>Ga0209937_1000260_pt1 | contig 18125 bp, 18 predicted proteins | sample SalPon1_B_H2O_MG_FD_185699 | JGI IMG/M metagenome (GOLD analysis project Ga0209937, IMG submission 185699) | Salt pond water microbial communities from South San Francisco under conditions of wetland restoration - Salt Pond MetaG R1_B_H2O_MG... | ecosystem: Environmental > Aquatic > Non-marine... | reverse complement strand
GATCGCGCCCGTCTCGTCTGCCTGACGGTAGCCGGCGAGCGTGTAGGAGTCGCCATCGAGCGTGAACTCGAACGTGACGACCCGCAGATACCGGACCGGGTTGCTCGCGGTCGTCTCCATCTCGACGTGCTCGGGGTCGTCGTGAACGGTCACGGTGGCGTCGACGCGGTAGGTCTGGTCGGGCGGGAAGTACGCGAGTCCGTCGAACGCGTCGCGGTGGTCGGGGTGGATCGGCGACTGCGGGTGGTCGGCAAAGAAGGCATCTTTTTCCTCGCGATTCACACGGAGGTCGTCGGCGTACGAGGCGTCGTCTTCGGCGGCGGGGTCTGACATACCAGAAGACGGTGCGCCAGCGGTTTCAGCTCCTCGGTTGGGGGCCTCCCGTGACGGGGTTGACTCCGGGCTAGAGCGCACGCAAGTCCGCCAAACAGTCGTCGAGGTCTCGGGTCGAGGTCGCAAGCGAGAAGCCGTCGACGCGGGCGAGATCGCCCGCGTGGTCCCAGAGGTCCTCGGCGTCGATGCCGTGGAGGACCACCGCGTTAGGGGTCGGGCTGACGACGCGCATCGCGACGAGTGGTGACTCCCCGCGGGTGACCTGCGTGAACACGAGCGCGCGGTTCGTCGATTGTCCGTAGAGCCGGTAGAACTCCTCGCTCGAAAGGCGGGTAATCGCCTGAATGGAGTCGATGACGGTGTGTCCGTTCACCCGGTCGCGGTCGCCACGAACGACCTCCGTCGCGCCCATCGCCTCGTAGAACGCCTCGAGGGGGACCGCGGCCGCGTACTCTCGCAGGTCGTGGACGATATCGCTCTCGAAACCGGCCGAGAGCACGCGGGCGTACTGTCGGAGCCGGCCGCCCCCGCGCTGCTCGTCGATATCGAGCAGTCCCTCGACGGTGCGGCGGACCACGCCGATCCCCGGGCTCTCACGGCGGCCGCTCTCGTAGTCGGAGACGACTGACGACGAGACGCCGAGCTGGTCGGCCAGCTCGGTCTGTGAGACGTCAAAGTCGGTTCGCCACTTGCGGAGGGTCGCTCCCGGGTCGTCGCTGAGCGCGATTTCGCCGGCAATGCGACGGGCGAGCTCATCGCGTGCGGCCTCACTCATGGGTCGGCGAGACGAGCGAGGCGCCCAAAAGGCTACCGTTCGACGGCTCGAGAATCACTCGACGTACAACGAGTAGACGATGACTGCGAATCCGACGGCGGTCAACAGGCTGTCGATGGCGATTCCCACGGCGAGGTCGGCGCCGATGATCTGGTGGGAGACGCCACCGACGGCGGCGCCGACGGTGACGACGCCGAAGCCGATAGCGAGTGCGCGCAGCGATGGATCACCGGTTCGACCGAATGCCCGGAGCGCGTAGTAGGTGATTGAGCCTCCCAGAAGGAGGATAGCTGTCTTTGCGGCGATGATGGTCAAGTCGATGTGTGCAGTCATGTTTCCTCGCGAAGCTCAGACCAGAGATCGGCCAGTCGTTCGTCGCGTGTCCGTTCGGGGCGGTCGAGTTCGACGACGAGTTCGCGGCCCCGCTCCTCGTCGATCGAAACGGAGACCGCCTTGAACGCGACGTCGTACTGTGTCGTGTGCTGGCCGTCGCGGCGTATCTCCGTTGATTCGTCCAACAGGGAGGCGTCGGTGAGCTTCTCAAGCTTTCGGTACGTCGTCGACAGCGGGACGTCACACTCCTCGGAGAGTTGGCTCGCGGTTTTCGGCTCCGAGAGCGCGGCAAGAATACGCCGTGCGGCCTCGTCGGCGAGCGCGTCGAGGACGTCGTCGACGGCGGGTGGCTCTGTCTCGCGCGACGGGTCCCGCACCATACAGATACGTCTCACCTCGGGAGGGTTAAAGTATCGAACATCGGCTCGGGGATGTGGACCCGACGACCGACCCACTGTGCTCTCCCGTGAACATACGTAGCTACCAGCGGTGGCGCGCGCCTCGCAGGCCGCCGAAGGCGGGCTTGCGAGCGCGTGCGAGGGATGAGCGAGTCGCCGAAGGCGACGAGTGAATCGGCTGGGGAGGGAGTGGCTGAAAGTGGTGTCCGAATGTCACGGAGTCGTATCGTTCACGCAGTCACCACCAACGTATTGAATCGGCTGGGGAGGGTGTGGCGAGAAGTGGTGTCCGGATGTCACGGAGTCGCCTTGATCACGAAGCCGCCGTCATACGCGTATTGGGGGTGTGGCCCAATTAATACCCAGATACCGCGCTATCATCGCCATCGACCCGCCAGCGCCCCCATCTCAGTTTTACCCACGCCACCGCTTTCCACAGCGTTTGCAATTGAACCACGCGCCTTGCTGTCTTAGGAAATTTGAACAGCACAGTTGTTTGTCTCTGTTGGAATCCTATCTTACAGATACATTCTCGCCTGCAACAGCCGGTCGGTGAGAACTGCGAATTGACCGCTACAACTCCTACTGTGCCAGATGATGTTCAGAGCGCCGTACAAGATGTGGCGCGCAAGTCTTATAGGTGAGATCACACAGTAATTTTACCCATTCAGGTGTCCAAGTGGACAGTAATGGGTACTGCAGACGATCCTGTCTGATTGCGTCTCTATCACGTCTCTTACTCAACTGCACTTACCGAGGAGTAGTTTACCAGCCACAAATGAGCAAACAGCGCGTGGTTTCTGACCGAACTCTACCGGCGCTGGCAGTTCAATGCGCTAAAATCTCTCGTCGTTAACGCAGACTATCTCGGCTCAGTTCTTGGTGAAGACAGGTATCGAGTTTAGGTATTTTGCTCTGGTGATTAAAATATCACTAAGAGTATATTTCGAGAAATAGAACGATAAACATCATTGTTTAAAACATTTTCAGCAATTTTACGCTCAAGACAGCCCAGAAATGGGTTGAAATTATTCCTGTCTGCCAAAATTCCTGCTGAAATTAACGCAACACATGATCAAATAGTAGTATAAGTAATCTAAGTTAGCATATAGCTATCAGACCAATACAATTGGAACAGATAGGATAAACATCCCAACGGCCAATAGTGCGCCTTTATATGTAAACATATGCTTTCTATTGGATAGATCGGTAAAAGGGACACCTGAGGCGTTCAAACCATAACTTATCGTAAGCAATGCGCTCAGAACTAATGCACCGTAGAGACTTCCAAGTAAATAGCTTGAAGCTTCAGGTGAAATGATCTTTGGATAGTATATGAACGAAAAGGGCAATATAAATAGAGGTATTGCGAGCTTTAGAGCCTCTAAGCTTGTCCTCCAGAAGTTTGAGTTAGAAATTGACGAGGATATTATTATTCCAACAGCAATTGGGGGGGTTATCGCCGATAAAATAGCGTAGTAGAACACAAAGAAATGAGCATTAAGCTCGGCGATACCCGCTTGAGTAAGGCTTGGTGCTAGTAGAATTGCAACGATAAGATATGCCGCTGGTGTCGGCATTCCCATTCCAAGGATAATCGCTGTGACCATTGTCATTATCAGTAGAATAAATAGAGAATCACCGGCGATATCAGATAACATAAGAGACATCATTGTAGGGAATCCGGTAGTAAGTAAAATGTCTATTACTGCCCCGATACTCGCTAGGATAATCATTATTCCAGCAGTGGTCTTTGCTCCATCTATAATACCCAATTTAACCAATGATAGTATATTAAGGATAGATTCTTTGATTCCTGGCTGTTCATTTTTGAAGTATAGTTTATCTACAGAGATATATATGATCCCAAGAATAATTGAGAGGGCAACAGTTCGATTTCCTGCAATTAATACTGGTTGGCGTTCAACTCCAAGCGAATAAAGTAGATATGCCACTGCAAGAAGGAATTGCGTACCATACAATAATGACGGCATTTCTGGTACAAATGTGACCATAGGATGGTCGTCAATATTAGTAGCAGTCTCCTCGTTAACCTCTAAAGATTCGCCATCATTGAGACAGGATATTGCGGTCCATCTCACGCCATTAGCGACGATTACATAATAAACTATTGCGGGGATTAGAGCAGCGGTAAAGATCGCAAATATTGGTAAAGCTAACAAGTCAGCCATAAGGAATGCTGCTACACCCATCACAGGCGGAAGAATCTGACCACCAGACGACGATACAGACTCAATTGCTGCGGACTTTTCCCGATCAATCCCACTTTCATTCATAAGAGGGATTGTGAACGAGCCTGTGATACTGGTGTTGGCAGCAGCACTACCCGATATTGAACCTACTGCCATGCTCATTATCGTTGCCATCTGGGCAATACCGGTTCGCAGGTACTTTGCAATCCAAGTTGAAAACCCTAGCATTACACCAAACCCTCCAAATCCCTTTATTAATCCTGCAAAAAGTAAAAATGGTGCAACCATAGTTGCTCCTACCTGCGTAAGACGTCCATACATGCCAGCCATGTTTATTACGCTCACCTCTAAGATTCGATATTCGCTCATCCCTGTGTGGAAAAAAACACCAGGGAAATATGGCCCGAAGTAGGCATATAGGAAGGTTAATATCACAATTATTGAGAATATACTCCCAAAAGCATCATATGTTAAGTAGAGGACTACAAAAATAACACATAGAGCAAGTGCATAATGAATAGTCTCCGGGCTGGTTGCTCGTGAATTGAGCATGTTTTCATACTCAACATATGAGAGAACAGTTATAATAACCCCAGCCACGCCTAGAGTAGCCATTAGAAGTGAACGGTACTGTACATTATCCTCAATTGCGTTTTTGAGCTCAAATAGAGAGTATATAACAACACTCCCCCCCAAAAAAAACACCCCATATAATGCCTGAGGTATGCTATAGGTGGATCCATACCAAAACATCACGCTCCATAGAACAATTGATATTAATATAATTAGTTGTTGTACATATATTGGCATTTCTTCAGTTTTGTTTGTCATTTCTAAAGGGTGCATTTGTAACAGGGTCGTTTGATCAAAATGCTCGACTGGATCTACCTACTCTCCACCCACAGTCCAGTCGTTGTTCCACCAGCCCTTGTCTTTCAGGAAGTTTGCAACGCCGGGGTGTACAGGGTAGTCTTCATATATGCCAGCAGTGAAGTTCTCCTCTACACTGACATCCCAAAGCAGATCAGCTGCCTCTCGAATTGACTCAATATTTTCAACCGTTGCTTCAGTGATTTCATACCAATCCTCTGCAGAAACGTCTTGATCAATAACGGTGAATCCGACTAGGAACACACAGGGTGCTTCTACATTATTGAATCCCTCTTGATCAACAACGGGATACTCCTGCTCTCGGAGCTGATTGCCCATCGTTTGCTTTGCTTCTTCCAGACTATCTGGATGGATTTGTAATGGACGTATATCATTTTGAGCTGACAGCTCTTGCCAAGTTCCCGACCATATCTCTCCATTATTGTGCGTAAAGAATCCGCATGCATCGACTCTCCCCTGTCTTAGCGCACTTGAGTGGTCAGTGAATGAAAGATCAAGTCTATTAAAATCTTCTCCGGGATCCATATCAAGGGCGCGGTTCATGAAGGAATCAAATTGGGGCTTAATCCCGGTTCCGGTTGGGAATGTTGCAACATCTCTTCCTTCTAGATCACGATAGTACTCAATGTCTGAATCTTGAGTAGTGACTAGTAGATATTCACCCGACAATGTTGACATACCCTGCCACCCAAGATCTTCTACACTGTAATCTTCTCCCTCATAATTGAATTGACTTTCAATTGCATCTCGATACATATTGTTGAATACCATAATAGCATCAACACCGTCATCTGCTGCAAGCCCAATATTTGATGCATATCCATCTGTTCGCTCAGCTGCTAACCTAATATCAGTATTACGCTGAACCTCGGCTTGTACTGCCTGCCCGATTGTCCAAGAGGACGATCCATCCGAACTGGTACCTAGAGTGATCGTAGTTTGGTCCGTATCTTCATCGCTATTGGCTGCACTGTTTTCACCGCTACTTCCATCCTCTGAATTTCCAGTACACCCCGCAAGGGCAATCGCTCCGCCGCCACTTACAATTTCTAGCAACCTTCTACGCGTGGTATTTTCTCGCATAGCATCTAATGTGGAGGATAATTAATGATATAAAATTATCGATTCAACTAGTAATTCACTTATCATTAGCCATTGGCAACTAATGACCATAGATGGAATGTCGCGACGTGGGAGTGTATTTCGGATGATCTAAAATCGGGACGAAATAATGTCTCTTTGTGTTTAATACTCTTTTTAAACTCTGTTTGAATCTTCACAGAGGTATAGGGATCCTATGACAAATATTCACACGTAGCCAGTAATTCAATTCAATCCTCACACAATTAATACTGGATACTATAAACGATCATATATGATCTTGTCTTCTGACACTTGTGGCGTTGTGAACACTAATCCTAGGGAACTGGGTGAAAATACCTGCTCCGAGTTTTGAACAGGGGGCGAACAAGTTCATGCGCACTGAAGAGGTGGAAGTATCGTCGACTACCGTCTCATAGAACCCCTTGAAGGAACTAATTGAGATAGTAGGTATTTGCATGCAAACACAGAGATCGAAACCACGAGCGACCTACCTATGTGCACTGTCAAACTGCTTGAAATTGGTCGCGTACATGATGAGAGCATTGAAGTGAGAGTCACAAGACGGTAGCGGCGAGACGGTTTTTGAGAAGGTCGTCTAAACCAAAACAATACTCCTGCCGAGTTGCGCCCACTATTCAGCAAATCTCCTGACAGACTATTACTGACTGAGTATTTTAGCATAATGTTAATATATTGATGTTATATCTATCCACTGGGCAGGGTCGGTTGATAGGTTAGGTATGACAACCATAATTATAAATACGCACAATATAAATATCGTAGTTATGCCAGGAGAAGATACATGGAATGTCTTACTACCCGATAAGATTCATGAAGTAGGACCAGAATATATCAAAGACTTTGTTTCATTCACCTCAATATCTGAGTATGGAAAGAGTGAAAGTGAACTTATTCCACATATACAAAAGTATGACGCCGTCATACTCCGCACCGCCGAGCTCACTGAAAAAGTCATTAATAAGGCTGATAATCTGAAAATCATCGCAAAGCACGGTGCTGGATTAGACAATGTTGACATCAACGTGGCGAGTGAGAATAACATTGTAGTCTGTAACACACCGGGAATGAACTCACGAGCTGTAGCAGAGCATGCGGTGACGCTAATAATGGCAACTCGTCGAAATCTTCTTTTGGCAGATAAGAATGTGCGATATGGCGAGTGGGCTGAGACCCGGTCAGACTGGGAACGGTTTCGACGATCAGAGATTCATGGTGATGTACTGGGTCTTTTGGCCTTTGGGAGTATTGCAAGGGAGGTAGCTAATATAGCTTTGAGCCTAGGGATGGAGTGCGTCACCTACGACCCATACATTTCGGATGAAGACCTACCTAGTGGTATAAATCGAGTTGATAATCAGACAGAACTATTTAAACGATCAGATGTCGTTAGCGTACATGTTCCCCTCACTGAAGAGACACATCATAGTATTGGAATTAATGAATTTCGTGCACTAGGACCTGACGGTATTATTATAAATACAGCGCGTGGAGGAGTCATAGACGAAAATGATCTAATAACAGCGCTTAGAGAACAGGTGATTATGGGAGCAGGCCTAGACGTTCTCGAACAAGAGCCCCCGTCCGAAAATAATCCATTATTACAAAGCAAGAAAACCATCATTACTCCACACTGTGGCGGTATCTCTCTGGAAGCTACCTACAATATGGGTCTTGAAGCATCGAAAAATGTTAAAAAAGTATATGAAGGGGAATTACCGGACTCAACAGTAAATAGAGATAAAATTAACGTACATTTAGGGTAAAGCAAACAAGAGGTATTAAGAGGTAGTGTTTAAATGGATTGATTCCATGCGGTGGCAAACACTTGTAAACAATTTTTTTGCCGTACTGGGTTCGACGTGACTAAATGTATTTGAGAAGCTGGTTTGTTTGTGGTTTTACTTGACAGAAGACACGTTCGACGGCAGTACGATTCTCGTATGTGACGTGTTGGAATCGGAGCCCGTGGCGATAGCAGGCCACTGCAACCACGTAGCACCATCAACGAGATTGAGTGCGTCTTCAACCTGATAATTCTCGCGTAATTCGGAGAGAAACATTGAGGCGATTGCATTGTTTCTCGGTGGATAGAGCGGGACATGGATCGGGTAGTTGGTGTCGGCATCAACAGCATCGTACAGCTAATGTCGCTCTGAATTAATCCAAATCACGGTTCCATTGACTGCGGCGTGATTCGGATTCACACCGTCTGTCGGCTGTGAATCGGCTTTCTGAACCCACCGATGAACGGTGGTTCGATATCAATTGACACCTAACACCTCAGGTATTGAGATGGTATCCGAAACTGATAATCCAGCCAACTGAAGATGGATACTGATCTTTATCACTGGCTCGGATGTCGCCTCTCGCCCCAGAAAATCTAATTCGATACAACCGTTGTCACTGCTGAGGCGGTTGAATGAGAGCACGAATCACTTTATCTTTTGACCGTCTCATCAGTCAACCTTATCTCAACACTGCCCGGTGAGCAACGGTCACATCCAAGTCCTCGGACAAAATATCATGATATAGTACTGATTGAAGATTGCCTCCAGTACTGCTTGTGTGCCAGCATACCGCTGGGGTTAGGTCGTTAAAGTTCACGTTCTTGGCGTGAGCGTCTTCAATATTCTTCTAAGCCTCATTCATAATTGCCAGCTATACGACTGTCTGTAGACGTCGATTCCGAGGCAGATAGCTTGTTCACGCATAACTCATTGTATGAAGAAGAGATTCACCTATTCGGGCTCTCCCAATGCTGCGCCCCGCAGTATCCAGCTGTAACGCCCTTAATACGGGGTCTTTCACACACGGACCAGTCAACAGGATGAAGTTTGTGGCACGAAATCTAAGTCGGTCTTCTGCGTCCCATATTTTGTTTCACTCTCTGCTAGGCACCAGCGTTTGTTTCAAGTTAACAGAGCCACCTGCTTTGGATTTGATTGAATATTGTATAAATCATGAGTTCTCAGACTTGTATTAACTTGTGAAAAATATGATACTAGCGTAAATGCTTATTACATTTTAAATTTTGTACGTACTATGCGGGTTACCTACGTAGGCCATGCAACATTCAAGTTGGATTCAAACACAGGCATCTCATTAATCATAGATCCATGGATAAAGAACAACCCAGTCAGTTATATTGACATTAATTCACTAACTGACCTGACCGCTGTGTTGGTTACACATGGCGGATATGACCATGTAGCTGACGCGCCTTATTTGGCTAAGAAAAACTGGTGTCCATTGCTCTGTGACCCTGCAACCTGGACTAACCTTTATAACTGTAACTTTCCGAATGAGCTGATAGAAGGGTGCGTTACCGGGATCAGACGCTCATATAATGACTGGGAAGTAAAGGTACTTGATGCAAAGCATCCGTCTATGTACCGAGACAATTCACTGATTGGACCAGCTATTTCATACCTGATTTCGATTGATGAACAAGATATATATCATATGGGAGATACATCTATATCCGCTGAGCATAAAATGTATGCTGAATTATATGACCCATCAGTAGTTCTTGTACCCATCGGTGAGGGGGGTGATTACTTTCCTGAACTATATCCCGATGAAGCAGCATTAGTGGTCAAATGGTTTGATCCCGAAGTGGCGATTCCAATGCATTACCCAGCTGGCTCAGACCGCAGAGCTATATTTAACGAAAAATGTGAAGAGCTAGGAGTAAACAGACATACTAAAATTGTTAATCTAGAGCCGGGTGATTCATTTGAATTTGATAGGTGATAGCTATAAAGAACTTCTATAATGATATCAAGGGTGTCGAAGCTCGAGTGCCGTATTATAGAGGGCGGCAAAGGTGCAAGGCCGCGATCTGGTGGATCTGGCAATACTGCGGAGGAGAGGTTAGTTGTAAAACCACCTGGTTCGATACTTGAAGATGAACCTCGCTCCGATGAGCGAGTTGATTTCTCCCAAGTCTAACACTCGTTTTCACATTATGGAAGTTCAAGAGTCAGTCGTGCCGCGGCCGCCTGCATCAGCGGTCAGCCGCGGCACGGTTCAGAAATATCCTTCAACGACAGGAGCGCATCAGGGGTTGATTGGCCAGGAGGGACATCGACAGCAAATACTGCGAGCTTCGCACAATCAACTGCCACCCATACGTATTGCTGGGTGCGACCGACCTCAGTTTTCGTCTCATCGACGGCGACCTCTTTGCCAAGTCAGGCAGTCTAGCTCAAAGGCGCATTTTAGCCGATGAAACCACTATCTATCCATTTCATATGGTGGTTGAAAGCGGTTCGATTCGACAGCGCAAGAGGCCAGCGCGGTATTCAAACGCGTTGAGTGCACGCTGCTCGGTCATCGTTTCCTCTCACGACAGGATACTTAGTTTTAGCGAACCCTCTAACCTATGCAATTAAGCATCCTCAACTCACTAATTTAAAATTCCACAGTTACTTTCTATAAACAAAGTTTTATATTAAAACTAATTTGATTAATTTTATTGTGTCGCACAGTATTACAATTTAGACTAGCTAAGATCGTCCAATTCTGTCATATGGTTTTCTAATTGGTCCCGAACTGCACTAATCTCTCCACCAGAGATCCGTACCATTTGAGCCCCATTTTTAATAGCGCGCCTCGCGTCCTCAGTGTTGCTTACAACTCTCCCAACAGGAACATCATGTGCTTTGCTTTTTTCTCGAATCTCTTCTATTGTAGACTTCACCTCTGTGTGTTCAAAATCCAGCGGATACCCTAATGATACAGAAAGATCGGCCTGACCGATCATAATAAATCCAAGGTCTTCTACAGAAAGAATCTCGCTGAGGTTACCCACTGCAGTTATATTCTCAATCATAACCCCAATCGAAACGTTGCCATCCTCACGATTCATATATTCGTCGTTGAGCGCACTACCCCAACCACTTGCACGGGAACTGGCTATCCCCCGCTCTCCTACGTCGCCATCATAAGAGAACCGAGAAGCTTCAACAACACTTCGAACTTCCTTTGCCGTCTCAACTCTTGGAATGAGGAGATTGCGAACGCTAGAATCCAATACCTTTCGAACCAATGATGGGTCACTGGTAGGAGTGCGAACGAGTATTTCGGTCCCAGAAACCTCAGCCGCTCGTACAAGATTCTCAAATATCTTTGCATCATGCGGAGCTGGGCCAATGTGCTCAAAGTCAACCCAGACAAAATCAAGGCCAAGTTCACCGCAAGCCTCCACAACTTCAGGGGAGTGTGTGACAGTTTGACCCCCTAAGGCGACGTCTCCGGACTCAAGTGTTTTGCGAAGTGAGTTGTCGTGTTGCATAGGGGGTGAACTTATCGAGGGTAGTTAATTCCTTGGCTAAAGGCACGGATCCGTGCTTCTAGGTTGTGAAATCAATATAACCAGCATGTTTTATTACATTGTAGATTATAATATTTTTCATGGCAAAATCCGATTCGGCGCAAGATAGAATCAGATCCATAGACGATATACAAACAACGGTTGATGGTGATTTTCATATAACGGAACGACAAGAAGACTTTATTGAATATATTGATGACCCTTACCACAGTATGATGTTCGATGGGCGTAAGATGTCTGATAATCTTAGTTATCTCAGCAGTTTTTATCCTTCTGCTGGGCTCTTTTCAACAGGCGTTGTTTCTGGAAAGATAGACAACCCAACAGTAAATAGTAAAGAGACTGTGGAAAAGGGAATGGAAGTGTTGAATGTTGACCGAGTTCACGCAGACCCGACCCAGAACCTATATCTTGGAATTGTACATCATGATGATCTTGCGGCGGCCCTAGCTAATGCATATAATAGCTGGGTCATAGAAAATATCTACGACAAGGATATTGGAATATACGGCCCTGCAGTCGTGGCACCCCAGAGGCCTGATAAAGCAGCCGAAGAGATTGATGATCGAAAAAATGAGGATGAAATAGTCAGTGTATTTATACCGAGTGGTGGGACCCATCCTCCACTTGGAAATGAAAAATACTGGCCAATATATGAGGCTGCTGAAAACGCCGGACTTCCTGTAGTCTTCCATAACGCATCTGGTACACAGATAGGAAACTTTCCACTCCAGTTCCAAGGAACAAACAGATACTTTAGTAACCATGTCCCGACTCATGCGATGACTCACATGATGCATATTACAGATATGATTACTCGCGGGGTTCCTGTGAAGTTCAATGAACTTGATTTTGTAGTTCAAGAAGCAGGACTTGGATGGATTCCTTACTTAATGCAGAGAATGGACAACGAGTACGCCGAGAAGCGTGAAGATGTTCCTATGCTGGAACAACCACCAAGTGAATACATAAACGATCAGTTTTATTTCACCAGTCAACCAATTGAGGGAGCCAAGGATCCAGATTACCTCAATAGCATCGTACGCCTACTTGGCCCTGAGAATCTGATGTTCTCATCAGATTATCCACACCTTGACTTTGATCACTCAGATGAGCTTTTGAGGGGACTACGTAGTCAGTTCACCAGTGAAGAGATTTCGAACATATATGGTGGAACTGCTATAAAGGTGTTTGACTTCTGATTATGATCGACAAAGAAGAATACGAGTATGTTGCAAATGTGGAGGATTTTGAAGACGACAGCAGGGTGCTTATCGATATTAAGGGTCGTGAAATTGGACTATTCCAAACAGAAGATGGCTATTTTGCTGTCGGAAATTATTGTGTCCACCAGGGGGGGCCCATGTGTGAAGGCAAGGTTTCAGGTGCAGTAACCGCGGGTGAAGACTTTGAACTAAAGTATACAAAAAAGGGAGAAGTTGTTTCTTGCCCGTGGCACGGTTGGGAGTTCGATATTGTGACAGGAGAGCATCTTGCACACACCGACCATAGAGTTCCAACATACGATGTCAAAGTAGAGGATGAAAAAGTCTATGTAAGGGCGTAAATTTCAAATTTGCGTGCATATAGAGATAATGTACTGAGATAACCAGTAATGAACAAATGATGTCAATTAAATTCTTCCCCTCGCCAATTATTCTTAGTTGGTTATATTTCATGCACATGAACACACAAAAATCACCTCTGTGTGAAAATAGATGACAGTATAATATAACATGCAAGAAGATACTCCTCCGCGCCCCGAACATCTCCCAGCTGGATATGATAAAAAAGACCCCTACGAGGGGGAGGAGCTCTCGTCATATCCCAGCTGGTGGCAAGAGCTTGCAAAGGAGTTTCGAGAGTACGAATTAAGACCTTATCGACCGCCTCAGTTCTTAGATGGTAAACTTGCTCCAGAGTGCGTTACCGCGTTGGAGAGACAGTTGTCAGTAAAAATCCGATTTAAGACATTAAACCCTGACAACAATAAGTGGAAGATTTATGTAGATGATAACGCGGTTGGTTCTGTTACTCGGACTAGGGAGGGAGGTGGATACACGCTCTATCATATGTCTAGTTCTGATTTCAAGAACATTGTAACATCATCAGTTGATTAAATAAAATTAGGTTTGTTTAGACGTTAGTAAGAGCGGCTAAACGTCGAACTTGCTGGGAAGTTAAGCGTGAAAAGCCGGTTGTAACTTCCAAGCTCGCCTGCTTCACTGGGGGTTATATCGCTCGCTCAAAAAGCCGTCGTCGGGGAGCCAGCACCAGTCTTCCAACCTGGTAAGCCCGGCTACGCCGACTGATTGATCGTCACATTACACGCCTCAGAGAGTGTGTCAAGCATTCCTACCGGCAGTTGCCTGACGTGCTCCACGAAAGGCCTCGGGTCGTCTCAAAGCTTGACCTAGCGGTGGGTAAAATCCCCGATTCCACAACCGTCTGCACGCGCATGAAGGATCTAGAGATGGCGCTCTGGTACGTCTTCCTCCGGCTTTCGACTGATCTCCGCAAGCCAAGTGAGGTGCAAAGGATCGACGCAACCGGACTCAACCGCCGAGCAGCAACCGACGCTGTGCTGGACGCACGGATTACACGTTCAAAGCGGGCAAAACGATGGTGATCGTCGACTGCAAAACGAGTGCAATCCTAGACATACGCTGTTCGATGAGACGACCGCAAGGCACACAGATCGGGGAACAGCTGTTTCGACAAAATCTCAACCGGCTAGAGATCATCACCACCGACAAATGCGACTGGAACGAATTACGGCAGACACCACACGATAATGGCGCGAGACCAGTGATCAAGCACCGATAATTTTCGTCGCTAGTTACATCTCACAACGCAGGACTTGACAACGAAAGGTACCACCGCAGATCGGTCGTTGAGTCAGCCATCAATTCACTGAAACAACACTTCGGCAATACACTACGAGCTTGAACTTGGTTCGGACAGTTCCGGAAACTCGCGCCCGAAGCCGCGGTTAAAAAAATTGACGCCGCGCTAAGGGTCACGTTAAGTTAGAGGATGAAGCGGACGATGTCTGAGTGTCTATGGCAGAAATAGACCGCCTCAGCGAGCGTGCCACGCGGATCGACTCGTCGCTTGTGGAGCGAGATCGGACTCCACGAAGGGCGATTAAGTTAAGCACCTGCTGTCACTTAGCTGGTATGTCGCTCTGCGGGGTAAGTGAATATTTTGAAAGCTTTGGCATCAACCGGAGTCACGCCGCCATTCACAACTGGGCTCATAAAGCTGATCTACAGCCGGTTTCGACAGTCTCTGCGGATCAGCTTGCGGCTGAGGAAAAGATGATCTACCTCCACGGTCAGAATTTCTGGCTGTACGGCGCGGTCGATCAATACACGAACAAAATCCTTCATTTAAGCCTCTATCCGACCTCAGATACGTCCTCAAATCCAGCTGTTGGATATATGCTGAGTGATTCTTAACCAGGTGTATGAGATTTCTGTTACACCCGCTTCAGAATTGTGCGTTCTTATCAACTAGTGAATATTAGTTATAGCCCCTCCATCGATAACTACACTTCTTGCACTTGAAAAACCGCGTCGGCGGCTCGTCGGCCGCTCCGGTCTGTTTGATCGTGTACCACGCTGCCTCGTGCCCACACCCGTCACAGACCACGTCGGTGGCGGTCGGTTTACCCTCGAAGTTCGCCCCTTCTTCGGTCTCTATGACCTCGGCGTCGGTCTGTGACGTGGTCGACTCGAACTGCGCCGCAACCTCGTCGTCGCGCGCGGTCTCGGCCCCGCACGCGTCGTTCGTACACACCATGACCCCGTCACGGGAGATCAGCATCGAGCCGCAGTTGTCACAAAACATCGTACACCGTATGATTGTGTGTGTACGGCTCGCTTCGACTTCGGTGCTTCGGTGCTCGTCGTGGCGTGAACCGGCCCGGGTGCGGACCGTTTTCCCCGTACAGACCCATCACTACCCATGGGCGAACCACCGGAGTCACTAGCGGGGGTCTCGGACATCGACTGTACGGGCACCCGGGCGCTCGTGACCGGGTCGACGAGCGGCATCGGGCGTGAGGCGGCACTCGCACTCGGACGCCTCGGCGCAACCGTGATCGTCCACGGCCGAGACGCCGATGCGGGCAGCGCAGTTGTCGAGGAACTGAAAGCGACCGAAGGCGAGGGCAGGTTCATTGCGGCCGACTACGCGGATACGGCCGCGGTCCGCGACCTGGCTGGGACAGTTCGCGCAGAGACGAGCGGTCTCGACGTCCTGATCAACAACGCCGGCGGACTCGTTCGCGATGGACGACTCACCGACCGCGGCGTCGAGTACACCTTCCAAGTGAACCACCTCGGGCCCTATCTGCTCACAGCCGAACTCACGGATTTCCTCGAACCCGGCGCCCGCGTCGTCACGACGGCTTCGGAGGCACACCAGGGCGCAACACTCGAGTTGGACCGCATCACGCGACCTGACGGTGGGTTGTCGGCGTACAGCCACGCCAAGCTGGCGAACGTGCTCTTTGCACGCGAGCTCGCACGACGACTCAAGCGTGCCGGGCGGTCGGTGACGTCGAACAGCGTCCACCCCGGAGTGATTCCCGGGAGCGGCTTCACGAGGTTCCTACCGGGGCCGATATCCACGTTCGCCGGGCTACTCGAGGGAGTTCCAGGCGTCACGTCAGTCACCGACGGCGCGGCCGCGCTGCTCTTTGCCGCCTGTGCGCCGCGCCTCGATGACGTCTCTGGTCGGTACTTCAGCGGTCAGCGTCCCGCAACGCCCGCCAACGCCGCTACCAACGATGAGGCCGCCCGCGACCTCTGGAAACGGTCCGCAGAACTGGTGGACATCGACGAGCCGCTCGCCGACACCTGAGGCATCAGTCACCGAGCGTCGACCGTCTCGACGACCGCCTCGACTGCCTCGCTCACGCGCCCCTCGTTCTCGACGAACTGGACGGGTGTGTTGCGAGCGCGCGCGCACTCAAGTGCCGCCGTTCGATTGAGACTTTGCTCGAACTCGATCTGCCGTTCGGTCACGTCTTCGACGCGCCGACCACTCTCCGCTCGGCGCTCCAAGACGGTCTCGGGGGCGGCTTCGACGAGAACGACGGTCGACGGGGCGACATCGCGGAGGACGCTGTCTGGCAGTCCCTGAATGTAGCCGTGGTCCGTCTGTACGGTGAGGTGTGTCGAGAGGAGCACGTCGGTGTCGGCCGCGGCGTCGGCCACGTACTCGCCCGCTCGGCGCTGGAGCCGCTGAATCTGTCGCTGTGAGAGTGTCGCGAGGTCACCCCGGTCAGTGGTGATATCCCGCGTTGCCGCCTCTTCGAGCATAATATCGCCGAAGTTGAGCAACAGGTAGCCATCGTCGAGTTCGGCGCGGACACGCTGGCAGATGCTGGTGAGCCCAACCCCGGTGACTCCAGAAAGTAGGGTAACCGTCATCAGAACTGCACCTCCTCCTCGCCCGGCGCGGTCGGTGAGGACCCACGGTCGTCGTAGTACTTCCGGCCGATGAACTCGTCGCTGACGAAGGTCATGAGCGTCCCGTACAACTCGTCCGGCGAGGCGAACTCATCGGTATCACAGCGGTCGAGAATTTCATTTATTCGCTCGCTTCCACCCGTCGGCGCTTCGAGTTCCGTCTCACCAACTGACTCCCGAACGGCGTCACACGTGACCGGAAAATCAAGACGGCGCGCGAAGAGGTCGCGGGTCTCTGAAAGGCGCATGATAGATTGGAGGAGCCCAACCGTCTTAGTAGTGGGGTCACGCTCTCGGCGCACGACAGCCCGCGGGTCACGCGGCGACGAGACGGTGCTTTCTCCCGCTTGACGCGTGCCTCCGCTCTCACCACTCGTGGCTATCGCTCGACGCGCGCACCCTCGTTGGTCGCCCGAACGACGGCGACGGTGCCCTCGACGCCGGCGGTCGCGAGGGCCCGTCGTCCGGCTTCTGCTGCGGTCTCCGCCCGTTCGGCGTCGGTGATTCCATAGACGATCGGGCCCCACGAGGATTGTCCCGCGCCGAACACCGCCGACGGCTCGCCGAGTGCCGCCACCACGTCCCCGACCGGCGGACGGTACACGCCGCCCTGCTCGTCGGCGTACCACGCACCGTTGAGCCGCCCGACGCGCTCGACCGCGGTGCCGAACGCCTCCGCTCGACCCGTCGCGGCCGCCGGAAGCACACGCCGGGTCACGACCCCTGCCACCCGGTCGGCGAGCCCGGGGTCGGCTCGTTCGACGGCGGCTCGCATCGAGGCGTCCTCGTCGGCGCCGCTGCGACCAGGTGCCACATCAGGGTGTACCAAGAGGAGCCGCCAGTCTGTAGGGACGGCATGGCGTGCGGCGACCGGTGGGACGGTCCACTCGCCGTCTGCGGGCCGGTCGGTGGTGAACCGGGCGGTCGAGTGGCCAGCGTCGAGGACGAACCCGCCATCCTCGAAGGCGGCGACCCCGATGCCCGAGCGGCCGCCCCGACCGAGTGCCGGTGCCCGCTCGCGGACCGCCGGGTCCTCGTCGTGAGCGTACGCGACCGCCGCAAGCGTCGTCGCCGCGAGCTGTGTGCCGCTGCCGAGCCCGGCGTGTCGCGGAAGCACAGAGCGCACAGTTAGTGCCACACCGGGGACGCCGAGAAGGTCGACCGCGCGAGCGGCGTACTCGTGGACATCCGCTCGCAGCGCGTTGCGGTCTGTCCTATCGTCGTCTGCGCCGACATTACCCA
>Ga0209937_1000257_pt1 | contig 18325 bp, 12 predicted proteins | sample SalPon1_B_H2O_MG_FD_185699 | JGI IMG/M metagenome (GOLD analysis project Ga0209937, IMG submission 185699) | Salt pond water microbial communities from South San Francisco under conditions of wetland restoration - Salt Pond MetaG R1_B_H2O_MG... | ecosystem: Environmental > Aquatic > Non-marine... | reverse complement strand
AACAACCTGATCCGGACAAACCAATTTCCTTTGGCTTGAACTCCAAGTTGGTTAAAGAAAACGGCAAGCTCGTTGAAAAGAAATGGAAGTTGAACGGCATGTATCATAATGCTATTCAGGAAATTATCAAATGGCTGGAAAAAGCCGTTGAAGTTGCTGAGAACGAAAAACAAGCCAAAGCTTTAAAGCTATTGATAGACTATTATAAAACCGGTGACCTGCAAACCTGGGATAAATACAATGTCGCCTGGGTGGAAGCCACAGAAGGCGAGATCGATTATATCAATTCATTTATAGAAGTCTATAATGACCCGTTAGGCTATCGAGGTTCTTATGAGACCATCGTAGAGATCAAAGATTTTGATATGTCTCAAAAGATGAACGTCTTACAGGACAATGTGCAATGGTTTGAAGATAATTCTACAATAGCTGACGAACATAAAAAAGAGAATGTAGTTGGTGTCAGTTATAAGACCGTCAATGTAGCTGGAGAAGCCGGCGACGCTTCACCGGCAACGCCAATTGGTGTCAACTTACCTAATTCCAGCTGGATCCGAAAGGAACATGGTAGTAAATCGGTTTCCTTAGGAAATATTATACGTGCCTATGAACGTTCAGGTTCTTCCGGTAGATTAGAGGAGTTTGCTCATGATTCTACAGAGATCGCGTTACACAAGAAATACAGCGCAAAGGCTGATAAGCTCCATACTGCTTTACATGAAGTGGTCGGTCACGCTTCCGGCCAACTCAACAAAGGCGTGGGAACTACTAAAGAAACCCTGAAAAGCTACGCGTCTACCTTAGAAGAAGGTCGAGCCGATCTGGTAGGTTTATATTTTTTAATGGACAAGAAATTAGAAGATATCGGCTTAACGGATAATGCGAAAAAATTAGGCATGGCTGCTTATGATGACTACATTAGAAATGCCCTGTTGACTCAATTGGTAAGAATCGACCTTGGGAAAGATATTGAAGAAGCCCATATGCGAAATCGCCAATGGGTGAGCGCCTGGGTTTATGAAAAGGGAAAGGAAGATGGTGTTATTAAAAAAGTGACTCAAGACGGCAAGACCTATTATGATATTCAGGATTACGAAAAGCTAAGAGCACTTTTTGGTGAATTGCTCCGCGAAACACAGCGCATCAAATCAGAAGGTGATTATGAGGCTGCGCGAAATCTGGTGGAAAATTATGGGGTCAAGGTAGATCAGGAATTACATAAAGAAGTTCTAAAGCGGAATGAACAGTTCAAATCAAAACCTTATAGCGGTTTTGTTAATCCGGTGCTGGTTCCCGTTAAAGATAACAGTGGTAAGATCACTGATATCAAAGTGGAACAAACGCAGAGCTTTGTAGACCAAATGCTCAACTACGCCGATAAATACAGTTTTTTAACGCAATAAATCTATAATACAATATGTCAGACGATAAGAAAGTGATCTTTTCCATGTCCGGAGTTTCTAAAACCTTTCCGGGCACGAACAAACCCGTACTTAACAATATTTACCTTAGTTTTTTCTATGGAGCAAAGATCGGGATTCTGGGATTGAATGGATCCGGGAAATCCACTTTGCTCAAGATCATCGCAGGTGTAGAAAAGAACTATCAGGGCGATGTAGTCTTCTCCGATGGCTATTCCGTGGGTTATCTGGAGCAAGAACCACAACTGGATGATGATAAGACGGTGATCGAGGTCGTTAAAGAAGGTGTTGCCGATACCGTAGCTCTATTGGATGAATACAATCAGATCAATGATGATTTTGCCAAGCCTGAAGTTTATGAGGATCCGGACAAGATGGAAAAACTCATGAACAAACAAGCCAAGTTGCAAGATCAAATCGATACGGTAAATGCCTGGGAATTAGATAGCCAACTCGACCTGGCGATGGATGCTTTACGCACACCGGAATCCGATAAGAAGATCAGCGTACTTTCCGGTGGTGAAAGAAGACGAGTGGCACTTTGCCGCTTATTGCTACAAAAACCGGACATTTTACTATTAGATGAGCCGACCAACCATCTGGATGCAGAATCTGTCAATTGGCTGGAATATCATTTACAACAATATCAAGGTACAGTTATCGCCGTTACCCACGACCGGTATTTCTTAGACAATGTAGCCGGATGGATATTAGAGCTGGATAGAGGAGAAGGTATTCCATGGAAAGGTAATTATGCATCCTGGTTAGAGCAAAAGACCAAGCGGATGGAGCAGGAGCAAAAGCAAGCCTCTAAGCGACAAAAAACCTTAGAACGCGAAATGGAATGGGCAAAAATGTCACCCAAAGGCAGACAAACCAAGCAAAAGGCGCGCTTAAAGAATTATGATAAGCTCGCCAGTCAAGACCAGAAACAATTGGATGAAAAGCTGGAAATCTATATCCCGAACGGCCCGCGATTAGGAACCGAAGTGATCGAAGCGAAGAACGTAAGCAAGTCATTTGATGATAAATTGCTCTATGAAGACCTGAACTTTAAATTACCACAAGCCGGAATAGTAGGCGTGATCGGACCAAATGGTGCGGGAAAAACCACGATCTTTAAGATGATCATGGGCGAAGAACAACCGGATGCCGGAACATTTGAAGTAGGAGAGACGGCTAAGATTGCTTATGTTGATCAAAAACATTCTAATATCGATCAGGAGAAAACGATTTGGGAGAACTTTAGTGAAGGTCAGGACCTGATCCAAATGGGTGGACGTGAAGTCAACTCACGTGCTTATTTGAGCCGTTTCAATTTTAGCGGTAGCGAACAGAACAAAAAGGTAGCCAAGCTTTCCGGCGGTGAGCGCAATCGATTACACCTGGCCATGACACTCAAAGAAGAAGGAAACGTACTTTTATTGGATGAGCCCACGAACGACCTTGACGTCAATACTTTACGAGCCTTAGAAGATGGACTGGAGAACTTTGCTGGTTGTGCAGTTGTCATTTCACACGATAGATGGTTCTTAGATCGTATTTGTACGCACATTTTAGCCTTTGAAGGGAATTCGCAGGTCTATTTCTTTGAAGGTAGCTTTACGGATTACGAGGAGAATAAGAAAAAGCGCTTAGGCGGTGATGTGATTCCTAAACGTATCAAATATAAGAAGTTGACGCGGTCTTAGATAATCATATATTTATCGTCTTACACCACAAAGCCACGAAGGATACAGCGGTAATGGCGTTTTCCTTAGGCCAAGGTCAGTAAGTATTGCAATATCCTATTAGAAGTAAGTGGTGTTTGTAGTTATAAAATCTCAGCGAATTTTCTCTGTGAACTTTGTGACTCCATGGAAAACTTATTTCTTTCTTGTAATTTCTACATCGATAACGGAAAAGAATCCATCAACTTCATTGATGTTCTTGTGGGACTTTATCTTTATGCTTCCAGCGTTTATGGGTCCATAAATAATATTGTGGCGCTTCTTTTATCGGTTCTTCAACGCGTTCAAAGAACATGTCCGTTATCTTGAAATCAGCAAATTCCTTGGGGTTTTCCGCAAGTGTCTCGAAAGTGGTCTCATAGTATCCGCGTTTGATACGTCTAACCCGAAAGAAGACAACGGCCATATCCAACTTTTTCGCTAAGTGTTCTGCTCCGGTGTGCATCGGAACTTTTATTCCCATGAACTTATTCCAATGTAAGGCCTTCTGATATTTAGGAGACTGATCGGATACGAATCCACAAATGCTGAGCTCGTTGGAACGCTGTGACCTTTCCAGAACGTCGAATGTTTCTTTCGTGGTTATCAGGTCCGTATCGTATTTTGCCCTGATGCTTCTTACCAAACCATCAAAATATCGGTTGCCTAACTTTTTGTAGACGGCATATCCCTTATGGTTAACATATCGCTGGAGTATGAAGATCCATTCCCAACTGCCGTAATGGGCACACATCAGAACAATACTTTTCTCCCTTTTTTCAAGATCGGTGATAAGCTGCAGGTTTGTAAATCGGTAACGTTCTTTAATGTCCTTTTCCTTTATGGTAAGTGATTTAATGGATTCCAGCATCATATCACACAAATGATGATAGAATTTTGATGTTATGGCTGATATCTCATCTTCTGATCTCCCGGGAAAGACCAGTTTCAGATTGGACCGCACCACTTTTTTTCTATAACCCAAGATCTTGTATATCAATATATATACAATATCCGATACGAAATACAATCCTTTGAATGGAAGACATGATACCAGCCAAATGATCGGATAGGTTAAAATGTAAAGGATCCATTGCATAAAAGATCTTTACCATCGCTCTTAATTTTGGGCAATGTTTGAACTGTTCAAATATAGAGAATTAAAAATTGGTTTTATCTTGATACAAGCAGTTTGAACATTTTGATACACTAAACTTAAGAAGAACCTTGACAAGTGCAATGAAAAAACTTATCCGCTTCTAAAGCTGATACTTCCAGATCCTTGTGACTACTGGTCAGACAGCAAAAAGGTCGTAGGAATAATACTTTCATCATTTTAAATGTAACAAAAAAGCATTTTTCCTACTAATGATGTATAAGTTATAAAAACAGGACAATGAAGCATTTAAAAACCAGTTGGGTTGTGTTATGTTTGTGCATTTTTACTATGACAAAAGCACAAACGATCAAAGGAGATTGGAGCGGTACGCTCAATGCTATGGGACAGGAGATTCCGCTTGTGTTTCACTTTAGCGGTGAAGGAGATGAACTAAAAGCAACAATGGACAGTCCATCGCAAGGAGCTAGCGATATTCCCGTAGATAAAGTGACCCTGGATGGAAATGACCTGGAAATGTCCGTGATGGGTGGCCAAATCATTTACAATGCTAAAGTGGAAGGTGATACCATGAAAGGCACGTTCAAGCAACAGGGAATGGAAATGGAACTGACCCTGAACAGAGGTGGACTTGAAAAACCGGGCGATCCGTCGTTACCCAGCACGGAAGATGAACTAAAAGCCCTGGCCGATAAAGAAACCGGCGATTACAAATATTCAGTCGAAGATTATTTTGCTAAGCCGGCTTCTTCCAGCTTCCAACTTTCCCCGGATGGTACTTACCTGAGCTATCGAAAGAAGGATGAGAATCTTAAGAACCATGTATATGTTAAAAACACAGAGACCGATGAGGTCAAACGCGTGATCTCAGAAGGTGAAGAATTGATCCGCGGTTATGGATGGGCGAATGAAGATCGCCTCATCTATGTAAAGGACAAAGGTGGTAATGAGAATTACCATTTGTTTGCGGTAGATGTAGATGGCAGTAACCAAAAAGAATTAACGCCTTATGAAGATGTTAAAGTAAACATTCTCGCTTTACTTAAAGATGATAAGGAACATATGGTCATCTCGATGAACAAGAACAACCCTAAGGTCTTCGATCCCTATAAGATAAATATTAAAACAGGCGAGCTGGAACAGTTGTATGAGAACAAGGACATCCAAAATCCGATTATGGGCTATGAATTTGATAAAGACGGCGATCTAAGAGGATTTATGCGATTGAAAAATGGGGTAAATACAGCGTTTTACTATGCGGTTGAGCCCGGCGAATATCAGTTGATGCACACGACTAACTGGGACGATACCTTTAGCATTATCAGTTTTGATTACGCTACTGATAATCCGCATGATGCTTATGTGCTTTCTAATTTAGAGACTGATAAAGCTGGCATTTACAAATATGATCTGGCTAAAAAAGAAGTCATTGAAGAAATATTTGCACATGATAAATTTGATGCCGGCGGCGCTTCTATTTCCAGACATCGCAATTGGGAACTGGATTACGTAAGCTATAACGGCGAGAAAGGTCAGATCGTACCGATAAGTAAATATTACAAGAAGATGCATAAAAAACTCAAAAAGCGCTTTGGAGATTACAGTTTTAACATTGCTGATAAAACGGATAATGAGCTTCAATATCTCATCTACATTACTAGTGATAAGCTATACGGCAGATACTATTCCTATGATGTGGAGCAAGACGAAATCAAGCTGCTGTTTGATTTGATGCCACAACTTAAAGAAGAAGATATGGCCACCATGAAACCGATATCTTTTAAGAGCAGAGACGGCCTGGATATCCATGGCTATATCACTTTACCGCAAGAAGCAGAAAATGGACCGGTTCCGGTTGTGGTCAATCCGCATGGCGGACCGCAAGGCATTCGCGATTCCTGGGGATTTAATCCTGAAGCGCAATTATTTGCCAGTCGAGGTTATGCCACTTTACAAGTTAATTTTAGAATTAGCGGTGGATACGGTAAAGCGTTTCTACGTGCCGGTTTTGGTCAGGTAGGTCGTAAAGCTATGGATGATGTTGAAGATGGATTGCAATATGTGATCGATCAGGGTTGGGTTGATAAAAACAAAGTGGCGATCTATGGCGGCAGTCACGGCGGTTATGCGGTTTTACGCGGATTGACAAAAACGCCTGATCTTTATACCTGTGGGATCGACTACGTAGGCGTTTCAAATTTATTTACGTTCATGGAAACCATTCCGCCGTATTGGAAACCTTATTTAGATATTTTGAAAACCGTATGGTATGATCCTGAAGTTCCTGAGGAAAAGGAAATTATGAAAGAAGTATCGCCGGTCTTTCATATCGATACAATTAAAAAACCACTATTTGTCGTTCAGGGAGCCAATGATCCGAGAGTTAATATTGATGAAAGCGATCAGATCGTGGAAAAACTAAGAGCAAAAGGCGTAGAAGTTCCTTATATGGTCAAATATGACGAAGGTCACGGTTTCAGCAAAGAAGAGAACAGAATGGACCTTTACCGTGCGATGATGGGCTTTTTAGCACAGCATTTAAAGAAAGACGAGGCATAACTTCGAGTTTTTTTTTGCGTTTAGGAAAAGCGAATCCTGTCAGGCTTCGCTTTTTTAATGGTTTATCTTGGGAATAGATTGAACCATTCGCCTATAAATGCAATAATGGTTCATTCACAGGCTGACGTGCTTTGTATGAATACTTTTTTATCTTAGAGTTCCTATTCATCTTTAAGGTTGGATAAGTTTGAGAATGATTCATCATATGAATTTGCTCCTTACTTATCGTGATCGATTGATGTAATGTTCTTAGCGAAGCATCGAGTGATATGAACTATAATGATAGCCTTATTCTCTACTTAGACCTTAAAATCTATGATGCAGGACCATTGAGCATCGATATCAATATTTCAGGCTCTCGTTCATTGAAAATTAGATCAGGTCAAGGTTCACGTGTTCAGAGATCAATTCTTCCGCCCGATGGATCTTCCAGGGTGTTCGCGGGTTGATCTTCACTTCGATCCTGGAGATCTTCATTACAGCGCCATAGGTATCCATTTGTGTATGTATGACCGGAATTTCGTGCTCATCGATATATTGTCGTGATTCTTCATCGATGAACTTGTGGTAGGTCAGGATAATACCGGAAAGCGGTGATCTTTTAAAATTGTTGTACGTCTCGAATTCGCGTATCTTTTTTAAGGCACCTGGAAGTTTACGCGAACTGATGATCAACATTAAATGCTCATAATTGGTTAATTCCTCTAATTCCATCAGGGAAGAGTCTATGGTGTTCGCCACTTGATTGTTGAGGTTGTGCTCGTTGGCCATCACTTCACCGTTAACCGCGCTTTTAACGGTGTGCAGTAAAGGATAGGCCATCGTCTTATCGTATGGGATGACCCCTAATAAGGGTAATTTTTGTTTAACCAGGTACTTCTTGACGTATTTATGGACTTTATCCTGTTTCTCCGGCCTAACTTTGTTGACGATAACGCCAAGAATGGGAATATTTTTGGACCGGAACAATGATAAGCTTAAGTTGATCTTATCGATGGTATTGCCAATACCACCTTCCACGACCAGTATCACCTTACCGCCTATGAGTTCAGCAACATCAGCGTTAGATAGATCACAAACACTTCCAACGCCGGGATGGCCAGTACCTTCATAGACCACGAGCTCATAATTGTCTTCCAGAACTTCCTTCGCCTTGAGTATTTTCTGCGGATAATTCTGATGGCTTGGGTCATCCAGATAATTTGCCGTTGCCCCTTTGCCCAGAATGACCGGACTATGGATGTCAGAAACCAGTTTAAAGTCCATCACGCCGGAAAACAAAAAAGCATCCTTATCTACCTGATAGTTTTCCAGATCCAGGAATTGTTGTCCTACGGGTTTACAGTAGCCCACATTGATATTTTTCTTGCGAAGAGCATGGACCAATCCCAAGGTTGAGGTCGTCTTTCCTACGTGTTGACTGGTCGCCGCCACATATATTCTTTCTATCATTTGACTGTATTTTGGTTTCTGGAAATTAAATAGCGCATAGGCTTGTTCTATGGTCGGTTAATAACCGAATTCAATTGAGTTCATTTTTCAAATGTAGAGAATGCGATCAGTTTACAAAAACCATTTTGTTTTAATTAGGTATTGTCTGAACTTCATTATATAGGTAAGATCCAAGGTTTTGGAGAAGAAACCTTGTGTATACAGCGACCATTGGCGTAGTTGATGTGTTTTTTATCTTTTCCTGTAATCCTATCAGACTCGAGGAACTCCGCTATTGATATGACCTTTATCATCCTTACAATTCACCTGACGAAAATTGGAGTAGTTTGCGAAGATCAGGGTGATCGGAAGCGTAACTAATGCACACTGCACTATGGTAAATAACAGGTTGAGCAATTCGGTAAACTCAATGAACACACGTTGAAGTGCTCTGCATAAATTTCAAGGGTATGATGAAATCGAAAAAAAACTATCAGAAAAATCGCTCTTAAAATAATTCATAGCCGGATTCAAGTCATAAATGCAACTTCATCATTAAACAATAGCTGGATTCAAGTCATAAATGCAACTTCATCATTAAACGCAAATTTATCCATTATAAATATAGGATCTTACATGAATAACTTTTTCTAGGTCTTTCATACAAATAATCTTTAGGTGATCCACCGTTTAAGCTTTTTTAACAATCCTAATTTACCCTTATAAGGCGGATAGCGGAAAGGCTGATCATACCATATCTTGTGATCCACAATGGCTTTTTCCCTGGTAAACGTTTTAAAGGAATAATAACCATGATATTGCCCCATGCCACTGTTGCCCACGCCGCCAAAAGGAAGCTTTTCATTGATGACATGAATGATACTGTCATTGATCACACCACCGCCGAATTGTTTCTCCCGCATCCATTGTTTGGCCTTTTTCTTATTCCGGGTAAAGATGAAGTAGGCGAGCGGTTGATAAAAATGATCGGTCAACCGTTTTAGTGCTTCATCACTCTCATAGCTGATGATAGGAAGTAAAGGTCCAAATATCTCTTGTTGCATGATCGTACTTTCCATGCTTGGTTCATCGATCAGCGTGGGTGCGATCTTTTTTTTCTCCTCATTGATATCACCGCCGAATAATACTTTATTTTCTTCTTTCAGTTCCACTAATCGCTTAAAATGCTTTTCATTGATAATGCCGGTCAGGTCATGGCTTTCTTCTAAGGTATCGGGATAGAACTTTTTTACCCAACTTTTCAAATGTTTTATAAGGTCATCCTTAACATTCTCCTGAACGAGAACGGTATCTGGTGCAATACAGGTTTGTCCGGCGTTCAGCCATTTTCCCCAGGCAATACGCTTGGCCGCTAATTTAAGGTCAGCGGTTTCGTCTACGATACAAGGGTTCTTGCCGCCTAGTTCTAAAGTTGTGGGCGTTAAATGTTCTGCTGCTTTTTTTGCCACAATTTTTCCAACAGCCGTACTTCCTGTAAAAAAGATATGATCCCATTTTTCTTCAAGCAGCTGCTGACTTGTATCAACGCCGCCCTTACATACAACCACCTCGTGTTGATCAAAAACCGTATGACATATCGTCTCGATGATGTTCGCGGTATGAGCGGTAAACCTAGAAGGTTTGAGCACAACCGCATTGCCACTGGCAAAGGCACCGATCATTGGCATGATGGCCAATTGGAAAGGATAGTTCCACGGTGAAATGATGAGCACCTTCCCATAAGCTTCATGATAGATCTTTTCCGATGACGGGAAGTTCAGTAGGCTAGGTGTTACATTTTCCGGTGAAGACCATTCGCCCAGATTATCGATAAAACACTTGATCTCCTTATGAACGGTAAAAAGTTCTGCTGCTAAGGTTTCATAGTTCGGCTTATAAAAATCATCGTAAAGCGCCTGCATGATATCATTTTCATGTAATGCAATAGTCCTTTTGAGCGTTTTCAGCTTTTTGATGCGATACTTTATCGATCTTGCATTGACTCCACTCAGATACTCATCTTGTGACTGAAGAATTTCCTGGACTTCCATGGTTGAATATTTTTATGAATTTAAAATAATTTTTCGTTTATGAGAGTTATCCATTCAACTATCTTTGCGAAATTTGAAAATGTAAATCTATAACATGGAAACTCGATTTATCTATCATTTAATATTCTTTTTTACGTTCTTCAGTGTTTACGTCCATGCGCAAGAAAAGGAAAATGATACGATCAAAACCGATGAGCTCATCATTACCAAGAAATATTCCCCAACGGTAAATGATGCTTTCAAGATAAAACCGAAACCGCAACAAAAAGATACTTCAAAAGTAAAAAGAAAGAATATCGATTATTCGATCATCAATATTCCCGTGGCTTCCACCTTTACACCATCGAAAGGAGTGGCCAGCGATGTGGAAAAACAGCCCAGACCAAGGCTTTATGATAATTTTGCCAGCTTAGGGGCAGGAAGTTTTGCAAATATCAGGGCGGCGTTCCACGGTAATGTGGAACTCGATCGGACAAAAGACCTTCAGGTAGATCTGGACCATTTTTCATCGGCTGGTGGCGTTGATGGCACTCTTTTAGATGATGATTTTTTAGTTACAGACCTGGGTCTTGAAATGAGCAAAGATGGTAGATATACGGATTGGAACACTTATGTTAATAGTGGATATCGGTCTGTCAACTGGTACGGGATCAACAACGCGACACTTGCTTCTATTTCAGAGAACGAGCTTAATGCGATCGACCCTTCGCAAAATTATTTCCATTTTGATGCTGGAGGATCAATAAACCCTGACCGGTCTTTTATTGATGAGATCGGTTTGGATTACAGCTTGTTTTCCGATGATCTCTCGAATACGGAACATTTTATAGACCTAAGACCTGAATTTGACCTCTACTTTCTGGACCAACTACTAGAGACCGATCTACAGGTGGATTATGTAAGCGGTAATTTTGCAGCAACCCGTTCAAGTAAGATCGATAGGGATTACAGTTTCCTTAATCTTAGGCTTTACCCGCATCTAATGTATGAAGAAGGCAATTTTTCCGCGGACCTGGGAGCGCAAGTGGTCTACAACACGGATCTGGAACAGAGCGATTCAGATGTGTTCGTTTATCCTAAGATTGACCTCAATTATCAGATCGATGAATCCAGGTTTGTTGCGTTTGCCGGAGCAAGAGGTAATTTAGAACAAAACAGATATCAAACGTTCGTAGATAATAATCCCTTTGTAATACCTTATTTGAATATAGCACCTACTGATCAGCAACTGAAAGCTTTTGCGGGTGTGAAAGGTAAATTCCTTGAGAATCTAAGTTTTAGGGTCAATGGAAGTTATGAAACTGTTGAAAACTACGCTTTTTTCATCTCCCGACCATTTAATCCGCAGATCAACAATAGAAAAGGTTTTGAATACGGTAACACCTTTGATGTTTTCTATGATGATATGCAGACCTTAGGTTTCAAACTAAGTTTACAATATGACCATTCTAAGGACCTGCAAATGGGACTCAGGGCTGCTTTGAACAGCTATTCAACGGATGACCTACCAGAAGCCATCAACCTACCTGAACTGGTCTATTCTTTCAATTCTTCCTATAATATTACTGATAAATGGTCTGTTAGCGGTATGATATTCTATCGTGGGGAAAGGAACGACCTTCAGGAATCGAACACGACTATCATTGATGGTTCAAGTCTGGTGACAATAGATGATTATATGGACGTCAACTTACATTTTTCCTATCAACTTAATGAGAAACTTGCCATATTCATCAAGGGCAACAATCTATTAGAAGGTAATTACCGCCGATGGAAGGACTATCGCGTACAATCGCTCCAGATATTAGGAGGTTTGCAATTCCAATTCGACTGGTAGCACTTATCGTTTTATCAATCTTATCTTAACCTTTAGGAAACATACAAATTGGCGAACTAGTATAGATTTGTCACACAAACTTTTTTATGGGAAAAGGAAAAAAAAGACGTCCTAATACTAGGTTGTATCGTTTTTTTATAGAAGAAAAATCATTTGTTCTACTTGTTTTATTCGGAACTACCCTGGCCGCGTTTTCCACCACTTACAATTGGCAGATCTCTATGTGGATAGGTTTTATATTCGCTGCTTATTCCGCGGTGGCTAATGATAGTATCCAGACCATAGGAACCTATATAGAAAGTAATTTTGACAGACAATGGTGGAAGTTATGGCTTTTTATGGGTTTGATATTTCTGGCAACGATAACCTACAGTTATGTGGTTTTTGATGGCGACATTACCTATCAGCGACTTTTAAAACCCGATGGTTCTACACCGTATCCGCATCCTGATGAGTTTTCCTTTTTCCAGGTGATCGCACCATTAGTATTGCTTGTTCTCACGCGATTCAGGATGCCGGTCTCTACAACCTTCCTTTTACTGAGTGCTTTTAGTGCATCATCATCTGGGATCACATCTGTGGTCTTTAAAAGTTGGACCGGTTACATTATGGCGTTTGTCCTGTCTTTTATGATATGGATGTTCGCTTATAATTTGATCCGGAAATACTTTCGTTCCAGGAGCTTTAGTAAATATTGGACGTACATCCAATGGACGGTCTCTGGTACTTTATGGTCAGTTTGGATCATGCAGGATGGAGCAAACATAGCGGTTTTTCTTCCGCGACAGCTCGAGCTTTATCAGTTTCTCATCTTTGCGGGTGTGATCTTCTTTGGCCTTGGCCTGTTATTCTATTCCAGAGGCGATAAGATACAGCAGGTCGTGACTGAAAAGGCCAGGATATCAGATGTACGTGCCGCTACATTGGTCGACTTTTCTTATGTCATCCTATTGATATATAAACTGTTCATCTCAACCGTCCCGATGAGCACCACCTGGATATTCTTAGGCATCATCGGTGGTCGAGAGATTGCTATAAGCATTGCCCGCAAGAAAAATGGTACGGATCATAAAAAACGTGCCTGGGCTTATGTGGGACGTGATTTTGGTTATGCCATGATCGGACTTTTGATCTCTGTTGCGCTAGCCGCTGGTGCTAATGAAAGTATTCGCGATGAGATCATCAATGCGCTGACCTAGTCCTTTTCCTGCCATATCTTCCAGGATGCCAGGGCCTGAGCCTCTAACATCTTTTTCCCATTGAGGATCTTTGCCCCATGTTTATCGCCTAAGGCCAGGAATTGGGTAATCGCTGGATTATAGATAAGGTCGTACAACAAATGACCTTCTGTCAAATATTTATAAGGAATCTTGGGATGTTCCTCTATCCTGGGATGCATCCCTAAAGGTGTACAATTGATAATGAGCTTATGCGTGTCGATGACCTTTTCATCGATGTCCTCATAGCTGATCATATCTTCTTGTGGATTTCTGGAAACTAGCGTTGTTCCTATGTACATGGAACGCAAACTTTGAGCAACTGCTTTAGCAGCACCGCCGGTCCCAAGGATCAAAGCTTGCTCGTGATGTGACTCTACAAAAGGGAAAAAGGATTTGAGGAATCCTATGATATCGGTATTGTACCCAACGAGTTTTCCGTCTTCTTTATTGATAACATTTACTGCTTGTACCTCCTTTGCTGTTTCATCTAATCTGTCCAAATGGTCAATAATAGCTTCTTTATAAGGATTGGTCACATTCAGTCCTTTGATGTTCTTGTCTTTTTTGAACATCGACCGAATATCTTTTAATGAATCCATCTCGTGATTCTCATATATTGCGGAAATGTTATCCTTTTCAATTTTTTCTTCAAAGAAGGTTTTTGAGAATGAATGATTTAACGTTTTTCCTATAAGACCGTATTTTTGCATATAAATTTTATTTATCTATGTGAGAACCTGACCAATATCTAGCTGGTCCTATCCGCATCAAATGAAAATGATCATCCTTTATCGCTCACATCTTTATTCTTGTCAGAGAAATATTCTAACGCAAAAATAAGTATAAAACCTATTACCGCCATCGCTATCGCCAGGAACATCTTACTCTCACCATCATAGTTCCAGGGAAGAATGGATTCTTCGCTTATCACTTTTTCCTTCCCATTGATCATTCGGCTTTGAAGAACGCTTTTCCAGGGCCAGATCTTGTTTAAAGAACCCGCGATGAAGCCGGTTAGTATCGCCAGAACAAGGTTTCTATGATGTACGAATAACCATTTGAGCAACTTGGAAAAGCTTAATAAGCCAATGATCGCACCGCTACCAAAGACCGCGATCAATTTAAGGTCAAATTCACTTACGGCTTTGGTCATCGTAGCATAAGCTCCCATTAAAACTAATATGAAAGCCCCTGATATACCGGGAAGTATCATTGCGCTGATCGCTATCATCCCACAGAAGAACACGTATACCAGATCATCCGTTCCATCGGCTGGTGTGAGTTTTGTGATATAAAAAGCTGTGACTACGGCCAAGAGCATTGCCAATACGTTGACCAGTTTCCAGCGATCGATCTGTTTCCCAATGTAGAGGATACTTGCCAGTACAAGTCCAAAAAAGAATGACCATAGTAAGATAGGCGCGTTTTCAAGCAGATAATTGGCCAGGCGCATTAATGTAAGTACACTCACACCGATACCGATGAACAAGCTCAATAGGAAATCGCCATTGACCTGACGCCAAATGGACCGGATATCCCCTTTGAACAATTTCTTGACCAGCAGATGGTCAAAACTACTGATGCTATTGATCAATTGTTCATAGATACCCGTTATGAAAGCAATGGTACCACCGGAAACGCCAGGAACTACATCGGCGGCTCCCATGGCCATTCCTTTTAGACCAATTAAAATATAGGAGCGAGGTTTATTGCTTGTTCTTTTCAATGATATGGATTTCTGTAAAGTTCTTTATCACTTCAAAACTAAAGTTGTCTTTGTTCCAGGATACATCATCAAAGCTAACGTTCACATTATCGACCTGAATTTCACCTACCTCGAACGGTAGACCGATCAAATTGATGTTCATCTTCTCATATTCCGTTACATATCTACCGGATTTGAACTGTTGAATGATCAGTTCACTGTCTTTTCCGGTAAGCTTGAAGTTTCTAAGGCTGTATTTTCCCTTCTTATGATCGTAGCCATCTTCAGCATCTTCATAGATTACAGAATCCTGTATCCCTGATTTGTAATAAACATCTAACTTTAATTGATCAATTTTCTTTTCGCCTACATACTGCTGTATCGGGTAACGAGGTATTATCGCGCCGGCCTGTATAAAAATTGGCATACAATCTATATCAGCATCCACCCATTGTTCTTTACCACCGTAGAATACCTCATTGGACCAGAAATCATACCATTTACCTCTTGGAATGTACATTCTTCTTCCTTTGGCGTTAGCTTCCAGGATAGGACAAACCAGGATATGATTCCCATAGATGAACTCATCCGTTCTAAAATGGGTTTGTGGATCGTCCTGATCAAAATAGTACAAGGGTTTTAATATCGGGATACCCTCTTCGCAGTATTCATAGAATGCAGCGTATAAATAGGGAAGGAGCTGATATCTGATCTCGATGAACTTACGCGTCACATCTATGACCTCATCATCGAAAGACCGGGGTTCCTGATCGCCAGAAGAATGCGTTCTGCAGAAAGGATGAAAAACGCCTAGTTGGATCCAGCGCATATAAAGTTCACCGGTAGGTTGTTCTGCAAATCCACCAATATCCGTACCAGCAAAGGACATTCCCGAAAGGCAGAGCCGCTGTATCTGAATATTGGCCAGCCATAAATGTTCCCAACTCGCGACGTTATCGCCGGTCCACGTACAGCCGTAGCGTTGTGCCCCGCTGTAGGCTGATCGTGTGATGACAAAAGGGCGTTTAGGATAAGCATATTTTTTCACACCGTCAAAAGTAGCGCGCATCATCTGTGTCTCATAAATATTATGTGCTTTCCTGTGACTACAAGGGTGTCCATCATAATCATGTCTTACATCATCTGGGAACGTCTTATTAGGAACTTCCATAACGGCAGGTTCGTTCATATCGTTCCAAACCCCTTTTACACCATCTTCAGCGATCAATTCTTTGAAAAGGTCAGACCACCATTCGCGGGCTTCCGGTTTCGTAAAATCTGGAAAATTACATTCGCCAGGCCAGACTTTACCAAACATCAGCGGTCCGTCTGCTCTTTTACAGAAGTTGTCCTTCTCCAGCGCTTCATTATAGACCCAATATTCCGGGTCCACTTTAATTCCCGGATCGATGATCACAATGGTCTTGAAACCATCATCTGCAAGGTCGCTGATCATTTTCTTAGGGGCTGGGAAATATTCCTTATTCCACGTAAAGCATCTAAAACCTTCCATGTAATCTATGTCCAGATAGATCGCATCACAGGGTATTACTAATTCTCTGAACTTCTTGGCGATGCCTCTAAACTCAGATTCAGGATAGTAGCTCCATTTACATTGATGATAACCTAAAGCCCACATCGGTGGGAGCTCAGACTTTCCAGTAAGATCACTGTACATGGAGACAACCTCTTTCATTTCTGGTCCATAGAAGAAGTAATAGTTCATTTCTCCACCCTGCGCCCAGAAACTGGTCACATTATGCTTTTCGTGACAAAAGTCAAAGTAAGAACGGAAGGTATTATCAAAGAAAATTCCGTAAGCATTGTTGTGATGCAATCCTATATAAAAAGGAATCGACTTGCAGATGGGATCTTGGTCCTTGCCGAATGCATACTGGTCGGTGACCCAATTTTCCACGCGTTTTCCTCTCAAATTGGCATGCATCGGTTTATCACCTAATCCATAGAAGGCTTCTTTGATCTGTGTTTTTTTGCTCATCTTGACGATGTTACCACCAAATTTATAGCTTTCTTCATAATGAAAGCCCAGCTCATCCTCGTTGATCAGCTCGTCTTCTTTGTTGTATATCTTGGTCTGAAGGCTGGCCTTCTCGATCTTACAAACGAGTCTATCTGTCGTAACGATGTAGAAATCAGCGTCATCAGTAACTTCTAATGTGTTATAACCTGAGTTCCGTTCCTGTGATACCGCATAGGAAAAATCATCATCGAATTTGCCTCGTGTACCATATCTAAAGCGAAGCATGCTGTCCCGTAGTATGGTTAGTTCTAATATTATATTGTTCTCGGTGGTAAAATAAAGTCGATCTACTTCGCGATCATAGGAGTTGATATGATCGGGGAATTGATTACTCTGTTCCTTGAGCTCTGTATTTGTTATCATAGAATGAACCTTTAGATTTGAAAACCAAATTTAAGTGTTAAAAAGAAATAATGATAATGATGTATATCTTTCTTTTTTTCTTTGTTAATAACATTAAATTTGTTGATAACTTAAATAAAAAAAAGAATGGGGTGAACTTTTTTGTGTTATAGACTTTTAAAGCCTAAACGGAGTATTAGTCCCCATTCTTTATTAACCAGGTTACAAGGACCAAATAGAATACTAGAATTTACCTTTTAAAGGTGTTAGTCAAAGTAACCATTTTAAACTTCATAAAATTATGAAAATTAAAGACACAATTGGCATTGACATGAGCAAATTAAATTTTGATGCATGTATTTACTCTAACAAAGCTAACAAACAGTTTGAGAACAGTAAAAAAGACTATAAACAATTAGTAGCTTGGGCTTACAAAAATTCAAAATTAGATAAAGAGAATATCATTTTTGTTTTTGAACATACTGGACTTTACTCTCATGGTTTTTTCTGTATATCTAGCATCTAAAAATATTCCATTTCTTTTAGTTGCTGGATTGGAAATCAAACAGTCCCTAGGAATAGTTAGAGGGAAAAATGACAAAGCAGATGCAAAAAATATAGCAAAATATGGCCATAGAATGAGAGACGAAATTACACCTACAAAGCTTTCTTCTGACGATGAATTAAGCCTTAAACGTCTGCTGTCTCTCAGAGAAAGGCTTGTAAAGCAAAGATCCGGCTATAAGGCTTCTTTGAAAGAGCAAAAGCGTGTGCTGGTTCAAAAAGATAATAAAACTCTTTTCTCAACTCAAGAAAAAATGATTTGCTATCTGACAAAACAAATTGATGAGGTAGAAAAAGAAATGAATGAAATAATGAATAAAAATGAAAG
>Ga0209937_1000256_pt1 | contig 18364 bp, 17 predicted proteins | sample SalPon1_B_H2O_MG_FD_185699 | JGI IMG/M metagenome (GOLD analysis project Ga0209937, IMG submission 185699) | Salt pond water microbial communities from South San Francisco under conditions of wetland restoration - Salt Pond MetaG R1_B_H2O_MG... | ecosystem: Environmental > Aquatic > Non-marine... | reverse complement strand
AACTCTCAGATCGACTATATAAAACAGGCAGTTTTCCTTGCTCGGAGAGCAAAAAAACATCTAGGATTGCCTACAACTATTGTAACAGACTGTGTAGATTTCTTAAAAACTGAACAAACTGATTGGGAAGAGATTTTTGACCAAGTAATTGAACTTGTGCAAAACGAAGAAAATAAAATTGATACAAACACTTTTGTTTTGCCTAAAGAACAGTTAAGCCAAAAAAAATTTTACGATGGTTCGTTAACTCCAAAAAATTTATACTGGAAAAATCAATCACGAGCATTAGCATATGAAATCTCTCCATATTATGAAACTTTAGTTTTAGACACTGATATTATTATTTCCAACCAAAATTGGTTAAATTGTTTTGATTATAACAGCGATTTACTCTTATACAGAGAAAGTTTTGAGCTGGCAGACATAGATCGAGGCGAAGATCTAAAAAGAGTGTCAGATACTTCGATAGATTTTTACTGGGCTACGGTTATTTTCTTTCGAAAAACCCAAGAAAACAAAACTTTTTTTAATTTAGTACAACATATTCAAGAAAATTGGCAGCACTATAACAACATTTTTCAAATAAACTCGCCTTATTTTCGAAACGACTACGCATTTTCTATTGCTATACACATAATGAATGGGTATCAGTCAGGAAATTTTGCAAAATCTCCACCAGGAACTTTATATTTTGCATCAGATAAATGTATTTTATGGGAAATAACTGAGGATTCAGTTTTAGTTTTACTAGAGAAGCCCTTATACACAGGTGAGTTCACACCTCTAAGGCTAAAAAATGCTAATTTTCACTTTATGAATAAGTTTAGTTTGAATAGGTGCCTAGATGAAATCTAATGGTTTTGTAATTTATGCTGAAGGTGAAGAATATGTTAAGCAGGCATATCTTGCTGCGCTCAGTTTAAAAGCCAGCGGCAATAGATATCCAATAAGTGTTATTACCAATAACACGGTAAAAACAAAATATTCACAAATATTTGATCAGGTTATAAATATTCCCTGGTATGCAAAATCAAAAACAGATTTATGCACGGAAAACCGCTGGAAAATTTATCATTCCAGTCCCTATGAACGCACAATAGTAATAGATTCCGACGTTCTTGTTCTTGAAGACCTAGAATATTTTTGGAATTTTACAAAAAATTACGATTTGTACTTTCCAACAGAAGTATTTACATATAGAAAAGAAAAAATTACCAACGATTTTTATAGAAAGGCATTTACAAAAAATAATCTACCTAATTTGTATAACTGTTTGCATTATTTTAGCAAAAGCGAGTTTTCTCACGAGTTTTATAAATGGGTAGAGCTTATATCAAACAACTGGGAACTGTTTTATGGAAACTTCTGCTCAAAAAAATATCCTAAACAGCCTTCTATGGATATTACAACTGCTATCGCATCAAAAATCCTAGACTGCAATATCGAAGTTACCAACCAAACTCATAATAAACCTGAGATAGTCCATATGAAACCTATGATTCAAGGGTGGAATAATACTAAATCCCAGTGGCAAAGTAAGGTTGGTGCTTATTTGACAGAAGATTTAGAACTAAAAATTGGTAATTATAGACAAGACACTATATTTCATTATACAGAAAACAGTTTTTGCACAGATGAAATAATAAGGAAGTTTGAAAAGTGTCTGAATCTTTAATGTATGTGTCTTTTGAAGAATATACCGGTAAAATACTAGGTATAAGTCCTAAACAGCAGGGAAATAATTTACTGCCTGTAAGTTTAAGTGAAGTAATTGAAATACTTGAAGGTAAACAGCCTAAAAGAAATTATAGAGTAGGATTTAACGCCAAAAAAAAGCAATTAGAGCTTATACATCAAATAGTAAATCCATTAGACGCAGCAGATGTAAATAATTTCATATACGAAATACCTGAAAACAATAATATCGAATCTGACCTAACTATAACACAGGATGTACAAGAAAATTGCTGGAAAATACAGCTAGGTAACGAGTTAAAACACAATCTTGAAAATAAAAAAATTAAGTTAAACCAAATATTCTTTTTTTCTATAACCAAAAAGCATGATCCTAATATTTTATATAAGTCAATAACTGTTGACTTTTCTCAGGCAATAGAAGACGATTCGGTTATTATACCTTTTACTATGGAGTTTGAAAAAAACGATACTCCTTTTAGTATTTTTACTGCTAAAATTTTTGATACCTACAGTTTACAGCGATGCACAAATGAGTAATTTAATAAAAATTATAGATCAAGACATTATATTTCTATCTTACGACGAGCCTAATGCCGAACAAAACTATGCGGATCTCTGTCAAAAAATTCCTTGGGCTAAAAGAGTTCATGGAGTGAAAGGCTCAGATGCCGCACACAAAGCCTGTGCAGAATTATCTGAAACTGATTATTTTGTTACAATTGACGGAGACAATCAAATAGATCCTAAGTTTCTTATGCAGACAATCGACATTGATGCTTTGGGACTCACTAGAGATCACGTCTTTTCGTGGTGCGGCAATATTAACATAAATGGATTGCAATACGGCAATGGTGGTTTGAAGTTATGGACCAAGAAGTTTGTTAGAAACATGCGCACTCACGAGCGGGCAGAAAAAAATGATACTGAATATCAAGTAGAATTTTGTTTCGATAACCTTTATTATCAGTTTGATGAGTGTTTTTCTAACTCCTACATTAATGCCAGCCCTTTTCAAGCTTGGAGAGCCGGCTTTAGAGAGGGTGTAAAAATGAGCCTTGATCAAGGTATTAAAGTAGACGATATAAACTCAATTTGGCCAAAAAATTATGAAAGACTTTTAATATGGTGCTCTGTTGGTGCCGACATACAAAACGGATTATGGAGCATGTACGGAGCACGAGAAGGATGTTATTTAACAAACTGCACAGACTGGGATTATACTCAGGTAAGAGATTTTGAATATCTAACAGAATACTGGAACAAAGAATATTGCGAAATATCTCACGATCAGCTTGCATCTAATTTAAATAGATTAGGAGAAACATTAAGAGAAGAATTAGATCTAGAAATAAGTGAACTAGATAATAATTCTAGTAGGTTTTTTAAAACGGTATATCATAATAATCCTCGAACAATGAGGAAAAGATGAGTAAATTACAGAAAATAAAAGAAATTATTCCTCACACCGATCAAGAAATATCGCCGACTTTCTGTATGGCAAAATGGCATCATACTACGATCTACCTTCAAACGGGTGAGACTCATTCCTGCTATCACCCTGCTCCACATCCTATACCTCTAGAAGAAATTAAAGATAACCCTTCTGCGCTTCATAACACGAAACAAAAGAAGACAGAACGCGAGTTTATGATAAAAGGACAACAACCCTCTGGTTGTTCTTATTGCTGGAAGATTGAGGCAATGGGAAAAGATTATGTATCTGACCGACATATTAAGACTGCTTCTATATACACACCAGAAAGATTAGAAGAAATCAAGCAGGGTGGCGCAGAATACAATATCAATCCCGAATATATAGAAATTTCCTTTTCAAATGAGTGTAATTTCAAATGCGGATACTGCCATCCTAAAGCGAGTTCGAGATACTGGAAGGAAATTAACGATCACGGTCCATATGATGTGTCAACAGATCACAGACAGGACATAGACTGGTTCAAAATCTATCAGAAAGAGGAAGAAAATCCCTATGTAGAAGCATGGTGGCGTTGGTGGCCCGAAGTTTCAAAGACTCTAAACATCTTACGCATAACAGGCGGCGAGCCTTTGATGCACAAAAGCACCTGGGACCTGTTTGATAGACTGGAAGAAGATCCTAAACCACATATTCAGATAGAAATTAACTCAAATCTCGGAGTTAAGCCTAAACTGGTAGAACGATTAGTAGAAAGAATTAACCACCTTCTTCGAATAGGCGCAATAAAAGATTTTCAACTGTACACATCGATTGACACTTGGGGCAAACGTGCCGAGTACGCACGACATGGATTAGACATCCAGTTATGGGAACGAAATTTAGACTACTATCTTTCTAATACAGAATTGCCTGTAACATTTATGATTACTTTTAATATATTCGGTGTTACTAGTTTTACGAGTCTTCTAAAAAAGATACTAGAATGGCGAGAGAAATATAATTCAGAAAAACATGAATTAGGTTATCAACGAATTAGGTTTGATACTCCTCATTTGAAAGAACCTACAATATTTGACATGAATATTCTTCCTAAAGACGAATTTATGCCTTATATGCACGAACATTTAGAATTCATAAGACAAAATCAAGACAATTCTGACAAAACAAAATTTAGAGATCTTGAATATGAAAAGTTCAAGCGAGTAGTTAACTATATGGAAACCACTAATTACGATGAAAACAAATTAATAATTGCTAGGAAAAACTTTGTTGCTTGGTTTTCAGAACATGATAGAAGAAGAGATACAAATCTTGTTGGATCATTTCCAGAGATGAAGCAGTTCTGGGAACTTTGTAAACAACAATAGGAGATATAGATGCTAAATGCAATAAATTTACAATACGATTTTGATATTTTCACAACTGCAGACTATTCTATACACGAAGGATCTTGTATAGCCCATCAAGTGCATGAACTTAAAGATATACACGATAGTTACGGTGGATTTCCTGATAGCTATGAAAATGAAAACACCAAAATTAGGCAACTCTGGTGGGACCGAGAATGGGTAGACTTTGATTATATTGGCAATCAATTAAACATGGAGGTCATTACTATTAGTTCTATACTACAGCCTCCAGGTAACGTAATACCTATTCATAGAGACACTTTCTTTCAGATTAGAAAACGGTTTCCGGACGACAAAAGACGGAAAGTAAGAGCAAATATCTATTTGGAAGACTGGAGTGTAGGACACTTTATACAGTATCAATTAAATAACGAATGGCACAATAGCACTCATTGGAATCAAGGCGAAGGATGGATGTGGGATAACGAGGTCTTACATCTTAGCGCAAATGCAGGAATGTACGACAAATATACACTGCAAATAAGCGGATTTTTGAATGAATGATTTTAAAATAATTATTAGCGAAACCAATAATAATCCATATAAGGCACTTACAATTAAAAATCAATTCGACATAGAATCCTATTTAGGATTTTTTGACGATTTTAAATATAGCTTACTCTGGAAATCAGAATTTATTGATATATTACCTCAAAATACAACTAAACTTGTTTTGAATATCTGTCATCTACCTCATACTCCTGAGATATATATTTCTCAAGATTTAAAGAATAAAATTAATAATGATTCTAATACTTTTTTATGGATTTTTTCTCCGCACGAAGCAATTTTAGATCATAACAATTTTGCTGTTTATCTTAAAAAACAAGGATTTAGGTTAGATAAAGTAATAGTTACAAACAGTGATTATAGGGTAGATGGATCTACGATCACAGGTATAAAATACGTTTCCTGTCCCGAATGGTGGGAAGCATATTATCGGCACCTACTAAAAACAAAAGATGATATAAGTTTTATAACACCAGACCGTAGGATAAAAAACTTAGACGCAATTGAAAAAAAATCTTTATGCTTAAATCGAAATGTTAAAATTCATAGAGTTTGGAGCCATTATTATTTGTTAACAACTGGATTATACGAAGATAGTTTTTATAGCTATCATTTACCCACTATGGCAAACAAAGATGGATTGGTTTTTAAAGAATGGATTAGAGAAGAATTAGGAAAACACAAAAACGATTTTCCTTTTAACAAAATTAAAAACACTAAAAGACTTTTTAAAGACAGACCGTTAGACGAAATAGACACGGATTATGTAATCAATTTACAATCTAATATAAAAGAATATTTCGAAAAAAGTGCTCTTTCTATTGTTACAGAAAGTCTAGAAACACATGATTTTCTCACCGAAAAAACCTTCAAAGCAATTGTTCACAGTCACCCCTTTATAACTATAGGAGGATCTGATATAAATTCAAGATTAAAAGAAAGAGGTTATAAACTTTACGATGAAATTTTTGGATTTGAACACATTGACAATCCTTCCGATTGTAAAAGACTTATGGAAAGATTAAATAATATTTCCAAAAATGAGTTAATTGAATATAATCTGCAAACAAAAACAAAAATAGAACATAATTGGAACAATTTTTTTACCAGAAAAATATGTTTTCACGATCTAAGCACAAAAATAGGTCAAACATTATATGGATAAAGACCAAAAAGATTTTTTATTAAAAGAAAGCAAGACGTTTTGCATTTTTCCATGGATACATTTATATGCAAATCCGGATGGACAAGCATTTCCTTGTTGTACAGCCGAACAAGATACTATTGATCAAAATATAAAAGAAAAAACAATCGACGAAGTTTTTAACAGCGATGATTGGAAAAATCTTCGCTTAGATATGCTGAAGAATATAAGAAATCCAGTTTGTCGACGTTGTCATGAAGTAGATGATTCGCATGGATTTAGTTATAGAAGTTACGCTAATAAAGATTTTGGAAAATTTATAGATTTTATAGATGAAACAGACGAAACTGGAAAAATAGAAAATCCTAAATATAAGTTTATTGATATAAGATTCAGTAATCATTGTAATTTTACATGTTCTACTTGTGGACCTGTTTTTAGTACCAAATGGATAGAACATATCAAAAAAAATAATAATGATATATCTAACAGGACAGATTTAGAATATCATAAAATCGAGCAAAATTCAAATTACTCGATTGTAAAACAGTTAGAAAATCACTTGCCAACTGCAGAAGAAATTTATTTCGCCGGCGGCGAACCTTTAATTATGCCTGAACATTATAAACTACTAGATTTAATTAATGAACACCAAGCATACAATGTTAGATTGAGATATAATACTAATCTTAGTACAATACAATATAAAGGTAAAAAAGTAACTGATATTTGGCAAAAAATGTCGGAAGTTAAGTTAGGTGCTAGTATTGATGGTGTAAAAGATGTTGCTGAACTAATAAGAAAAGGTACAAAATGGTCAAAAATCGAACAGAATATGATAGAATTATTAAAATATGAGAATGTTAAATTAAATGTCGACACAGTTGTTAGTGTGCTAAACATTGAACATCTTCCAGAAATGTATAACTATATATTTAAAAATAATCTTCTGAACGAAAGATCGTGGTTGTCTGTAAATATAGCATTTACTCCTCTGCCCTATAGTATTACAAGTTTACCTAAAGAGTATAAAGATTATTATGCAGATAAATTATGGAAATTTATTAATGAACTGAGAAAGAAAGAAAACACGCCACTGATTGACCCAGCTAGAGATTTCTTGATTGATTCTTTAGAAGGAGCAATAAAATTTATGCATAGTAAAAATACATTTCAACAAGAAGATTTGATTTCTCTTAATCAACGGAGCATATTAGACAAAGACAAATATAAAACTGTACTTCCTAATATTTATAAATTAGATCAGGATATAAGAAATGGCAGATAATGAATTTCCGAAATATTTTTGCATGGCGCCTTGGGTTCATTTGAGTACCTGGCAAACTGGTGATACTTACCCTTGCTGTGCTTATGATTATGAAACTCCTATAGGCAATGTTAACGAAGAAGGATTTAAAGGAGTATGGAACAATAAAAAGATGAAAGAACTTCGTCTTGCTATGCTCAAAGACAAACCAACACACGGTTGCAGGAAATGTTTTGATTATGAGAAGCAGGGTGTTTTTTCTTATAGATATAAAATGAATAAGGATTATGCCCACCACCAAGGTTTAGTAGCGCAAACCAAAAAAGACGGAACAGTAGACAAATTGAATATTGCTTTTTTTGATGTTAGATTCTCTAACTTATGTAATATGAAGTGTAGAACTTGTGGGTCTCATTTCAGTTCACGTTGGGCAGAAGACGAGGAAGGTAAAGGCCGTGTGGTAGAAATAGATTATCCACATCTTTGGGAAGAAATAGACGAAATATTAGAAACCACAGAAGAAATCTACTTCACTGGTGGTGAAAGCCTTTTCATGCAACAACATTATGAGTTACTTGATAGGCTGATTGAGATTGGACATTTTCCTAAACTCATGTATAATAGTAATGCAAGTAGACTACATTTAAAAGACAAGCACGTGAAGGATTATTGGAAATATTTCGACAATATTGTTTTTGGTGTAAGTTGCGACCAAATAGGCGAAAAAGCAAATTATACCAGACATGGCCAGAAGTGGGACAAGGTTTTTGACAATCTCTGTTGGATTAGAGATAATGTTCCGCATGTTGATATAATACCTAGTCCGACTATTTCTGTGTACAATATAATGGATTTAGATAAAATAATTAAATTCATATATGACAACGAACTTGCTACAGATTTCGAAATTAATCTCAACAATTTATTAGTTACTCCTGAATACCTAAGTTCAACTATATTACCGAAACATTTAAAAATCGAAGCAGAAAAAGGAATTAACAAATCTATTGAAAATTTAAAAAATTACAATATGAATTCAGGCCGTTACAGTCATATTGAATCTAGACTTCAAAAAATTATTGAATTTATGTATGCTGAAGATAATTCACATCTAATACCTGAGTTTCAGCAAAAAACCAAGAACCTAGATAAGATTAGAAATGAAAATTTTGGAGAGGTTTTTCCAGAACTAAAAGAAATTTATGAATAAAGACAATAAAACATTCTGCATGCTACCTTGGACACACATGCACCTTTGGCCAGCCGGGACAACTTATCCCTGTTGTATGAGTGATCCTAATTTTCCTGTGGGCGATACTCAAAAGCAGTCGTTGCAGGATATTTGGAATGGTGATCAAATGCGTCAACTGCGTTTGAACATGCTTGCTGGTAAGAAAAGTCCTGAGTGCCGTAGATGCTATGAACTAGAAGAGAATGGCATGTGGACTCTAAGAAAAAGTTCAAATGAGAATTTTAAACATCATTATGATAAAGTTTTAGAGACTGCAGACGACGGTTCTGCAGGCGATGTAAACATGGCCTATATGGACATTAGATTCTCTAATTTATGTAATTTAAAATGCAGAAGTTGCGGACCGCAGTTTTCTAGCAGCTGGTTTGACGACCATGTAAAAGCACACGGCAACCCCGGCCATAAAAAAATGCTTACTGTCAGAGATGACATGAAAGATTTCATGGATGAATTAGATCCTTTACTGGAATCTGTAGAAAGGGTATATTGGGCAGGCGGAGAACCTCTTATTACAGAAGAACATTATAAAATCCTGGACAAGTGGATTGAAATGGGCAAAAGAGATGTAAAGATGGATTATACTACCAACTTTACAAAAATGTCTTATCGCGATAAGCGTGTTTTTGACTATTGGAATAGTTTTGAGCATGTTAGAGTTGCAGGCAGTATTGATGCTAACCACGAAAGAGCAGAATATCTACGAAAAAATATGAAGTGGAGCGAAGTGGTAGACAATAGACGAAGAATGATAGAACAGTGCCCTCATGTTTATTTTGAACTTACGCCAACCGTTAGTGCTTATAACGTGTTAAATCTACCTGACTTTCATAAAGAGTGGATTGAAGAAGGATTGTTAGAACCCCAAAACCTGAGGATTAATATTTTACTAGATCCTACATATATGAGATTGCAAATATTGACGCCTACACAAAAGGATATAGTAAAAAAGCGTTACGATGAACACATAGATTACTTAAAACAATTTTCTAACATAGATTCTGTTATCGATGATTACAAAAGTATACTACAATTTATGGAAACCGACAATGAACAGGACAGATTTATTTTTGTGTTTAAAACAAAACAAATGGACGAGATTAGAAAAGAAGATTTTTACCAAACATTTCCGGAACTGAAAGGTATAGAATGAGCAATACATTTTGTGTGTATCCTTGGATAAACTTACATACTAACACAGACGGCAGATGTAAATTATGCTGTCATGTTTACACAGAAGACTATGTACAAGTAGACGGCAAAGACGCAGTTCTCGGCAAGGATTCATTTGATAAGATTTGGCAGGGTGCTTATATGACAGACGTCAGAGAAAAAATGCTATCTGGCGAACCTGTCAAAGAGTGTTCAAGGTGTTATGAACACGAAAATAAAGGCTTAGAAAGCAGTCGACAATGGGCAAATAAAGAGTATCCTATACAAAGCACAGAAGTATTTGATCCTACTCATTTAGAGCTTCGTCTAGGTAATCACTGTAATCTTAAATGTAATTCTTGCTGGAGTGTAAGCAGTGACCAATTATACAAAGAAAGATCTAAGATTTTACAAAACGAATCTGTCCCTAAGTGGTTATCAGATCAATGGAATCATGAGGTAAAATCTGTAGAAAAATTCAACTGGGAATGGTTTAAAACAGAAGAATTTCGACGATTTGTTGACAGAGTAGCTCCTAATCTTAAGAGATTGTATCTTACCGGAGGAGAACCAACTCTTATACAAGCAAACAAATATGTCATCGATAAATTAGTAGAGACCGGCAATCATTCTTGCCACGTTGCTTGGACAACTAACCTTACTACTTGGCCTAATGAATTTTATGATAAGTTAGATTTCTTTGATAGTTCAGAAATACAGATGAGTATAGATGGTTTCGGAGAGCATAACCAATATATTAGATATCCCACTGCTTGGCAAAAAGTTGAAAGAAACTTTGAAAAAGCACAGCAGCTTCCGGAGAAGGTACAGTTGAAAATATATTTTGTCTATCAGGCCTGGAATATTTTTGATGTTAAGCCGTTAGTCGAATGGCTTATAAACACACAGCGCAGAAGAATAGATTTTGTTCCGATCTTTTTAGAATATCCAGATCAATTACACAGTTGTGTGTGGCCAGAATATATTAGAAACAAAGCCATTGAAGAGTTATCTACTATTAATACTAGATCTCACAGAGATCCGATTGCCAGGATAATCGAATACACTAAAAACACCGATAAGTACTCTAAAGATCTTTTAGAAAGAATGAAAACCTATATTGAGATTAATGATAGGTATAGGCGTTTCGATTTCTACAGAATATTCCCCAAATTAGGCGAGGTTTTAAATGCACAATGATATCAAAGCTATTATTCCTGCAAAAGACAAATGGATTTCAATAGCTTGGCAAGTAAACGACTTTTGCAATTTTAGATGTTCTTATTGTAATGAGTGGAATTGGGCAGGCAGAAATAAAAACGAACACGATATACCACTAATAAATGATACTCTTGAAAAAATAATAAAATATTATCAAAATAAAGGATACAGATATTTTAAATTGTTTTTAAGTGGAGGAGAACCTACTTATTGGCAGGGCCTTGTTCCAGTTGTTGAAAAGTTTAGAGATTTAGTAGAATGGCCTGGTAGTTGTGTAGGTATTAACACAAATTTTAGTCGTTCGTTAAAGTGGTGGGAAGAATATCACTACTTGTTTGAGGATGTTGTTGCTAGCTATCATCCTGAATTCTGCAAAGAAGAAAAATACCTAGAAAATTATAAATTTTTACAGGATAAAAAGAACTATCTTTGTGCCAGAATAATGATGCATCATGACGAAAATAAATTTCAACAGTGCATTGATTTTGGTAAAAAGATTAAAAAACAATGCAAAAATTACATCATCGAATATGCACCCGTTTATGACGAGCTTAGGCCTCATACCGATCCTTGGAAGTACGACACAGAATGGCAACAAGATTTTTTTAAACATTATAGTACCGAAGTACAACAAAAGGAAAAAATTAAAAAACAACCAAATTATGCTTGGGCTAAAGTTCATTGGGAAAATGATGTTGTTGAGCCCATCGACACAAATCAAATAATCACCAAAGGAATGAATTTTTTCAAAGGATGGAAATGTAACATACACGAAAGTCTTCATATTTGCCCTGATGGAAAAATTCAACAGGCTAGTTGCGGAGTTGGTCCTACTGTAGGAAATATTGTAAAGGGCGAGTTCAACACAGAGCTAAGTCAAGGTATTATCTGCCCAAAAGATCATTGCCATTGTGCAGCAGATATTAATATCACAAAGAGTAAAATATGAGCAAAAAATATAGTGAAATAAAAGACAAAACATTTTGTTTTTATGCATTTCACGCATTAAGCACGCATAGTACAGGTAAGACACGATTGTGCTGTGTAAGTAACAATAAAAAAACTCGAACCTATCCTACAGGACTTAATATTAGCTCTTGGTCTTTTTTAAAAAAACAAAAAGTTGCAAAAAATATAGAAGACTTTATTAATGATTCTGAACTGATAGAAATTAGGCGGACATTATTAAATGGAGAAAAGCCAGAGAGTTGTAAATTCTGTTGGATGAGAGAAGATGCTGGAATTACAAGCATAAGGCAGATTGAAAATGAAATGCACAAGGATGAAATTGATGAATCACTACATTATGTAGATAATACAGGCTATCTTAAAAAAGAAGCTATAAAATATCTTGATATTACTTTAGGTAATATTTGTAATTTAAAATGTAGGACTTGCAGCCCGCGGGCTAGCCACTACTGGATCGAAGAGTTTAAAACAGTACCTTATACTAGTTGGAATGAAAATGTACTAAGTTCTGCAAAGTTTATGCAAGAAAACCCTTGGCATATCAAAGCATTCGAAAATCATTTTTTTGATTCTGTTTTACCAAATGTAGAAACTATAAACTTTCTCGGAGGAGAGCCTTTAGCAGTTAAAGAGCATTATGATTGGCTTGAGCATATTATAGACAATGGATGGTCCCATAATATTGCCTTGCACTATAATACAAATGCAACAATGTTTCCACAACGTTTATTAGATATTTGGGACCGTTTTAAGGCAGTAAATTTATCTTTGAGTTTGGATGCTGTGGGAGACTTAGCTCATTATGTTAGATATCCTAGTAAATGGAAGCAAATTCAAAAGAACATAGGAAGATTGAAAGAATTTACAAGGACAAGAGAAATGTTTACTGTGCAAGTACATACTACAGTGAGCATGTTAAACATATTAGATTTAGACAAAATGTTATATTGGTGCAGGGATCAATATAAGGAATGGCACTATTATAACAATGAAACTTGGAATAATTGGGGATTTGAAAACGTGTTACCCCATTTTAACATAGTAAACGAGCCCGAATGCATGCATATAAGACATCTTCCTGACCAAATTAAATTAATTGCAAAAGAAAAAATTTTAGAAGTTTATGAAACACTTCCTAAAACTATTGAAATACCAACCTGGGAACAGGATAGATTAGAAGACTTTAAAAATTTAATAAATTTAATTGACGAAGCAAAGAATAACGAAAGCTGGAAGCATTTTGTAGAAAATACCTATGCTAGTGATTCTTTCCGTAACATAGACATAAAAAATTATATACCTTGGACAAGAGATTATCTATGAAAACTTTAGTAGCAGTAGGTTGTAGTCACACAGCAGGAGCAGAGATAGACGGTAATACTACAAGTTTTTATAATAGACAAAACTGTTTTGCTGCACAACTTGCTAAGAAACTAGGTTACAACTATATCAATGTATCTGTTAATGGAGCAAGTAATCAATTCATTCATAGAAAGGTTATAGAATACATAACCAATTATATGGAAAATCCAAAAGAGGTTTTTTTCCTAATAGGATGGACTTCAAGCGAAAGGATGGAGTTAAGATATTCTGAAAATAATGATTTTGAATATTTAAACTTTGCAGATTTAGAAGATAGAAAATATTTCCCTTTCACGTCTGGAACACATAAAAAGATAATTCTTGATGACAAGATGAAAAAACTGAATAAATTTACTGACATTCTGTTCGACTATCATTTAAAAGAAAACGAAAGAGCAACATTGGCTTACTCGACTCAGCAAACATTAAAGTCTTTAGAAATTCCGTATTTTATGTTTAATTCGTGTAATGGTATCGAACGCACGGAGTATACAGGCGCAATTATTGATAAATTAGATAGAACAAATTATTATGAGCCAGATAACGGAGATTATGCGTATTTTCCTTATTGTAAGTTCGTACTAAAGCATGAAAATTTTGCACCTTACTGGCATCATTTTAAACCTGCACATGACGACTATACTAACGTGTTGTACTCTATACTTAAAGAAAGGAACATCATATAATTATGTATGACATTGTCTTTATATCTAATAATGAAGCAAACGAAAATAAAAACTGGGAACTTTTGAAATCAAGATTTCCTACAGCTAAATTTGCACAATCCTTGCATAATGCTGCGAAAAAATGTTTTACTCGATTTTTTTGGATTGTATACGATGATATCATCATAAATGAAGATTTTGATTTTTCCTATGTTCCTGACAAAGGAAGTCAAAATATAGTACATGTATTTCAAAACGGCATACATTATGACGGCATATGTCTAATACCAAAAAATAATCTTCCGTCCGAGCGAGAATTTTATAATAGATATTTTATTGAAAAAAAGGAAGTAGAAATACTTGCTTCTTATCCAGAACAGTATGATTTTTTTGATATAGCCGATTATGATTCTTATTTAAAAGCAATTGAAAAGTCAAAAACAAACTTTTTTTGGTTTGTGCCCAATGATGTAAACTCTGATTATAACTTTGATTATCAAGCAGCAAAATGGGAAAAATACACGCATGTTTTTTTAAATAAGAAATATTATGACGGAATTTGTTTGTTTACCAAAGACAACCTTATTTCAAAAAAAGAATTTGATCATAGGTTTTTTATGAAAAAAAAAGAAGTAGATATTGACGCATCAAGTCCGGTTCCATTTGATATTGTCTTTATATCATATCAAGAATCTAACGCAGAAGAGAATTATAATCATTTGCTCAAAATAGCTCCAACTGCAAAAAGAATAAACAACGTAAAGGGTATCCACAAAGCTCATATTGAAGCAGCTAAAATTGTAAATACAGAAATGTTTTGGGTAGTTGACGGAGATGCTCTCATAGAAAACAATTTTTCTTTTAATTATCAAGTTCCAAAATGGCAACAGGACACTGTGCATGTTTGGCATTCTAAAAATCCAGTCAATGATTTAACATATGGTTACGGAGGGGTAAAACTTCTTCCAACTAATTTAACTTGTAATATGGATACGTCTAAAACAGATATGACAACTTCTATATCTAATAAATTTAAAGCAGTGCCAGAACTTTCAAACATAACTGCGTTTAACACAGATTCTTTTAGTGCTTGGCGATCTGGTTTTAGAGAGTGTGTTAAACTTGCCAGCCAGACAATAGACAGACAACTTGACAGCGAAACTCTTGAACGCTTGGAAATATGGTGTAATCAAGGTACTAATCGACCTTTTGGCATTGACACTATTAAAGGCGCTATTGCTGGCAGAAGGTTTGGTGAAGAAAACAAAGACAATCCTAATGAGCTGCAGAAAATAAATGATTTTGAGTGGCTGGAAGAAACTTTTAGGAGTAATCATTAATATGACGGATAACGGTTTTAATTTTACAAACGAAGAAAACAGACAGGAAAGAGTCAAACAGATGTTTTATGGCTGGGACGAGGAAATGGAGGTCGTTCGTAAGATTCAGAAATGTCAACGAAATTGGGATCATTCAAAAGAAATCCATCCTGAATTAATTAACTATTTACTGTGGCATGCAGAAAACGCTCCTTCTAAACAGTGGGAAGCATACTATGACGTTTACTGGTGTGCTGATCGCAAGGTGTTAAATGAATTATACCAGTATACTTGGGGAACTACTCATAATCGAAATCCTCCTTCTACCTGGCGTAATTCACAAATGAATGCAAATTTGTATATTTTATTTGTAGCCAAAGAGCCAGAAACGAATTTGAATTGCAATGCCGACGGTAGTTTGAAACCAAACAAAAGAGCTTCTAGATGGGAAAATGCATACGTGAGTATAGGAATTGCAATGGGCCTAGTAATGAGAGCAGCAGCAAAATTAGGGTTATCAACCGGTTGTAATAAAAGCCACGGCGATTTAAATGGGAATAATTTTTGGGAAAAACGATTAGGAATACTAGACGAAGTAACCGCTGGAACAAAAAAAATTGCTTACGGCATCGGTATTGGCTATCCGCAGGAAGGTCGTCCGCGATGGGAAACAGATCAAACAGAGTTATGCATAGGCGCAGGAAACGGCAGTAATCTTACGACTTTAGATGAAACCGATCCTGACTGGCAGGAAAAACATCCTAGGACCGGCAAACAATTACGAAAAGTAAAGATTATTGACATAGATTCTTGTGACGAAGCAGTTGACCCTTACGGAAATACACATCAAATACCAAACGAGTCTACTATTAAAATCAACAGCATGCGCAAAAGAACTATTAACATTGTGGAAATAAAATGAGCTATACATTTGAATTGTTAGAAACAAAAAGAAGTCATGTAAAAACTTATAGCACAAAAGTTCCTCCAAAAGAAGAAATCTATGATGCGGTTTGGAAAGCATGGAAAACTTCTCCATCTAAGAATAACGCAATGGCTTACGAAGTTTTAATTTGGGGGCCTGATAAAAAAGCAGAAAAAGAAAAAATACACAGTCTTTGTGTAAAAAGCCATAAAAGCGCAGAAGACCGAGCAGTAGAAAAAGATCTTGCAACAAAAACGCAGCAGGGCAAACCAAATCCTTACTACGAACATATACGATATAATCCGTACCTATTAACAATACACAGCAGATTAGCAACGCCTAATAGATTTTATAAAAGACAGATTGAAAAAGGGCATTTTTATGATCAAGCCTTTCAGTCGTATGTAGATAGAATAGTAGATTCTGTCGCAGTAGAAGTAGGCTTATTTGCGCAGAATTTCACAAACTATATTTTAGAAAAAAACATTGATGTAACTTATAATTCCTGTTTTGTTAGAGATCCAAAAATATGGAATAAAATTGGACTAACCACTGTTGCACAGCGACCTATCCTTATGATAACTTGCGGCTATGCAGAAAGATATAGAATAGATGATTTAAAAGAAGAAAGATCAGACGATCAAGACGTCAAACCTAATTTTGAAGATGTAGTTAAATGGATGGAGTAAATTTGGAATGATTCCAGATAGATTATACAAACAGTGGCTTAATATTGATATAAGCAACAAATGCAGCCTCAAATGTCCAGAATGTGTTAGGACTAAATTTATAAAAAATAAGATTCCTTTGCCTGGCAAAGATATAGATTTAAAACAATTTGATAAAATCAGTGATTTTTTTATAGGAAAAAGATTTGACTTTTGTGGAACCTTTTCGGATGCTATCTATAACAAATATTTTATTGATATGCTCGAAATGTGCAAGCAGAAGAATATAGATGTTTGTGTGCATACAGCCGCTTCTCATCGACCTGAAAGTTGGTATATTGATGCGTTTAATGCAAATAAAAATGCAGAATGGCGATTCGGGATAGACGGATTGCCTAAAAATAGTCACAAATACCGTGTAAATCAAAATGGTGAAAAGCTTTTTTCTACTATGCTAATAGCAAAAGAAAAAGGATTGCCGGTTTCTTGGCAATACATTATTTTTGATTACAATAAGGAAGAAATCGAAGAAGCAAAAAACCTAAGTAAACTTCATAAGATTAATTTTTTACTTATAGATACAAATAGAAAGAATGGAATTAATCCTGTATCTAAAACAAAAAATAAGTTTATTCCTAAATGTGTGCATGCCAAACGAGATCTTGCATTTTCGATAACCGGACACATAACTCCTTGCTGTTGGACAAATGTATCGTGGGACGAACCTTACCTAAAAGATATTTTTTCCAAAGAAAATCATATAGATAATTTTGAAAAAATTGAAGACGTGTTCAAAACAACTGCTTGGGTTAATTTTTTTAAGATGCTGCAGGAAAATCCAGAACTTGCTCCAACTACTTGCAAGGAAAAATGCAGCGTTCTGATAAATGATGATGTAGAACAAACAGAAGAGTGGTTTAAATTTGATGACAATTAATATTGTTTGCACAAGCAAACCGTGCGATGGATTATTCTATTACAGTTATGAGTACGCCTCTTATCTTAATACACTAGGAATCTCAGCTAGAGTAGTGGTGATATGTAATAGAAAGTTTTTGCAGGCAGACTATATTACAGCAATCAAAAACAAATATACACATTTTGGAAATATTGAATTTGACAATGTTAAGTCAAAAAAGTCAGATATTGTTCTAATTATGGGACGCAGTCAACTCAGTCTAGCCTATATAGATTTTGATAATTACACAGCAACACAACAAATTTGCCTAAAAAAACTGTTTTCTGGCAAGATAATTTCTGTGTATTCTGAAAATCATCCAGAAATTTATCCCAAAGCAGTGCAATTCTTTTCACCAGAAAAAATAATAGATCTTTGCGATCATGAAGTTTATCCAAACGGAGTCGGTGAGC
>Ga0209937_1000254_pt1 | contig 18394 bp, 22 predicted proteins | sample SalPon1_B_H2O_MG_FD_185699 | JGI IMG/M metagenome (GOLD analysis project Ga0209937, IMG submission 185699) | Salt pond water microbial communities from South San Francisco under conditions of wetland restoration - Salt Pond MetaG R1_B_H2O_MG... | ecosystem: Environmental > Aquatic > Non-marine... | reverse complement strand
CACGTTTGAGTTTTTTGTCATTGTAGAATCTATCACGCAGACTGTTAGAACCTCTACCCTTAGGCTCAGCAGTCATCATATTGGGGAATAAAAATCTACTTAAGGGCTGACCTCTGTTATTTCCTAATCCTATGCGCCTGTTGTCTACTCTATTATAGTCAAATGACTGGAACTGACTTATGGCTGTCAGTAAACCCTGTTCTGTGTAATAGATAATTGGTACAAGATTGATACTGCGATAGACGTCAAAAACTTCGTCTACAACACGCTCGGGATCTCTTTCAAATTTGCCTTTGGTGTAACTGTCAAGCTTGTCTAAAACCGGTTCGTATCCTGTGAACTCATCAGCGTGTATGTGTTTGGACTCTATGCCCCAAAAACTATAGATGTCATTGAGAGTCGACATATTCCTCCGCCAATGGGAATATTTCTGTGATTGCTTTTGCAACTGCTCTTGCAATTTCCATGTGTTCTTTTTGTGTTCCGTTGCCAGCGCGAAGTTCAATATAGTGAATCCACGAACGAATACTGCCATTCATATACAATCGAGATTTTGTGTTGCCTTCCGGTAGAACTGCTCGTGCTTGTTCTTTGGCAATGCCATTTTCTATGGCCCAAGCATAGGCTTCTTTTGCGGCTTCTATCACAGATTCTTGCTTTTCGTTCCAGTCGATTAAAAGTTTTGCGTCCTCTTCGCTGTTTTCGGGATCTAGTTCGATCGAATTCTGTCTATTTTTTGTATCCTGAAGGCGGGCTTCTCTCAGTACAAAAGTGTCTTCGATGGCATCGGGCTGTGCATAGCGTTGGCTAAATTCTTGAAATGCAAAACTGCGGTGCCGAATAATTTGACGGGCAATATCTCGCGTGGTTTCAATTTCTATGCAAGCAGATGCCATTTCAAAAGGCGACCAGTGCTTGTGTTTCGCAAGGAAGTTGAGTAGACGAGTAGAGGTCTCTGTGTTAAATTGATTCGACGGATTAGAAACTCTAGCCGCATACGCAATAAGGTCTTGAACATTTTCTATGCCCTCATCTAAAAATTCTCTGCTGGGTTGTGAATAAGATACTAACTTAGCTTTCATACCAAAATTCTCTATTTTCCTTTTTTTCTAAATAATCTGCTGCATTTTTCAATACAGCATCGTGCGAAATAACTGAATGTTTTGATTTAGCTTCAGACATAACATCTAACCAATCTGCGATTATCTTAGAGCTGTCTTCTATTCTTAATGATCTAGTAGGAGCAATTTCTTTTTCTATTTGCAACAGCCAGCAGTACCAATTTGCTTGAGAAAAAAGAAGGCCTTTGCCTTCGTTATTAATTTTTCCTCCTTGCTTAAGATTTTCTTTTAGATGCATGTATAAATCACTATATTCGTTGGTCTGTTCTACCCAGTTCCAAAACTTGCTGTCAAATGGTTTGTATGCATAGTGCATGTTAACAAAGTCTATAGTTTCATTATAGGTGGCTTTCATTATAGAATTATACATTTCAACATCATTTTCTGTAAAATAGCCTTGAAAAATCATATTACATAAATGTATAATACCGTTAGTAATCATAGCTATGCCGCTGCTTTCTAGGGGCTCGATAAATCCTCCACTTAATCCGACAGCAACGACGTTTTTATCCCACATGTTTTTGTTGTAGTAAGGTGTCCAGTCAATAACTTTGCAATCATCTGGTGAGATTCTATGATCCCAATACTCACAAAATTCAAGTTTTATGTCTTCTAGGTTAGAAATTGATCTATTAAAAACATATCCGCTTCCGATTCGATCTTGAACTGGGATGTCCCATATCCATCCGTTAGGCGTTGCTTCGCTTACGACATACGGATGCCTTTCATGTTTTTTGTCTTCGTAAGGCACATGAGTTGCAATTGCGGTATCGCAAAAGAGTCTGCCATACAGTGAAACGTTATCTGCATTATCTTGCAACAACTGTTTAAATCCCGTGCAATCAATGAACAGATCGCCTGATATTTTATGTCCTTGTTTTGTTTCTAGAGATTCGACACCGCCGCAGGCAGTTCTTTCTATTTGTACAACCTCTGATTTAATTAATTCTACTCTGTCTTGAAGTTGTTCTTGTATCCACAAAACTAACTTACTGCAATCTACATGCATAGCGTAATAATTTAAGTTTTGGGTGTCAACAGACCTTTTGATGCTAGGCAGGAAAAATGCGGATAATTCGTTAAATTCTAGATCTTGATGATGAGTGTATGCTTCATACAAACTAGATTCACTTTCCTCGTATTCTGGATTTAGATAGAAAGGATGCCAAACCAGATTGTCCTCACCGCCAAAATTAGGAAATAGTATCCCGCTTTTAAAAGTTGCACCTACTGCATCGAACCATTCTTCTGTTCTAAATCCGCAAGCTTTCATAAATTCATCAAAATTTAAAAGTGTGCCTTCGCCGACACCTACAGGGGATCCAATTTCTTTATCTACTACAGTTATCGTGCCGTCAAAATTAGCGTTTAAATAGGCTGCAGCGAACCATGCACTTGTTCCGCCTCCTACGATTACAATGTTTTTTACGGTTTTAAAAATTATCCTGTCCTCCACACAATATGAACTCCCGCACTAGAATAAAAAGGAGGTCCCATTTCACCAACTTTAATTCTTTTTACAGCCTGAGAAAATGCTTGATCTACTTGAAACTCATCCATCCAGCCAAGATCGCCGCCACTTTGGCCGCTTGCACAAGCAGAGTGTTCGTATGCAATATCTTCAAACCGAGCTTTGCCATCTTCGATCAACCCCTGTAGGCGTTCTGCTTCTAATAGGGCCTGATAAGCGGTTTGGGTGTTAGTGCACGGTTCTGCTTCAATATGACTTAACAAAATATGCTTACACTTAAACTTCATTCTTTGAGTTTAGACCACATCTTTTCTTTTTCAAGCAATTCTTGTTCTAGTTGTTTATACTTATCACCGAGCTCTCTCAGTTCGTCCCATTTTTGTTCCAAATCCGGATGAGGTCGGAGAATGTTTAGTCGCTCTTCAACGCTGTCTATAAATTCCTTCAGACTTCGCTCGCCAATCTTGATGTCGCCGTCCTTGTGTACTTTAACATCACCTTCGGTTACGTCTATGCCCGGATCTATCGAAAAATTAAAATCGATGTTATTGAAGTCTATTGTGTCATAGCTGTGTGGGTTTGGCAGTGTAATAAAATTATCTGCACTTTCATCGTCTATGTCTATCGTGATTACATCATCGGACGCATCCGACTGCCCTAAACCTGTATGTGTTGTGTGATATATCCAATCTTGTTGCTTCATATGTGTTCCTCGTGGTGTGGTCGGTAGGAGTCGAACCTACAAGTATCTATGACTATGTCAGCGACACCGTCCCCACTCTAACCTATGGGGCTAGCGGGAGCTTTGCCATCTATTTGCTTACGACCACAGTTTATTATGCTATTATAAAGTTATTTTGTCAAGAATTTATAGTGCCCGCTAATATAAATCTTACGCCGCGCTCGTCTTCAATTTCATCTTCTGCCAACACTGTAGCATTTACTGGGAGTTGACTTTTAAATTCATCCATAGAATCAACACAGTTGATATGTCCTTCTATGATGTGCATGTTGTTTGATGTGAAAATAAAATTTGTCTTCTCAGGCCAATACGGCCAAGTATTCATAGGAGGCATATGTTCACACGAAGTGTTAATAAACAGGTCTGCGTTCCAATATCGTTCTCGATCCTTTTCAAAAACATCCGAAACAATATAATCAACATTATTAATATTTGGGAACAATCTGTTTTTGGCGATTTTTAATGCGCGCTCGTCTAGGTCGATACAAGAAAGGCGTTTTACTTTATTGCAAAGTTTGGGTATCAACACGCTTCCATACCAACTTCCAAAAACTATTACTTCAGAATCTGTGTTTAAAAATTTATTTTCTTCTATAATTTGTAAAACACGCGATTTTGCCTGAATTTGATTTTTACCAAAAGAGTCTAAAATATCATCTCTAAGGTCCTCAAAATCTTTTGTTGCAGTTAACACTCTGTATAATAAATCAAAATCTATATTTTTATTAGTTATTTCGAGTATGTTTTTGATTATGTATATATCATCTTTGTCTATCATTTTGTAATCACCCAGTTGCCTATTACCAAAATATCTAATCCGCACTTTTTAAATGTTTTAATAGCATCTTCAGGAGTTTCAACAATGGGTTCTTGACAGTTGAAGCTGGTGTTTAACAACATCGGAATACCTGTTTGCCGGTAAAACTCGTCTATTAAATTATAGTACTTCTCATTGTCTTTTCTTGAAACTGTTTGTATTCTTGCTGTACCATCAACGTGTGTTACACCAGGAATGTCTCTACTGATCACAGGCATTATACGACTCATATAAGGAGATGGTTGGTTTGTATCGAAATATTCTTGATAGTATTCTTCTAGCACGCTTGGTGCAAATGGTCGAAAATCTTCTCTAAATTTTATTTTACTATTAATAATATCTTTGATATTAGGGTTTCGAGGATCGGCCAAGATACTTCGATTACCTAATGCACGGTTGCCACTTTCTGAACAACCCTGATACCATCCTACTATTTTGCCTGATGCAATTGATTCCGTAATCTGTTTAAATAAATCGTCTTCTCCTAACTGTTTACTTTCTAGTCCTTCTAACATCCTAGTATCAAAATCATGGGTTAATCCTGCATATACAGTAGGCTGGTGGATGTTATTATTTAAAACATAATCAGCATGCATATATACGCCCAATGCCTGGCCTTCATCACCAACAGCAGGCGGCACAAATACTTGATCCCAGTGCTTAGTTAATTCTTCATTTAAATACCCGTTATAGGCAACGCCACCCGCAACACAAATATTATTATTAGTCTTTAACGGTAAAACGTGTTGTTTTATTAAATTTACCGTGTATTTTTGCAGAGTGTAAGCAACATCTTCTTTGCTTACCTTCTGCAATAAATCTTTTGCATAGTCGGGCAATTTATGGTTAGGATTTTTAAGATAATCATCGATCATCATTTCTATCAGTTCGTTATATTGGCCGAAGCCTGCAAGGCCCATTGTTTTACCGGCACCAAGATAGCCGAAGCCTATATCTTGACTCAGTCTATTCCATAACCCGCCTATGCTAAGCGAATGTGATAAATCCGTAATATTGCCATGTTGATCTACAAAAATACAGTTAAATTGCCATCCTCTACCGTCAATAGCAAGAATGTCTGACTGATTACATCCAGAACACAGATATGCATATGCCGCGTGACTCTGGTGATGATCAATATAATAGTAACGATCTGTTCTATAATAGTCCCACAGATTTTTCGGCTTAAATTTTAAAAAGTCAAGATCACCGAGCGTTTCTTCTAGGAGATCTTTCACAAATTGTTGGCCTAGGTTACTAACACTAAAACTAAACAGGTGTTCTTTGTTATTAAACCCCGGAATAAAGTGTTGACGAAAAAACTCTCTACTTGGTTCTGGATCTTGACTGTTAGAAGGATTAAGATTATGTTTCTTGCGCGTATACCTTTCTGCTAGAAAATGAAAATCTCCATTATACGTATTATGATCGTGGATGTTCACTGCAACCGAAAATATTTTCATATTTCACCGTTTCGATCGAGAACTTCTAAAATCTTAAGTTTTTGCCAGTCTGGCCTCTTTGGAATAATTTCAGTACAAGTTTTACAATAACTTTCGAATTCAAACAATTCAAAATTCATCATCTTGTTAATATTTTCTTCAGTTATATCAAATGTTTTAGAACCGTGCACTGTTTTTCTGCTACAGTGTCTAATTTTTTGAAGTTCGAAATCAATAACAGGCACAAGAGGAAATTTTGCACAAATTTTACGGTCTAATTCTGGAGCCTGCTCTTCTCTGTCGAAAAATTTCGATCTTCCGTTATACTCTTTAAACTCTGTGTTTTTATGATCAATTTCTGATAAATTGTGTTTTTCTCTATATTTAAAATAGTTTGGAGTTTGTATAATAAGATTGTAGTTATTATTGTCATTTTCTGGCAGAAAATCGTGTTTTCCTAATTTTTCAATTCGATCCTCGTGAAAATCTAAAACAAGGTGTTCAATATAAAACACGTTAGGATCATCTAAAATCCAGGGATAGCGATTTCTCACAAGCGAGTTAGACATTACCTGTGGAACTATATTTTCGTATTTTTTAATTTCATCTATTACTTCTGGCAGATTGTGTACTAGAGCTGGTTCTCCGCCGAGTAAACAAATACGGGTCTTAAACTTTGACAAGTGCGTTAACACAGACCTTAAAAAATCCATATCAACAGTAAGATTTCGCATTTCTTTAGTAAACGATGTACAATACCAACAGGTTTTGTTGCAAGACTTGGTTAGATAAAAATCTACTGTAAGATAACCTGACCTTTTTAGGTCATTCAAACTCAACGCCATTTATTATTACCCTTGTATTTTTGACGAAACTAGGAAATTTCCAATTCTCTTCTAAATGTCCTGTTCTAAATTTTTTTGGTATATCCTTATTTAATACATCTGGATGTTGAGTGCGCTCAAGCTGATTATTTGGAATTCCCACTCCGACAAGCAATTTTGGGTTTTGTTTTACTCCTAAAATACCACGGATTGGACGTGTTTCTAGCGCCGAACAAATACCGGTTTTATATCCTAACAAACCTGCTGAAAGTATAAGTTCGCCAACAGATATTCCCATAGAGTAGGCTACTTGTTCTCTATATACTCTTGCGGCGTTGCTACTAGGATTTTCTTTAGCGGCTTGATGCTGGCTCCCTCTAGCTTCGCCGCTTTCTTCGACATATACAAATAAGGCGTTTGCGTATATTTGTGAATTAGTTACAGATCTTGTATCATCCTGTATAAAGACATTATTTTCTACTTTGTAACTTTTGTCTTGATCCCGTCGATCTCTAATCATTGTGAACTTTTTTGTATAATTGTATATTTGTTCAATTATATGTTGATCAGTATAAACATGTAAACTATAGTGAGTTTCGTTTTGTTTTGAAGGCGAATTAACTGCCGCATAAATGAGTGTATCTAAATCGGTCTGCGGAATGGGTATAGATAGATCGTAGTTGCGTTGTGCTTTTTGAGCAGAATCAACTGCTTGAATGATTTTTTTATTCATAATTTTTTTGAAACTTTAAATTAGGGATGTTGTTATTTTTTAAATTGAACAATTTCGTCTAAGTCTGGTTTGTCTTCTAACAAAACACCGCCTTTAGTTGAGTGTATAATTCCATCAACCTCGACTGTTGATGATAAAGGATCGATCATGTCTGCTTTATAACCTATTTGTACCACTAAAATAGGAGCTTCTGTAATCTGAGGTAACGCGTCCCAATCTAATCCGTTTTTATTTGTATTTTTACTATATTCACCTCTACCGCCTTTCCAAGTCCACTCAGGAAAACTCTTTATATAAGATATTGCAAGGTCGTTTTCTAAACACAATCCGGCAAGTAACTTTGTAAACATGCCAACTTCTACACACGCAAGAGCTTTGTTAGTGCTTTCTCTAAAACGTTTTTCGCTAATTTGACCAAATCTAGAAGCTGTACCTTGCACATCATCGTGAGTTACATATGGACTGTCGCCTTTATACATTTGAGAATATTCTTTAATAAAAGTATTTGGCTCACATTTTCTTAATTCAAATACTAATACCCATGCAGGCATATTTTTATCACGTCCGGTTTTTTGGAGTTCATCTCTAGTTCTATCGAATTCATTTACAGATCCTTCGGCGTACAGACAACAAATTTGTTCAACTATTTGTTTTTCTTTTTCGTCGTTTGGACCAAATGCATGTATTTTAAACGGATATAAATTTTGTTTTGATGGTGCAATCTTTTGAGTTCTCCTAAGCAAGTCATAAATCATTTCTTTACTTGGTGCACGATTCGGATCCCAAGCTGCTCTTATTTGTCTTCTGTTCGAAAAAAGCTTTTCAATGCTCATTTGTTTCCCAAATTCTTAAATTTTACAATTTCATTTATGTCTGGTTTATTCTCCCAATGTATCTCATTAGGATCTAAACTGTTACTTTTAAAAAAATCGTCGACATCTGCAACATAGCCAATTTGTGCAATCATAAGAGGAGCCTCTGTGATTTGAGGCAGAGAACTCCAATCTAAACCGCCGCTTTTATTTGACTCTTTATGATAATGATCCTCGTCCCATTGCCATTCTGGAAATGTTCTGATATAGGAGATATTTAAATTGTTCTCCAAACATAAACCAGCTAAAGTCTGCAAATACATACCTATTTCTATACAGGTCAGTTTTGTATTGCAGAGACCTCTGAATCTTTTTGGATCGGTCTGGGTAAACCTATGGCCATCTTGATGTAGCTCGTGATGTTCTCGAACAAAATTATTTTCATTAGCAAGCCGTTGTTCAAAAACTAAAACCCAGGGAGCATTTCTTCTATCATTACCTCTTTCGTCGAAAACATAATCTTTAACATTTAGATATCCGTATTCGCTTTTAAAATTTCCATTTTTAGACTCATCATCCCAATGATTTACCGATCCTGTCTTCCATAAAGAGCAAATTTGACCTATTATTTTTTTCTCCTCCGGATCGTCTGGACCAAACGCATGTATTTTAAATGGGAAAAGGTTTTGTTTTGAGGGAGCTATGTTTAAAGTTCGTTCTAAAAGATTGTGTATTAATTCTTTAGAAGGTAATTTTTTTTGATCCCATGCCGCTCTAATTTGTCTTCTTTTAGAAAAAATTTCTTCTATCACTATACTTCCTTGCTTATTATCCTTTCAAATTCAGGTTTAACATCTAATTCTTGAGACTTAATATCTCTCCTATACAGTTTTCCTTTGCCTGCCGTCATAATTAGTAAAACATTATCATCTAAAAAATCGAATTCTTTTTCAGTCCAAGTTTCGATATCGCCCGAAAAACACTGCGTAAAAGAAATATCGATATTATTTTCTAACAACTTTGTTGCAAGATTAGCACTAAACATTCCTATTTCTATTCTAGCAATTTCTTCGCTATGGCCGTGTTCTGGGTCTTCCTTTGACAATTGACTATATTCCATGCCCAGCGCCATAGATTCTAACTGGTAGGGATTTGGCTGATCCTCCACACGTTGTGAAAAAATAAAAACATATGAAGCGGTTTTTAAGTTTCTAAAAAAAGGTTTTCTATTATTTTTTCTTAAAAACTCGTCGTATTTTTGTAGTGCTTTGGCATTTTTTATCTTTACACCAGATCCTTCTGCTTGCTGCTTAAGTGCTTTATTGTATAAAATTTGTTTGTGAATTTTTGCTTTAGGTGATAAGACATGCACTTTGTAGGGCATAAAATTTTGTTTTGACGGAGTTACTTTCCAGGCGTGATATAATGCCTCGTGAATTTGAGAAGAATCAATATGTGCTTCTTGATCATATTCTAATACATATTTGTAGTTTTGCATAGTTAGTTTTTATCGAAAAACTCAAAGATATCTTCAAACAGCGGATCATAGTTATATTTTGGATCATTTGCTAAAGTGCCGTCTTCGGACAATCTTTCGTAGAAATATTTTTTACCTTTACCTAACGTCATCATTAATATCGGTCTAAATCCTCGATTACCGCTTACAAACGGAAAAAACTCTATAGGCCATTTAGACTTATCATTATGGAAACAAACATTATAGGAAACATCCCATCCTCTGTCGAGTGCTGCACCAGTAATTGCCTTTGCAACCATCCCTACATCTATGCCTGTTGTTTCCCTATTTTTTGTGTTAATAAATTCCCAATCGTCTAGTTGCCACTTACTTCCAGTTTTATCATACCAGTGTTTAAAATGTGGATTTGGCGGTGCAATACGAGGTGTAACTAAAAAGGTATACGGTGCACTTTTTATATGAAATAGGCCACAATTGGCAACATAATTTTTTGATTGCGTTGTTGTACCATACGCTTCATAATCTACAACAATTTTTCTACCTTCGGCAATATTATAAAGTATATGGCTACGTTTTTTATTTGGGCCTAATACCCAAAACTTGTATGCATATGCTTTCTGTTTTGATGATGCAAGAGAATAACCTATACGTAATATTTGTTCCACTTCTTCTTTACTTGGTATGACCTCTGTGTCATAATGCATTACGTGTTTTCTTTTGCCTAATGAATCTTCAATCATATGCTTGCCCTAACTCTTTCTATAATATTACTTATCTCGTCTTCAGTAAGCCAAGGGTGAATAGGTAGAGATAATACAGTCTCGGCTACTTTTTTGGAATTTTTACACACGTCTGATTTTAATATTTTACCTTCATACATTCCGTTAGCACTTAGAGGTGTTTCGTAATGTATACTGGCATTAAGTGCGTTCCTTACACGGTTGCGTGTATCTTTGTCAAAGAACCGTATAACATATTTGTGATAATTTTGATTTAAACCGTTCGATGCTTCAGGAGTAATAATTTGTAAATCTGCAAATGCTTGATTATAACGCTGTGCAATTTTTTGTCGCCTTTCTTGATTCTGCTCCATATTTTTCATACGGTGCGCGATTATGCTAGCATTAAGAACATACATGCGACTGTTATAACCTAGCAAGTCAAATGTTCTATCTTTGCCGTGTCTGCGAACCATTTTAAGATGTTTTGCAATATTTTCGTCGTCTGTAAGCACTACGCCGCCGCCATTTATCCCTGCAATAACTTTATTGGTGTTAAAGCTGAATACACTACAATCACCAATTGTTCCTGCGTGTATGCCATTTAAACTGGTGCCTAGTGCTTGTGCCGCATCTTCGATAAACAATATATTATGCTCTTTACAGAATGCTTGTAGTGCGCTTGTGTCTTTCATATAGCCAAACAAATGTACATACACTATAGCCTTTGTGCGGTTGCTATACATGCGCTGTACACTGTTTAAGTTCATCTGATAATTGTCTAAATCGATGTCGCAAAACACAGGAGTTGCACCCACCATATCTACACAACTGGCACTAGAAATCCAACTAAAGTCTGTTACCAATACTTCGTCACCGGGCCCGATGCCATGTGCTAGCAATGCAAAGTGCAATGCGTCTGTAGCACTTGCAACACTAACGCAGTATTTTCGTCCTAGCTTCTCGGCAAAATTGCTTTCAAACTCTTCGTTGTTTTCGTAGTTCATTTGACTCATAAATTGGTCAAAAATTTCTAGGTATGCTTGTTTATTTTCTTGATACTCTCGATCCCATGCATCGTATGCTGTCATTCTAAATCAATCCTAATCTTTCTGCTCTTTTACGAGGTAGCTTATGCCATTCTTCTAATTCTTGTGTTTTGTGGCCCCACCATTCTTTTTTAACACGTTCCTCTCTGTGTTTTAAATCTGGGCTAGTTAGTTTAAAGTCTACATTTTTTCTAAGCAAAGGACTGTCTGGATTAAATCCTCTATTGGTGTTTACAAACAACAGACTAAAATTTTCTTCGTTTGCAATTTCAACAGCTTTATCGATTTCGTGCTCGTTATAGCCGAAGATAATATATTGCCAAACAATAACATGGCCTAAATCTCTACCTTGCTTCATACGACTCCAAACTTCTTTAAAGTTTGAACCCACGCGGTATAACTCACTTTTTTCATCTATACCGTCTACACCAAAATACCAAGCATTTTCACCAATACCGTAGCTGTATGCTTCTTTCCACCAGTCATTGCTTTTACCGCTACCAACAGTTGCAATACGCACTGCTTTACCTTGTCCGTCGCACATTTTTAATAACGATAAGAAATCTTTATGGTAAATAGGATCAGATATTTGACCGCAGAACGTTATACCAAAATCATAATAATCTAATATCTTTTGAAATTGCTCTGGACTTAGATCGAATGATCTTTTTATTTGATCCTGACTACTAGTTTTTTGCCTAATACATTGCGGACACTGGAAAATACATCTATGAGAGGCATCTATGTTTGGTCGGCACTTTCTTTGTTGAACAACGTACTCGTCAGTAATCCGCGCCATTTGCTTGTGCCTTAACTTCAAATCTTTCTTCTTGTTTAACTTTGTCTTTATCTATATTTACACCACACTTCTTTTTACACATGTACGATGCATTTTCAGGATGGTTTAGGAGTGTTTGAAAAAAGTTTTCCCATTGATCTGATGTAAAGATATCTTCTAATTTCTCGTTATTAGAAAGTGCTAATTCTGGGTCTTTAAGACCGCACTGTTTCACATATCTATAAACAGGGGGATCGTCCATCCAACAGCATGGCAGCATAAATCCGTCACTTGTGTATGCCGCTCCTTTATTATCTCTTGTACCAAATTTTAAACACTTAGGTTCAATTTTCATTTAGTTCCTCCACAGCATTTACGATTGCTGTTATGTCTGGTTCTTTAATATCACGCTTCCAGTATACACTGCCACCGTCTACTATTGTTTTGTCTCGCAAATAAATTACATCCTTGCCATAATATTTGCACTCTTGAAATATTCTTGGCGCAGGATCAAACGTTTCTTTAGTATACACATACGTTTCAAACATGCCCATGACGTTGTCCACAGGCACAAATATGTTGTTATTATTTTTATTAATATATTTTGCATCATACGTTAAGATACCATGATCTGGAAATTTATCTATCACCTTTTCTACTGTTGCATAATACTTTTCGTTTGTTCCTAGAAATAAATGTTTAAATTGAATATTTTGCACCATCTGCTTGTAGATTGAAAAATTAATTGTTTTTTCAAAATGTTGTCCTACGCCGTTAGGATAAACTTCCGTATCGCATAAATCTACTACCTGTGTGGGGTTATAGAACTTTATGGCTTTAGTATATTCCGTAGGATGGTTTTCGGAATATACACTAATTATACTATCTGAAAATAATCGAAGTAAACTTCTTTGCTGTTCTAAACTGTATGAGTTATAGTCTAACCAGCTGAGTGTAATCATGCTTCTGCCCATGACTAGAGTAACATCACTTTTGTTAGGAATAAAACGGTCGAACACTAGATTTTTACAGTGAATGTATTTGTTTGTGATAACATTTATGTAATCTGTTACAGAATAATCTTTATGGCATATCACAACAACTCGAGTATCTATGCCTGCTTTATTTAGGAGATCGCAGTATTCGTAACTATAATAAAAAAGTCCGTCAACTGGTTTGCTGGTCACAACAATGTTAATCATTTCTAGTTCTATTTTAGATATTATGATTTATATAGCTTTAAATTTCCTTCATAAACATAATTATGAATTTTTATCTATTCAGTTTATAATTTTAATATACTAGTAAGAGATAATTACCATATTATAAGGTTGCACAATGAATAAAAATCATCTTACGTTATGCAGTTTTGGAGATCAAAATAAAACATCATATAAAATGAACAATGTTGACGATTTTATACAATGGACCGAAGAAAATTTTACCTATGTTCCTTATAATCCTAGAAAAAATATTAATAGGTTTGGGTTAAGCATTACAAGTTTAGACGGCGGTGTAACAGGGATTCCAGATTTAGACAGTTTAAGAGAATACAATTACGAACATAATACAAGTTACGAAGAACAAGATTTTACAGAGTTTACTTCAGTAAGTCTGCATAAAAGCCTAAAAGAAATTTTAGACCCCATCAAAGATAACATTTTTAGAACACACATTTTAAAGCTCGGACCCGGTGGTTTTTTTCCACCGCACAGGGATTTTAGGAAGGCAGAAATTGACAGTTGCCGACTAATAATTCCGTTAAAGAATGTTAATCCGCCAGGAGTAAATTTTGTAATTGAGGACAAAATTTGCCATTGGGACAAAGGAAGAGTTTATTTTGTTAACACTGCAAAATTACATTATATCTTCAATGGAACTTTAGAAAACAGCTATTGGATAGTAATAAATTGTAAACTCGATGATAATCTAACAAATCTCATTATATCTAGCTTCTGATAAAGAGTTCAAATGACTTACACAATCTATAATAAGCAAAATTTAGGAAACAAAAAAATAATTTTAGACAAATTCCTAAAGGATTTTAACAATAGCAATGACAAATTAGCAAAAAATTATAATTTTGATTGTAATAGTTTTGACGAAATAACACTTATTTTAAAAAACAATGACTTTTTGGCTTTTAGTTCTGTGTTATCACGAGATATTTGGCCGGATAACACAAAAAGAATTTTTAACAGGCTAGTGAGAAATAAAAACCTTCCGTGGAAAGATCGTACTTTTGGTGCCATTAGTAAAATAATGCATGACGAACAAATAAAATACTGTAAGGATCAAGGAATCGATTTTGTTTTTATATCAATGGAAGGCAACAAGAAAAATTGGATGAAAAGATGGGTGTTACAAGCCAATGATTACGATCCGGGATGGATACAGATACCCGGTATGTGTCGAGTGTGCGATGGAAAGCCTAAAAACTGTATTCAAAATATCGCGTATAAAAATATAAGTGGAACTTCCGATAAATTTTTCATGCTAGACGATATTATATCTTATCAGGATTATGCCGAATTGATTTTGCAATCAGAGGAATAAAAAGGACAGTAGGATCAATCTCTCCATTTCTTGCAAAACTGTAATTTCCTGCAACAGCATGATGATTATTGTGTAAAGATTGCCCCCATGTGAATAATGATAACCATTTTAGATTGTGCGAATCGTCGCGGCTTTCATAATTCCTATAACCAAATTTTCCGCTATGACATAATACATTTACGATTGCTTCTTGATGAAAGCTCCATGCCGCCGGAACAATCCAAAACCAAAGAGTAAAGGCAGGGTCGATTGCTAATCCTATCAGTAAGCATGACCAAAATATAAGAACATAATATTTGTTAAGGGCTAAATGATATTTGTCTCTTAAAAGATCTGCTACGTGTCTAGGATTTATTTGATCGATGTTCTTAGAATGTATCCATCCTATATACGCGTGAAATAAACCATCTTTCGGAGCATGAGCATCTCCCTCGTGGTCGGCATGACAATGATGCATGCCTCTATGAACTCCGGCCCACCATAATGGTGTTCCTTGCCCGCACAACGTTCCGATAAGCAATAAAGGCTTTTTTAATCCTTTTTTAAATTCAATTGATTTGTGCGAAACGTGTCTATGAAGAACAACAGCAGACCCCAGGCCACAAAAAGTAACCCAACCTAGTATTAAATATATAAAATTAGGCTGCACAAAAAATATAGAAATAACCGCAAGAATTTGTATTACATAAAAAACAAAGAAAAGGCTTTGATTTTTTTTAGACACGATATTAGTACCCTCCTTCGTTGATTCTAATGTGCTCTAGAAATGGTTCTACTTCGAAATCTTCTGTCATTCTACCTCTTATTGCATTTGTCGTTTCGTCAAACCCGTTGCTGACTCCGCTCCAATTTGTTACATTAATTCTAAAGCCTTTATATACAAAAGCATAACTGTACTGATTATCTTCTAAGATTTTAACCGAATTTACTATATTTAATTTATCCTTTACTAAACTTTTTAATTGTTCAAAATTGTAAGTTTCGTAATCTAAAAATCTTCCTACTTGTCCTATATTTCTAAATTCTATAGAAGTTCCGACTTTGCAATTAGATTCTACAAGATAATTAAAAATTTCTACAATTAAGTGTTCGTTTAAGTTTTTGTGAACAATACACCCTACCGAAAGCCTTAGCCCTAGATCTAGTACATTGTTTAGTGCTTTCATTTTTTTATCTGCACATCTTAAGAGATCAGTGATTTCATATATACAGTCATCGTCAAAACCTGTCATACTAAGATAAACAGTATTTAATCCGGCATGTTTTAATTTTTTTAAATATTCTTTATTTGCAATTCTAAGACCATTTGTTGCAATACTGGTTCTATGACGATTTTTAGATGCATATTCTACAATTTTTTCTAGGTCTCTATGCAAAGTTGGTTCGCCACCAATAAATCTAAATTCAATCGGATTGTCGAACTTATCAATGAATTCTATCATCTTCTCATAGTCTACATCTGGATAATCTCGGTTTGGCAAATAGCAGTTTGCACATTCCATATTGCATCGATGAACAATATCACAATAAACTGCTTTGAATTTTTTTTCAATATTCATATTGATGACTTTACCAATCTGTTATTTTTAAAAAGTTTTTGTATAATTTCAAAATTATCAAAATCTCGATTAAACGATATACTAAGGATTATTCGGTCTTCATTAGAGTTGTTTTGTACACCATGTGGGAGACTGGTGTTTAAGCAAACCGCACCTTTACTAACAAGCTTATCAACAGGTCTAGCATCTTTAAACCTTTTTGCAGTTGTTTGTGTTTTAGTATCGTTAACTTGCAATTCTGGAGATTCGTATTTGTCTGTAAATGAATAAAAAACAGTGTAATTATTCATATTTGTTTTAATAGGAATGTTAATAGCAACATTTCTTTTGTCGCAATGAGGATCTATATGTCCGTTAGCTACAATTTTAAAATACTTTATATTTTCGATCATGCTTTGATCAGCGAACTGAGATATAATGTCTTTTATTGGAGCACATGCTCTGTCAGCATACTGTGTATGCAAACTCGTTAGATAATTTTCACCATATTTTGCCCATTCCGCTTTATTTTCCAAGAAGCATTTAAATAATTTATCGCTGTCATATTTTATTTGAGGTATGTTAAAGTACCTATCAATAGATTTTATCATAGTCAAATGCAATTCTGTGTAGAACCCTTCTGTCCATCTTATCAAAGTGCCATCTTTTGTGTATGCTTAACCACTGTTCACTTATTACTACATCACCGTCTTGCCAATGATGATCGTATCTAAATCTGTTTTGTAGTATATGGTTTTTAAGTAAAGACATTATCGAATTAAAACGTTTGTCGTCGATGCCTTTCATTCCAAAAATTTGCAAGAAGGGAAAATAAAGTCCTTTAAAGCCTGCTTTATTAGTATGAACTAGATCAAAAGGCCTGTCCTGTGCATGATGCTCGATAAAAAATGAACTACTACTATAGCTGTTTTTCTTATATCCTAATGTAATTTGTATTTCTTCTATTTCTTTTTTTACATCGTCCGGCAGTGCTTCATAGCTTTTAATGTTATTGATCCAGCTAGTAACACTTCCTTTGGTATTTTCAGCACCATAAAGCCAGATTAATGGTTTTCTTTCATAATTACTTGCCTGATTTGCATGCCAATCTAAAGCCGATGTATGGCCGAATAGGCCTTCCTCGCCGTGTTGATTTTTTTGACCAGTGACTCTTAAAACTCCACTTTCCAGGCTAATGTGTTTAACTCTCTCGGAGTCGGTCGGTTGTATGTTTCCTATATAATTACAGAATTGTAATTGCTGTGCTGGCGATATGTCTTGATTTCTTATAACGACTACCATGTTTTCTACAGCCAGCTTTCCAATTTTCTGAGCCTGCTGTTTCGTAGCGGTTTTTATGTCAAAGTTGTTTACGTCTACAACCCAGCCATTGTAAGATAAATCTAGCATGAGAATATTTAGCCAGACTAATTTAAGGAAAATAATATTTGATACTAAGCAAGTGTGCCGTCGTCAAGGTTAATCCAAGCACTGTTTTGAAAACCCTGAAATCTGTTATCTGTTGTATTATAAATAACCATTCCATTAACAGCCGATAAATTATTTCTTTCTGATGTAGTAAAACTGCCAAATTGAACAAAACTAGAAGCCGATATGCTTCCTTCAACTGCATTTACTATAGTAGTAGAGTCGTCGCCAACAATTGAACCTTTGAACGCTGCGGCCTCAACATCGCCCTCAAAAAACGCATCTCCGTTAACATCGAGTGTTTTCGAAGGGTCTAATTTTCCTATTCCGAATGAAGTACCGGTCCATGTCACAAATTTAGTCGTGTCAGCAAATGTTGCAGTGGCATCAACACCAAAAGTTATTGCTAGATCATTTCCTGCAACAAACGAAGTGATTAAATTGCCGTTTAGGTCATTTCTGCCAAATACCAATCTACCATAAGCTTGAACCGTTCCGCTTAAATCTTCGTCAAGTGCTTCTTTTCGTATGGCAAGTATGCCCGGTGTGTCATCTGAAATAATGTTTATTGTTGAATTACCAACTGCCGATGTAAAGTTTAATTCTGGAATATTACTTGTAATGAAAGAAGTATTTAAATTAGAAGTATTTAAATTAGAAGTATTTAAATTAGGAGTGTTAATTTCTCCCGTACTACCATCAATAATAGTAGTAGAATCGTCTGCAAAAACCGACCCGTTAAGCTCACCAATAAAACTACCAGACACAGTGTTTGTTGAACTATCAACAATTAATGAACTATCTTCACCGACTATATCTATTTTCAGTCCATTTCCCGGCTGAGCTATCTCTCCTAGAGGTTGGCCGTTAACTGTAGAACCGGCCGG
>Ga0209937_1000251_pt1 | contig 18498 bp, 23 predicted proteins | sample SalPon1_B_H2O_MG_FD_185699 | JGI IMG/M metagenome (GOLD analysis project Ga0209937, IMG submission 185699) | Salt pond water microbial communities from South San Francisco under conditions of wetland restoration - Salt Pond MetaG R1_B_H2O_MG... | ecosystem: Environmental > Aquatic > Non-marine... | reverse complement strand
CGGGATCTTCAAACAGTACAGACATTTCTGTATGTGTTACGTTCCCACTGCCGTCAATCTCGTTATAGCTGAGTATGTATGAGTTTTCATTTTTACGAATGTTCATTGTTCTATTATTAAGAGTTTAAAAATTACCGATTATCGGTCGTCTGATTTCGGTTGATTCCACTTCGTCCGCTTCCTGCACGGGAATTGTTGGTGGTTCTATTTCTTCTTCCGAAAGCATAGCCCGCACCGAATGCTATAATTGATGCCACTACGATTGTTACTAATACAAATGTTTCCATGGTTTTGTATGTTTGATTGATATTAACTACTGGCAAAAACTGATGTACCCACCCAACTTGTCCAAGAAGTATCTCCACTTGTATATCTTACTCTGAATGAAGCATTATCTCCACTGACAAATCCACCCTGAGTATCGCTTGTGGTATTTCCTGACAGAGAAGTGGTTCCTAATGAGCTTCCATTCTTTCTCCATTCAATTATAATTCCTGCGGAAGTGGCGTTATCCCAAGTTGCTTGTACTGTTACAGGTTCAGTGAAATTTTGCTGTGATGCGTTTAGGTTGTAAGGGGTAGTATTTGAAGTGGTCGTTGTAAAGGTCTGTTGGGAACCTACGTTTCTGTCAGCAGAAGCTGAGTTAAACCCATTCCAAAAGACTACTCTAAATTGATAATTCGTATTATCTGAAAGTCCTGTGATAGTCTCAGAAACAAGTTGAGAACCTGAAATATCTGTTGGTGTTGTACTGTTGTTATAATTACCTTCCCCCCATTCAAAATAGTAAGTACCCCCAACTCCATTCATATCAAGGGAAGCTCTCAAATTAGCTGAGTCCTCATCTACGGCTTGGGCAGATAAGGTATCTCCAGTGGGTTGCCCTGTGTTAGCAAAATCAAGCCTGTTGTGAACCCCTGCTCCAAATACTTGTTCGTGAGCATCATCCAAAGAATAGGTAGTACCTGATGGTTTAGATGGTTTGGAGTTGGAGTCAAACTCTGCCCAAATCTCTGTACCTGTTGGGTCTGATGATAATGCCATTATCCTGCCCTCCTAAGTTCTTGTACTTCCTGCTCTAATTCCTGTACTCTTTTTTTAAGATGTTGCACTTCGTTATCCACATGCTTCACTCCTTGCATAGCTACTGATGCTACTGAGAGTCCTGACAGAGTGTATATCTCTTCGTACTTATCATGCTTCATGGTGCCTACTAAATCAGTAGCGTGTAATAAATCCTGAGCAAATTGCCCTACTTCTCTGCCTTCAATTCCTTCTTTTTTGTAGGAATACAATTCACCACTATTACGAATAATAAACATCGGGTCTAAGAGTTGATGTTCTGTCTTTAATCTCCTGTCAGAAGTTCCTACGTGGTTTGATGCGTAATTGATTCCTACTGATCTAATTTGTCCTGAAGCACTTATATCACCATCTTCAGTAATGCTAACTACACCTGTCGTTCCCGATGGGGTTATCCTAAGCGAGTCTTTACCCGTATATCCTGTATGATCTGTACTTGGTGCAAATCCCCATGTTATGCCACCACCTGTTGTTGAATCTCGTCTGACCTGTAATTGATTATTAAAATTGGAATTTCCGTCTGCCTTTATTAACCCACTAAAACTACCTGTTCCAAAACTTACATTATCGTTTGCTTCATAATATTGTGAATGAGTGTGTGAAAGGTTTGTGCTTATAGTTCCACCATCTCTTTGATTAAGAAATAATGTACTGTTTCCACTACCTGTTAAACTTACGATGTAGTTATCGTATGCTTGGTTCCAATTAGATATTTGTCCGCTTGTGAGGTTCCCTGAATGCCAAACCGTTTTGGTGCTCCCGCTTGAAATAAATTGAAGCTTATTTCCCTGTGCTATTCTTAAATATGTGTCAAGAGAAGTAGTGCTTCCTGACGTGCTCCCACCAAAAACAAACTCATCCGTTATATTCGATATGCCAAACCCCGCAAGATGTGTATTTCCTGATTTACCTGATGTGATATAATTATTATTGATAGATTTTAAAGCACCCGTAAAAGTAGCTCCACTTAATTCAGCATACCTACTATCTAATGCTTCCAAATTAACCTCAATGTCAGGCTTGCTATCACTGTAAATAAGAAACATACCTAAATCCCAAGAACCACTTCCATCTGCATAAAAATTAGCTGATGAGATATAGGTGTCATTAAATGCAGGAGGTTCGCCTACATACCTAATAGTATATTGAATATTGGAAGATGTTGGATTTACTTGAACATCAATATCCGAATCCCCTGTTATGAAAACATTACCACCAAAATTAAGAGAATTGCTGTTGAAAGAGTATTCATTTACACCCAAGTTTGATCGAGCTGTTCCTGCCGTGTTTGCACCTGTACCACCGTTAGCAATAGACAGGTCTGTACCTGACCAATCTGAGTTATTTATGGTGTCTTGTCTTGATAAATCTCCAAAAGCACTTAGATCAATTTCTACTGTACCTGCTCCTGAATTATAACCAAGACTTAATTCTTTGGTTATATCTGTTAAGGTAAGAGTACCTGAATCTATGTATTTATCTACAGGAGGGTCTCCTGCATAGCTTATAGTGTACTCAATTGCTGAAGAGTCTAATGATATTGCTTTCACATTAATATCATCTGAACCCACAATAGATACTTCTCCACCAAAGTCTAAATCTGTTGACACGGGAGTCCCTGCATCAAACCCTGAAAAAGTGTATTCATCTACACCTAAGTTACTCCGTACAGTTGCAAGGGTTCCGTCTAAGCGGTTTAATTCGGTCGCTGTGGCTGTTAACGTACCTAAGTCAACGGTCAGCCCGTCTATGTTGTTTAAGTTCGCTGTGGATAACGTAGCACCGTCTAAGATGTTAAGCTCTGATGCGCTTGCGGTAATCCCTAAGTTAGATATAATCGTTGATGAATTGCCCTCAGATAGATTGTTTTCAACACGAAAATAAGTTCCCGATGGTACATTGCTTTCAGATGCAGTTACCTGAATTAGCGGGTCTGATTTTATTACGGTTTCAAATGAATCAGACATCTTTATTTTCCTCTATTTTTACCGTTATTGGTGACCATCTCCCATTATATTTTCCACCTACATACATAAAATTGTCACCTTCATAAACAGATACTTTAATTGGGTCAAATTCACCCCATAATTTGAAGTTCTTTTTTAATTGCCTTGTTCTTTGATAATCTAATATCTCATTAAGCCTCAATCTTGAATAGTCAATATAAGTTGTATCTCCACGCCTTCTCCATCCTGTTGTTATATCAGATACATTGATTGAATATCTGTAAGAGCTTTTAGAATATAGAAACGGCCCATCACCAAAGTAACTATCATTTAACCTAAATGTTTCGGGGTATAGATTATCCTGAGTAAGTCGGTATTCAATAGATTCACCTGCTTGTGTAGGGTTTTCAATAAACACGTTCATGTTATACCACACTTCAAGTAAAACATTGTTTTTAAGTAAAATTATCTCAATATCAGAATCTGTTATTGTTGGTAACTCATCTGATTCAAATGATAATCTTGCCCTATATCCCGCTAAGTATGGCTCTGTGTTTTGTGTTAGCGTAATAACTGTTACCCATATTGTTCCTGATCCTGTATCATTTGGTATTAAAACTGAGCCTCCATCCTGCTCTGATATTTTAATCAAATCGGCAGTATCATCTTTATCAACTATAAAGTATGTTTGTGATTCGCTTATATTTGATGGCAAACTACCACCTACTGACTGTAACATAACAGGATCTCCAACACTATAATTATCTGCAAACAATGATAATTCACCATTACTTGTATTAATGCTTGATGTCGCATTACTAACCCCACTGTGGTCAACAGGTCTTTGCCAAGTATAATCAGTGTCTAAAGCTAAGTTATCTGACCTAACAGCAAATTTAGCCTTATTGGTATCGCTTGTTGTTTCATAAAATCCTGAAAAGTTTATTACCTCATCTCCATTACCCGCAAAATCTAAAGACGTTCTATAAGAATTAGAGCCATTAAAATCTACCTGATCTCTAAATGTTACAGTCGGATCAATATCAAATTCAAATTCTGAAGAACCCGATCTGTGTTTAAATTCATATGATGCTTTGCGCAATGCAGGATATGAACTATTATTGGTGACAACTTTAGCCGTTGGAGTACCTGAGTCAACACTTGTATATATTGTTTGTCTCAAATCCTCATTACTCTTAGTTAGTTGGCCCAATATGCCATAAGTAGCAACCTGAACACTAATTGGATTTTTAAGAGCAGATATTTGATATATATTAAAGCCCTTCCATTGATACAAAACAAGCATTGGCTCTAATAACCTACCTAAAGCCTGATAGTAACTTATAGTTTGATCAGTAGAAAAACCATCACTTGCATAATCCCTTAAAGCATATGTATCGGCATACACTTGATTAATGAAATCATCAGTAACAGTTGTATTTTCTTCTTGCCAAGATGTCGCAGTTCTTATTGGCTCGTCAGATGTTAGAAGAGCATTAAGTGTAAAATTCAATATTGTTGTAAGCGATGCCCGTAATTTTTGTCTTGTATCATCTAAGGTGTATTCTTTACCTTTTAATATCTCAAAATCCCTGAATTGTATTTTAACATTATATTGTTCTTTTTCAGGGTACTCTACAACTCTACCATAAGGATAACCGCGCCAAACTACATCGCCATCACGCTTCCAAATAATCTGTATATCTCTATTTGGTGAATCCGCTATATCCTCAACTAATGTCTTTTTTGATTCTGTATCAATTCTGGGATAAAAATCAAGAACACCCATTATGATTTGATTTTCAAATAATGATAGGTAATCTCTTTGCTCTCCTGTGACTTCTCTATGCTCAAAATCAAACGCAGAAGGGGCACGCCCACCTAATTCAATAGCTGTGCCACTAAAATTAGCATCCTCTATCTCTATTCTATCAAGAACGCCAAAATTATTCTCTTGTTCGTAATATGCCCTTGTAGCCATTAGTTATATTTTCCTTCTTGTGATAAAGCATAAATTTCTCTTGGCCCCAATTTGTTTAATTTTCTATCCATAGCCATTTCAAATGCTCTACTCATTGAACCCTCACTAATATTGCCACCGCCCATGTTAGGCGTTCTGCCGTCTTTCATAGCAAACATCTTATCGTTAGGGTGCATCTTAACAACGGTTCCGTCTCCTGTTATCATGCCGTCACCAATACCGATTAGCTTACCTATTCCCTTGCCAAATCCGCCTTTGAATATGTCTTTAAAACCACTAAATCCACCCGTTAACAAAATGCCAATACCCGTAACAAAAGCCTTAGAGGCTAATTGTTTTAATACATTTTTAAGAACATCTTGTAAATTTCTTGCATGTAAAACAGCTTGTGAAAATACTTGTCCTAATACATCAGCAAAAACAGCCATTCCCATAGCTGATTCACTTGCTGTCCCTGTTAGATTTCTAATCTGTTCTTCTGTTGATTCAATCTTACTAAGTATCCCAGATATTATTTCAGGGTCGGTAGCCATTAATAATTGAGTTCTTAAATTAGCCAATGATTCATTTAAAAAACCTAATGAACCCGGTGGAAACATTTTTTCAGGTAGATTTATGGGCACATCCATTAATTGAGATAATGGAGTATAAAGATTCTCTACTGACTTTTGCATTTGGTATGCGTTATCAATAGCTAAAGGGTCAAAAATAGGTTGGTCATTAACCTGTTTAGCGACCACCATAAAGTCTTTGTAACTATTTGTTAATGATATAACAGAATCAGAAGTATTACCTGCCTCATCACTTGTGTTTTCAAGTTCATTTTTAAGCAACCCCATTGCTATTTCAGCACGTTGATTCTTTAGCTCTGTAAGTTTTTCATTAAGCTCTGTCAGGCGTTGTTGGTCTTTCATGCTCACACCAAGAATACCTTGCCTATTACTACCTTGAAGGTCTTTAATTTCTTCCTTAACAGTTTTTATCGTGTCATTTATATCTGTTAAAGCCGTAGTTGTTACATCTAATGTAAGAGCATCCTTTATCTCATTGTTAAGTTCTCTTGCCCTCCTAAATGCCAAGTAAGCCCTTGTTGCTATAAGAGCAATAGCACCTGCAACAGCTAAGTAAGGGTTAGCCATCATGGTAGATGTTAGGGCTTTCATCGCTATTACTACTTTAGGTATAATGATATTTAAACTCACCAATGCTTTAGCAAATGAACCAATTATAAGAAGTGTCGGCCCAACGGCCGCCGCTATACCTGCTATAATAAGCGATAACTTTTTACCTTCTGCTGACATCTTTGAAAATCTATCAACAACACTTTGGGCAACGCCAACCATTTGTTTAGCAAGTGGCATTAACTCATTACCAAACTCAGTAGCTACATCTTTTATACGCTCTTTTAATACCCGCATTTGATTAGCGAATGAATCCTGAGTACGTGCAAAATCACCAATAGCATTTTTACTTTGTTCTTGTGCTAATTGTAAAGTAGCGAAGGCTTTAGCTTGTCTTTCCGTTTCAAATGTTAATCCTTTTTGGGAATTTTCTAACATCTTAGCATTCACATCTACTTCAAGAATAGATATTCCCAAAGATTTAACAGATTCACGCTCTCCAAGAAGTGCCTTTGTAAGTGCTTTTGATGCCCCCTCTGCACCCCCTGAAAAGTTTGTAAATGATGCAAGGTCAACGGCTAATTTGTTTACCTGTGTAGATAAATCTAAAGCCGTTTCCTGAGTAAATCCAAATCCCGTTAATAAATCTCCAGTGTCGCTCAAAAGTTGTTTAGAAGCGTTTGAGCTAAGACCGTATTCATTACGTAACGTCTTAAAAGCCTTTTGGGCATCGCCTGATATATCTGAAAAAACGACACCAAACTTAGATGCAGTTTCTTCAGCATCAGAAGCAGTTTTTATAAGAGCCGTACCAAGTCCTACGACGGGCAGTGTAACCCCTAAAGTAAGCGACTTGCCTACCCTTGTAAACCTATCGCCAACAACTTTAGCTACTTTTAAGCCCTCGCTTTTAACTTTAGATATAGCACTCATGTACGGCTTTATATTACCGCCTATGGTTGCTTCGACTGTGCCGACTGAAAAAGCTATGGTATTACCTCACTCTTAGTTTATCAGGGTTATAAATTGCCAAGTTGTATTTATCTTTGTCTTGCAAGAAGTGTTGCCAAGCAGAATCAGCGGGTAAGCCCATTAAAAGAACTTTAAACCGCCTCATGCTCATCTCATCCTGCCATACAGCTTGGTTTGCATCAATATTGTAGAATCTCTGAAAGTCGGCTTCAATATAGCCCCACCCCCAATTTATTAGGAGGGGGTTTTCACCTTTCCCGACTCATCTTCCATCTCCATTCCCCATTCATTAAAGAGGGGGCTTAGGATACGGTCATTAACTAACTGAAAGGATATGAAGTTATCAGCATCAAGTATCTTAGATGCAAATTCTTCTCCTAAAAGCCGTTCTATGATTTCAAGATTCTTCATGTCATCAATAACACCATCTTCATTCTGTTGGCGATTGATGAACAATGGAAGCCAAGCGGGGGGAGTTGATGGTAATTTAAAAACCTGACCGTCAAACTTAACTTCAATAGCATCTGCCTTTTGTTCGGCTACTGCTTCATCAAAGTCAATGATTAACTTTTTGCGTTCTCTTATTCCTTCTTTTTCCGTTTCCCGTCTTAGGGCTTCTGCTTGATTATTCATTATAGAATTACATCAGTTTTAGTATTGACTCGGAACGATGCTGAGTATTTCTCAGTCGCTTCACCTTTATCACCTGTATAGGTAAAATTAGTGAAAAATCCTGTCAAATCATACCCTGAATCGTCTGTATAGCGATATTCAAGGGTCATTTCGGCTCCTGTTTCAGCGTTGGTTCTGAATGCTTGTATAGAAGCGTCATCGGGGCCTGTTCCGCTTGATCCTTCGCCTGTGAATACAATACCCGATACGGAGGCTGTTTTACCAACACTCACTGCAAGGTATTTCTCACTTATGATAGGGGGAGAGCCTACGGTATCGCCTAAGCCCGCTACTTCTTCCTCTGATATTTCGGATGCTATTTCGTATGATGTTACGTTAGCAAGGGTATTCGTGCCGTCTGACACGTTAAAACCCGCTACTCTTTTTTCGCTTTCTGCCATTGTCTTAGTTGTTTAGTTATCGTTAAGTTCGTTTTCTCGGTCTTGTTTATCCCATTTCATATCTCTAAGCATTCGGTAACACTTAAAAGCGGTGTAACCAACTGCAAGGAGAACAAGGATGGAATTACCTGTTGATTGTATAAGTTCATTCATTGCCACTATGTCCATTTTTGAGACGCCAACCGTACCAAAACTGACACCGTTAACTATTCCTAAATCTTTGAAGTCCTGTATATGTTGGGTGAAATAACTCATGGTGTGTAATTTCCAGTTCTGTTTTTGTTGTTACCTATGTTGCAATAGTGTGAAAAATTCAAGCTGTATAATCTTCTGCCTTTATCATCTACTTCTATAAATTCAGTAAACCCTTCAATGCGGGAATCAATAATCTGTATGCTGTCATAAACCCCTGCTAACATCGGTATCTTTCGTAACAGAGCTAATATGGTAGTTTTACAAAATGAATAGCTACCTCTGACTAATATCTTCGTTCCAAAGTTGTTTGCATCATAGCTCGACATCTCAGGTAATACGGGGGCTGTTTGGTCATAAATACATAGTACATCATTAGGCGTGTCGGGCATTTTTGAAATGAACAAATCCGTTCCAAACGTGCCTACGCTTTCAGCCTCTAAGTAATCCTTTAAGCCCGTTGCAATCATATCAGTTCAAGTAATTCTGCTTTCGTTGCGTTGCTGTTATGCTCGATATAGTGAGCATTCAGATATTCAATTATCTCTGCCTTTGTATCGTCCATAGATGGCTTTGGTTCTGCTTCTAAGCCGTCATCGTAGGCTTGGTTGCAGTCTATAAGGTTCTGCTTCTGCTTATCGCTTCCAATCACAGGATCGTGAGGTTTAACCCTTCGCCCGTGATACCATCGGTTTGTTGTATGTCGTATCATTGTATTGCTTTTTTAAGATTCTTCTTTAATTCTCTTGGTGCTACGTTGTTAATCGGGTCCCTTAAATAATTATGCTTCCTTCCTTTCTGGAAATTGGCAGGGACTTCATGCCACTTAACAGCATACGGTATAACAGGGAATCCGCTTTGCCCGCCACCACCGTAACCGATATTTACTTTTGTCTTATCTGCAGGGTTAGCCATAATCGTTTTAGACTGCTGAAGCGTACCTTCATCATGTGGTACTTGTTGGTCTGATTCAGCACCTACGGCATTGGCAGTATCCATAACAGCCGTAGCCGCTGCAGATTCCATCCTGTCAATAAGTTCTTTACCTCGCCATTTTACCCAACTCATATCTATTCTACCTCAGTGTAGCCTCATAGTGGTCTATCTCATCCGTTCCGATAACATAGAAAGGCTCTAACCCTTCTATCTGATACGTTCGCCCGTTATACGTTAAATCCCAACGCTCATGCGTTAGGTCAATGTTTGAATTAGGGCTTATAACCGTTTCAAATCCTTCAATTTCTTCTTGGTCATTAGTAAATATTCTACGCCTTCCAAGTACAGGGTCAATATCAACGGTAAAGGTAGTGGAGGCGGTTTCATCACCGAAACCATCTACGGTTATCTTCTTCATAGTAGCCTCAACTGTTTGAAAAATATCAAAAGCACTCATATTGAATACAATGCCTCTCTGTCATCAAAGTTTTTAAGCCATCGTTGCCATCCACTTGGGAAATCTTTCCAACTTGGAGACAGCCCGTAATAACTTATGCTTCGTTTACCTTGTTTAATAGAATCTACATTCTGTGAGTTGTTGTAATTTCTTATAACCCAACTTGTAATTTCTGCAATCGTCTTTTTAAGAGCGTCCTTTAGTTCTTGCTCACTATCAGACGGGGTGTCATTATCGTAATCTAAAAGCCGTACCTGAATTTCATTAGTAGTGTATAGATTCTCTCTACCTGTTTGCAATAGAATAGGTATAGATGGTCTCTGCTTGTAGTAATCCAATATCTCATACTCTACGTTGGCTACCACGTTATCAAGCTCTGAGTCAGTCCTTACCGAGCTATGCAGTAAGTCTAAATCATCTTGTTCAGACGTATCAAAAAAAACAGGAGTATAGAAAGCCATCGGGTATAATTTTAGTTATTAGAGCCTAAAGTAAGATTCGAACTTACAACCTATGGTTTACAAAACCATTGCTCTGCCATTGAGCTATTCAGGCTTTAAAAAGAGTGAGGGTAAATTCCCCCACTCAATTAAGTTTATGCAGTCTCGATATAAACACCTGCGGTGTCTTTCAAGTCGGTTGCCACTTGTGACCAGTTACTTGTGTTACCAAGTGCTGAGTCAGCAGGGTTAGCGCCTGTATCGGAGTATTCGTATCCTTTCACCTTAACAGTGATAGCATATTCGCCTTGTACTCTGAATAGTAAGTTTTCCTTACCATCTACAAGACCGTTCCACATGCTTTCCTCCTCTGATTGCTCGATGCGTACAGCATTTTCTTGTAAGAACAATGTCTTATAAGAGTTAACGCCTGAACTTACACCGTCAGTAACAATCAGGTCAGAGCTGTCAGTCATAGAAAGACCTTTACCCAATGATGGGATAGAACCCTGATTAATAGAAGTACCTGCTACGTTCTCAACAGTAATACTTAGCGCATCACCTAAGAGATTGTGAATAGGCTTACTATGCCCTACAACATGTCGGAGTTGTGGTGAACGATCACCAAACAAAGCCAATAGGGTAGGAATAGCATCGTAATTCAATGTATTAGGTGAATCACCCGTTATATCATTAAAAGATGTACCGTCTCCACCTGTCTCAATAGCCGTAGATACAGCTAAAAGACCTGAGTTCAACATCTCCTGCATCTTAGCTTTAGCGATCTGTTGACCTACTAAGAATGAGTATTCGGATTCAGTAAACCCAATACGCTTGATGTCAGTCAGTCGTTGGTCATCTTGGAATCTGCGATATAGCTTAACGCCAATCACTTCATCAGATGCGGTTGTGGTTGCAGTACCATCTGCATTAGTGGTAATATCTCTGCGTGTTACAAGGTTTGCAGTATTCGTAAAGAATGCTTCCTTCGAGAAATCACCAATATGTTCTCTCGGTACAATGTTAATAGTGTTAGATGAGGCTTGATTAAAGACATTTGTATTCTGTGCTTCCACTTCATACATGCCTGAATAAAACTCATCTTCATAAATTTGAAAAGCCATGAGTAAATAGGTTAGATTATAGTTTGATTAGCACGTTTGATTTAATCTAACCCTGATGGAAAGGTTTACACACGATTTTAGTGAGTCGTGGAACTCTACACATCAAATAAGTACCTCAAACGGAAAGCACTTAGGTTCAATATAAGTTATTTACAGATAAAAAAAAAGCCCCGAACCGAAAGGAACGAGGCTTGAATTACTTTATCAAAGTTTGACAGCTTTGAATAAACGGATAGATGTGTATCTATCACATGTTGAATATAAGGAATTAAAAGCAATAAAAAAACCCCGAGTGAATTAACACTCAGGGTCAGGAGGTAGCTATGGAGTTGCCATTGGCGTCATTACTTTTTCTTCTTACTGCTTACGCTCTTATCTACAAGTTTACGGTAGGCATCACGCCCGTGTTCGTTTATGTAGTTTGCTTTCTTAGTGGCGTTCCAGTCGCTTATATCACCACTCGGTACGCTGTCAGCATTGCCCTGCCCGTTGAAGTTTGAGCCTCTCTGCCTGTTGTCTTTCATAAGGTGCTTGAATTTGTCCTGATTCTTTTCAAAGTATTTGCTTGCAGGGATAAAGCCACTACCATCAACAGCAAAGGTTCCGTCTTTTTCTTTCAGGGCATAATCGCCTATCTCGTCATTCCACTCAAAGTTACCTTCAAGCTCTTTGATGATATACGGAGAACCCCCTTCGACTAATGGCTCTAACCACTTACCATCAATACCGATCTTGTTAGCACCTTCAACAATAGCCGAATGTTTGCCTTTGTTCTTAAAGCTATCAACAGTGCTTTGTAGTTTGTTAATCTTTTCTTCGTATTCACCCTTTAAACGCTCTGCCACGTTGTGTTTAACTTCATCAACGTCAACGGTAGGCTTTAACCCTTTAGGCTTGCCATCTTCCCCAAGCTGAACACCGTATTTATCCAACACTTGCCTGTGAAATGAATTATCATCAGATAGCTTACTCTTTACGTTTTCTTCTGCCTTAGATAGTCGGGTCTGTATCTTATTCTCTAATGCTTCTTGTGTAAAATACCCATCAGGTACTTTATCAGGGGTTATCAAAGCAAACCCTTCATCCAACTTTAGCTGTGAAGGCTCTATCTCGCGTTCTTTACCGTCTAATTCTACTTTCATATTTCGTATTGGCTTGGTTTAGGGTATAACTTTTCTAAAATTGTTTTAAATCTCTCATCTTCGCTGTATGTGCTAAAACATGGCATACCTTGTAAAAACTTCTCATTTACCAACTGAGCGTTATGTTTACAGTCTTTCACTTGTGTCGGATTACCCACTATGTTTCCCATAATTGTTTTCGGGCAAATAGGATCATCGGGTAAATCAAACTTTTTAAAGTACATCGGATAGTGTAGCTCATAATTTAAAGCATCTTTACCTACTACATCTAATGTTCTTTGCATTACTTCCTTTCTACCTCCGCCTGTTCGCTTTATCCTGCAAGTAAACTTTATATCCGAGTAGTACGCTATCTCGTACGGCTTTAAAAGGAAAATATCATCATACATAAATAGAAACTCATCTAAATTATCAAACGCCACTTTTAGTTTATTATGAACGTCTTGATAGATATTATCGTTTTGTTCTACTTCAATATGATTGCCGTTGTAATATAAGGGTTTATCGCCTATTAACAAAGGCTTTGCATCGGGTACATACTTTTCAACGCTTCTAAGGGAATATCTAAGTTCTTGCCCCCATTCTGAGTGTATGTATAGATATACTACGTTAATAATCAGCCCCTATCGGTCTTAGTTTGTAGTTGCCCAAATGTGTTGATGCTCTTTCACTTGAAATATCTATAAAATCGGGGTATTCGCTCCATTTACGAATCATATCTAATTCTAACTTATCTGCGACATGCCCTTGAACTTTATCGGGGTTATCAATAAGAAACTCATAACCAATAGTGCAATCAATGTGTTCTGAATACATTATAGATTGCTCAATACAAGAATCCCATCTTTTAAAAGTAACACGGTTGTTTTTGCACACATCTTCAGCAAATCTAACAACATTAACAATCTTACAACCTTTAAGAGCTTCTAATTGCTTTTCTATCTCGGCTTTGGATAAGTCATAACTAAATACCGTTCTCTTTCTCCGCTTGGCTACATCATAACCCGATTTTAGAAACCTATCGTAAGGCATCTCATCCCAATTATACACTTTTAAATCAAAGGCATTAAAAAGCCTTCTTACAAGCGTTGTTCCTGATTTAGCACATCCGACTATGTAGATTTTCATTTCTTACTTGTTAAATGCCAATAGTTACATTCAGGACATTGATATATCCGTTGCGGTATCTTTGGTAAATGCCTTGCTAATTTTGCATTGCCCTGCATCTGATTCAATACCGTTTGGGCTTGCTTCTTTGTGTAGCTTGTTTTATCGCAGTCTGAATCAACGGGCATCACTGTCATTCTTAAATTCAGTTGCTTTTCTGAACTCAAAATGATTTTCAATAAAAGATAATAATTCATGCATGCTTTGGAATACATTTGTATCAAATTCTGAAATAGCACAACCTACATTTTTATAATTATAATTTGATGGGACTATTATAAATCCGTTACTTACTTGTCTAATCTCAATTGGGTCATTATTATCCATTTTATCCTGTATTTGTTATTAGTGTTTATTTAATATACAAAAATTACCCTATACTTTCACGAGCATAACGCCTTCGTAAAAAATCGTTTTCATCAAGTAAGTTTCTTTGTCGTTTCTGCCACTTGTTTATAAGTCCATCCATTTTTTGACGTTCCTCATCTGTAAGTGCTACGGCTTGCCTCCTTTTATAAGCCCTTATCTGCCTTTCATTGTATCTCTGCACCTGCGAGGCTTGGTATCTACGCTTATTTTCAGCACTATCTACCTTTTCCCTTGCATCGGGTATTCTATCGCCTCTCTTATATCCTGATTGGCTATGCTTGCAGTTCGGATGATATAATCCCCCGCTTATAGCTGTCTGCAGTGATGGGTAGTTTCCATCGGTTCCGCTTATACTAAATACCCTGCCTTGATACGGGGCGCATAAATCAGATGTTGGATAATGTTGAGAGATAAGAACAAGATCGCCCCCGTATTCCTGAATCCTGTTTAAACTTGCCTGCCGTGATGCGTTTCCTGTTTGGGTACGTGCTACCATCTCAGCATAGGAGTCTAACCGCATTGTTCTGCCATCGGCATACCGAACCCCTGTAATTCCTTTATTAGCTAAAGGTCGCATTATCTTTTCGCTTAATTGCCTTCGTGTTAGCGTGTCTCCTGCTGTGTAAGCCTCATCACTTGATAGGATAACTAAATCCCTTATGGTATCGGTTGCATCTCTTACAACGGGAATGCGTGAGTTATTGAAGTCCTCAAAGGCTTGCTGTCGAAATACCCCGTACATCGTTAAATGATTGGGTATGTCTTTGAACTTATCCCTCACAAAAGGCGGTATATCGGAAGGAGGTTCACCACCAAAGATAGTAGTACCTAAAAAAGCCCCAGCAACTAATTCACCTGTAAACTCTTTATCAGCTTCTGCGAGTCCTTGTCGGTAGGCTTGTGGTAAGTTCTCATCAACCCATTCCTGTGCCTTTTCATTCCATTCAGCCCAAGCACGTTCTATCTGCCTTTGCTCGGCTTCAATGTTAACAATGTTATCACGTACTAAACTTTCAGCAACACCCTGTATCCTGTTTAACAGTCCTAAGCTGAACTGCTCGGTATCATCTAACAGTGATTGAGATAAGCGATAGAAGTAATTGTCTGAAATCATTTTAATTTACCCTCTTTTATTTTAGAATAACAGAAAAACCTCATATATCCACTAATATATTTGTCAGGGTTTATTATTCCGTTTTTTTTAGAATATAGGCGTAGCATATCTCTTATTGAATCTAATAATTCAGTTGTCTGGGTACTTGTTATATATACAAGATTACGTCTTTTATCTTGTAAGTTATTATAACCGATTCGTTGCCTATGGTATCTTTTTTGCTTTGCGAGCCTTGTCTCTTCTCTTTCTATTAGCTCTTTTTTTCTTTCCTCTGAAGGGGGTCTATCTTTATAATATCCAGTTTTAAAATAACTGCCACTTTTCATTTTCCTAACAGTATCCTTTATCTCATTGAGTTTTCTTTTACTCTCACCCCTATTTTTAGATATTGTGGCGCACCTAAGGTTTTGTTCTCTTGTGGATAAAATCTCATACCTTTCTTTTTCTTTCAAAAACACATCATTGTGAAAGGGGTGTAAAGTAAAGCAAGCATATATCATCGGGAATGTAGAATAGTAGCTTTCCTCAAAATCCAACCCTAAAGTATCTTTATAATCGAGTGTGTTTTTGTAAAAACCGCCTAAATTCATCATTTCGTATAAAGTAGCCAGTCTATCATGCTTAAATATATCAGGCGTATCAATATGTTTTAATAATAAATAAAGTGCCTTTGACTCTCTACCTTTGCCCATTGTTACGCAAAAACTAAACCTTCTCCATATCGGTGTGTTTTTAAAGAATGTGTTTATTTCATTTATCAGCTCCTCGCTAAATGTATTACAAAAATCTAAATTAGCACCTGCCAAATACCAACCTTTTTCTTCTATCTTTTTACCAATTTTAGAAACCTTGCACCCAAACCTGTTTTCTTTTGGTATTTTATCCTTCCATTGAGCGTGTGCTAATAATGCGGGGTTTTCGTCAATAGCTATTATTTGTTCAGGGTTTATTCCATACTCAATGGCTACATCTATCTCTATTCCTTCTTTAGATGGGAGTAATAAAACCTTAGCGTTACTATCTTCTTTTAATTTATCCTTTACTTTTGGCGCTAATGTACTCCAAACCTTATGCCTGTACTCCATCTTAACATCATTATCATAACCCTCTTTAGGCGCTCTTCTTTTAACTGCTTCCATTTTCCTATAAATTAAAAAGCCCGCCTCCCGTGCAGGGGATTTGGGCAATATCTTTCACTTCTGCACAAGTGTTATTAGAATGTAAGTAAAATCACCCTAAGAACCAACTTGATTGCTCGGAAGCTCAATAGCACCCGATTCTCTATTAATCCTGTCAACCTCTGCCTGAACTTCTTCTTCAGTCCATGAAGGATTCAACAGTTCAACGGCTCGGAAAGTACTCATAGCGTTTACTTGCTTAGAGTTGCGTATGGTATTCGATACTTTTTCCATAGCCTCATCAATATCTTTCGGGGTGAAGTCTTGGCTTCTTGTTACATTAGCCTTACCCCATCGTGAAGGCTCATCAGGGAAGTATATTTGCTCTAACAAGAACAGGCATTTATTCTCGAACTCATCTAAAGACGTTACAAGTAGCGATAGAAACGCTTCAATACCTGAACGGCTTTTCTGTATTATCTCGGTTGCTGTTACCTGTTTAGCTGAATCACCATACATTTTAAAGGCACTTTCGGCAAAATCACTTTTGTCATTCTCTAATATCTCCCCCGCTTCTGTTAAATAGTCGGAAGGTGGGCTTTTATAGTCGTGATCCCCGCTTGCATCAGGGTCAATCCTTAACACTCTAAATCCTTTTTTAATCTCACTCATTATCTCTTGGTATTGAGCTTCATCGGCTCTCAACTGCAAGAAGGCAAAGGACATATTCCGTACTGAAAAATCTCGAATACTTTTAGCATTGAATATATGATTCTGCTTTATCGCTAACAGATACCCAACATCTCTGGGCATTGGTATTTCAACAGAAAAGATAGGTAAACAGCGTTGTGTTCGTTCTTTGTCTCGGTAGAAGCTATAAGAACCTTCATCAATTACCTGTGGCTCGCCCTCATTGTCGATGTAACGAGTCCAACCGTCTAATTCATATACAATGTAGGTATCACGTTCTCTATCGCCTTCAGTGTCAAATACAGAGTTTCTCATATCTGCTTTTTCTTTAACGATAACCTGAGTCGGATTGTGGTTAGGATACCAATCAACAACAGCCATAGGGTCAATGATATGAATACTCGCTTCCCCTGTAACCTCACTTACCACTTCACCATCTTCATCCATAAACTGAGATTCTTTGATGCCATCAACTAAACCCCACACTCTGTGAAATACGGTTTGCTTGATACCCATTTGCTTCATAACAGGGAGCCAATTCGTTCCCTTACGGTCAGCATCGTGCCATAACTTATAAGCAGTGCTTTCTTCATCATCAATATCGCCTAAGTCTCCGAAATCTCTTTGCGTATCATCTTCAACGCTGTAAGCAATACCATTTAGCGAATCAACAGCGGTGGGAAATAGCAATATTGGATCGCTTGTCATAATACGCTCCATGTAAGCCTCTACCGTCTCGGCCTGTACCTTCTGATGGAGATACTCATCAAATGACTCTACATTCTTTTTCTTATTGGCTGTGTATAGTTTTACACGGTCATGTTTAGCATATTCGCCTGAATAGTTTTCCCATGTGTATGTCCATCGGTTATGCTTATCAGCCCATTCAGGGTGTCTATTTTCTAAAAAGTTGCTCATAGTTTTTCTAATAAGAATTTGTAAGCATCACGTTCAATCTCAGATAAGTTCTGCTTTTCGTTTACAGGGTGCTTGAAATCAATGTAATATCCGCTGTCTAATTTAACCTCACATAAGATATGCTTTACATCGTTTTTATCTTCAATGGTAAATTCATAATCACATTCACGATCTTTATCTTTGATAGCATCTTCAAAGCCCACAGCCATAGCATGTTCAACTGTACCCTTGCTACCGTCTTTCTTTCGTGTTACTAATTCGTGTCCGTTAGGTGAGATTATCATATATTCGCTTGGTTAGATGGTTATTTAATTTTATCGCCATTATTAAGGCGTAATTTAAACACATAATCTTTATCAGCCCCCTCACTTGAACTTAATGAAGTTTGATAATCTGTTATAACATAATCTTCTTTAAGTAGTTTAATCAAAATGTCTTTTGGTGTTATTTTATTTTCCATCATATATTCGCTATATCTGCTTGAAGTGGTTTGCGCTCTGCAAGGATTTTGTTACTAAGTGCATACCTGAACGCATCAATACCATGATTAAAGTTATCAATAGGTTTATTAGTGGAATTGCCGTCTTTATCCTTATCCCACGTGTAAGAGCTAAACTCTTCTGTCAAGTTCTTACTCTTGGCTTCAATATACACT
>Ga0209937_1000250_pt1 | contig 18510 bp, 23 predicted proteins | sample SalPon1_B_H2O_MG_FD_185699 | JGI IMG/M metagenome (GOLD analysis project Ga0209937, IMG submission 185699) | Salt pond water microbial communities from South San Francisco under conditions of wetland restoration - Salt Pond MetaG R1_B_H2O_MG... | ecosystem: Environmental > Aquatic > Non-marine... | reverse complement strand
TAAAACCACCAGTTCCGATTTGTGTAAAGTCGTGGCCGGTGGCTCTTACAAGAGATATAGCTATGGTTATTTCGGCAGTTGCTCCATTAGGAAGACCTGCTCTGAATATTCTCTCTCTAGCAGGCAACCCTTCTGCTAGCCCGGTTCCACTGTATGAACCGTTTATGTTGATACTATCAAAGTCCTGTATCTCAATAAATCCAAAACCGGCTTGTTCGCCGTAGTTTATAACCTGATGAGTTTTACCTGCAAATGTAAAAATCATGCCTCCTGCATACCCGCTATCGGCAGGCTGCCTGCCCGCGGTATCTCTCAGCAATCTGTCAATAGTGTCCTGATTTGCAATTGGTAGTATAGCGATCTGATCATCGCCTTGACTGTCTCCAAATCCTCCTGAAAGGTTGTCAGGATCTATTTCTAGTAGAATAAATTGAAAATCCTGTTCTAGCACAGCAAGTATTTCGTCTGATTCAAGAGGTTGTGAAGTTACATCAGCAGTTGAAAAATCTAGACTCCTATATGTAGTTGCATCAGACTCGTCAAAGTTGACCGCAGTGCTTGGTCTACTTTCTAGATCTTCTTGAGATCTAACACCTGCAAACACCTGCTGTCTTGCATTAGTAATAGTCAGCAACTCGTTGTCAGGTACAGCAGCCTGCAAACTAGGAAAAAAGTCATCCTGTATAGCATCGTCTCCGCTTATACCAAGTCTAAATATTTGGTTGCTTTCAACACCGCCTGTAGCAAGGATATCACCTGCATCTTCACCTATCTCGCCATCAAGATCTGTGTCCGACAGATTTTGTACTCCTGTAATTCTATAATTTAGAACACCGACTGAACTACCATGATCAATAGTAATTATCGAGTCAACTGTAGGAACAGTTTTTAGATCGTACACAGTAATAAACTGATCTTCTAGAGCATTTTGAAAATCAGAATTTACAAATGACTTACATGGCTGAGACATTGGATTTGCAAGTGTAACCTGATCAGGAATTTCGTTGGGGTCTGCACCTTCTGCTACTAGGCCAAAGTTGCCATAACCATTAGAACCATTTAGTGATCTTATTTCTGAACCGTTGTTTGCGTAATATGCTGCTTGGGTGTAGTAGGTAAACATTGATACCATTTCAGAAAACGCACCATTATTCGTTACCAACCCATAGCCAAGATCGTTGATTTGCGTGAAGTCATTGCCCAGCATTGACCTATTACCTGCAGTCTGAATGAAGATTTCTTGAGGCGTAGTTCCTTGATAACCCTGACCAATACCTGAACCGTCTGGGTTACTGCTTTGATCTAGAAATATAGTAACAGTGCCTTCACCACCGTCGTAATCAGATATTGCATTTACCTGATATCTAATTCCGTCTAGGAAAAATGGAGCAGGCAGTTGTGGCGGCCTAATTGCAAGACCCTGGCCCGAATCACTTTCGAGATCTAGTCTAAAAGGATTTGTGACATTAGTAATTCTAGCAGGAATATTACCTGTATAAGCATCTACAAACATACCCCCTCTAAAACGTTTTTCATTATCGCTCTTTGAGAAGCTAGATCCAGTTTGAATGTAGGGCGATTTTGATAGAATTTGTGCTTCAGGATCTAGGACTACCATAAAACCGCCATGTCCTTGAACAGTTGCATTTCTAATAATTGTAGCGTCGCCCATCATAAACACATCAACGCCGTCTGCATCATTTCTTTTGGGAGGATTATAATCAGAATCAAAAGCAAAAGTTATTAGATCAATCTGCTCGCCTACCAAGCTAGGGGTTTCTGATCCTGCTGCTCCTAGACTTGTGTCAGGGCGTATGTTTGTATTTTGTGGAGGTTCGTTGCCAGCCAGTAACTGGCTAGTGAAAAAGGTAATTCTTTGAATAGCATCTACTAATTGCTGCTCTTGCCCACTATAATTTCCTTGGTGATATTCACCTTGTGTTTGTAGCGTAAATTCTGACCGCCCTATTTCTAAATCTCTAGAAATAGCGTCTACGATCGTGCCAATATCCTTAAAATACTCGTCTGCATCATATGAAAAGTTAAACCATATACTGCCTGTGTCGTTTGAATTTTCAGCATTATCTATATTTGTTTCTATATAATCGATTATTTCATTTTGTAGATAGGTACGGTTACGTTGTAATATCTCTGCTGCTGTGCTAAACCCTCCTGGATTCTGCGGAGGAATACCTATATTGATGTCTCTATATTGATCTTCTAGATAGAATCGGCCAAAATATCCTTGTATTTTGTTTGTTTGATTTAGGAACGGTGAAACCTCCGCGTCTACAACAAACATTGTTCCTGTGTCAGTAGAAAACGTTATATTTGATCCACCTATAGTTTCTGAAACAGTGATTTCGTTATTGTTTATTGATGTAATAAAATAAATTGTGTTCTTTTCAAGTTCTGTGCCTATTAATTCTTGTCCAACAAATTTTACCTCTTTGTCTACAGCCATCCAATCTGTGTTATCCACTTCGATAACATCACTAGCAACAGATCCTATACGAGTTGATTTAGAGTGTCTAATATCAAGCAATTCAATATCATCAAATTCAAGATCCCTGTAGAAATACATGTTTGCCCAAGGTGATTGACTCAATCTACGATTAGGTCTGATAATTACCCTGCGAAATTCGTCGCCTTTGAGAGACACATTGTTTGACAATTTAATAGGCAGGTCTTCTTCGTATATTCCGCTTTCAACATGAATAGTGATCTGTTTGTTCTGGACAAAGTTTCCGTATTCTACAGTCTCACCTTCTATAAAATCTCGTGCATTTAACTGGATCACTTCAAATGTGTCGTTGTTATTTTCGTTACCGTCGTTGGTTATAACCTCAACTATTCTTCCTTTGGCCCCGCTGACTTTTCCAACAATAATTTTGCCAGGTATCATGTCAAGATTAGAAGGATCTGCTTGATCTACAAAAGACTGACCGCCGTTATCTAACACAATTTTATAATTTGTACCAAAAACCGGATCAGGACCTGCTCCTACCCCCTCCTCGATAATTTGAGATACTAGGTCAAATTTTGCGTTTACTGCAGATATACCTGTAGCATTTGCGTCGGGACTGTCAAATGATTGAAGCAGTTTTACGCTTTCGAAATCTGCAATCCTGTCTTGAAATACGACACCAATCCGACCTCCTGTTGTGTAAGGATCATAACTGCTAATATCAAATAGATCCTCTAGCTCAGAATCTTGATAAAGTTCGAATGTTCTTGACCCTAGCACTCTTACATAGGCAGTTTGATCTTCTATATCTAACATGCCTCCCATGTCTTTAAACACTACCTGTTCACCGGTAGTAAGACTATGGTCTTGTGTGGTTGTTACTTCGGCTCTGTTACCGACAATACTAATACTGTCGACATCTCTTTCTCTAAACAGTCTGTTTTGAAGGATAGTGTTGACTGCTTCTTTGATAAAATCTATTCCGTCGAGAATTTCTTCCTGTGCTGTGCCGATTTTAAATCTAGACTGTGTAGTTGAATAAAAAGATTCTGCTACATTTCTCGTCAATATATTAGCATTTGCTCCACGATTTACATCGAATGATATAGCATCAAGTATATTGCGAATATCGTTTCTATAGTCGTCACTATCAAAGACAAAACCCGGATACACAGATTTGATATATCCTACATATTCTCTTTCTAGATAATCTTTGTTTAAATCTATCAGCTTTCTTGTTTGTGAAAAAACTGGACTTACAATTTCGGCTTTTGTAATGCTAGATTCTAGGTCACCTTCGTCGGTGGTAACTGTTTGAAAATAAGGTCCTGGTTCAGAGTCGCTAGACCTTATAATCTCTTCTGCTTTTTGTGCAGCAGCGTTTACAGTTCTAAAAGCAAAGTCAATTGCTGTTCCTTCTCTGCCTTTTGGAACTCCTGTCATTCTATCGTCGCCGCTTGTGCTTACAAACAGATTGACCTGACTAGTAAAAGAAATATTATCAACGTAAAATTTTGTAGCAGCCTGTAGATCGTCTGCTCCGTTAACAGTGCCAAACCCTGCAAGGTCTCCTGGGTGATCGTTAAGAAATAGAGTACCTTCCATGTTGTCGCCCTGTCGTCGAACAGCACTTTTTCTTGGTATTGCAACGTTGGCTAGGAAATTGCCTTCCAAGCTGTCGTCAAATCCCGCATCAGTTAAAGAGTGATTATCACTCTGATCTATGTTGCCGGTAACAAAAATCTTTAATCCAAGTGCAGTAGTGTCGTCAATGATTCGCGCATCTTCTTGGTTAGTAAATAGAGCAATTTGGTCTGGATTAACAAAGCGAATAAAATATGTTTCACCTGATGTCAAGTTATTTGGGTCATCAAATCTTGCTCTAAAAATAAATGCAGATCCGTTGGCGGCTCTGTCAAAACCATGAGAATTGATTTGTAGATTACCATTTGTATAATCATCAATATCTACAACATACTGTGAAGTAGACGCAGGTTCTTCTGCAACACGAATAGGCAATCCACTTGTAATATAACGCCTGTCACCAAATCCTTTTGTGATTACAAGGTCGTCTATAGACAGGTCAGTTTCATGTTCGTTGTTGAAATCAATAACAGCCTGTTCACTTATAGTAACATTTCCAATTCCATTTCCTCTAACATTCAACGGCCCGCCCAGTGTGGGACCGGTGTCGTCTTCAAGTTTGGTGAACCCAGTAGAAGCTACAATTTTACCCGGTATACTGTAATCAAATATCACAGTATCTGATGCGTCGGGGTCCAGCGCACTATTTGATGCAAACTCTACAAGATCTAGGTTTTCTCCTTGAGCATCTACAAAAGGCAGAGTTTGCGGAATCAGAATATCAGGAGTATCTCCTAGTGTAGTGAATCCAATTCTGCCGCCTTCACCGAAAACAGCATAAATTTCTTGAAAGTTTTCATTAGTTTTTCTAAAACTTTCTCTTATGCTATCTCCAGTGCCGTCATTGCCCTCGATTCCTATATCTATAATTCTACGTGTTGCCATCTAGTGCTCCGATTTAAAAACTTATGCTTACGCCACAACCACAAGCAGATTCTACATTTGGATTGCGTATTTGCATTTTTGATCCTAACATTTCTGTTACATAATCTATTTCTGTGCCTTTGAGAAAAGGCACGCTGTCTTTGCCAATTACTAACTTGCCCTCGCCTGTTTCAATAATTCTGTCGCCTGATTCTATTTCTTCTTTGTCTATAGTGTTCCATTTGTATTCAAATCCTGCGCAGCCACCTCCTTTGAGATTGAGGCTTACCGCATAACAATTGTTTTGCAGGCAGATCTTGTTGATGTGAGATTTTGCTGACTCCGTAACTGAGCAAATAGTCATTCGTGTGTCTCCTTGAAGTATTTATCGGATGATTCTATAATCTTAATGTAAATATAATTATGTATTTGGATGAATTTTCAAGAAAATCAAGGCACACACGAAAAAGCAAAACAGGCATTGTACACGAGTACAGTAGGTGTAAAACCTATATAAGATTTCGCTGTGATAACTGCGGCGCTGAATTTGAGAGAGCAAGAAGCAAAATGAGTCCTAATAGACTTAACAACAACTATTTTCATGTATGTGAAAATTGCAACGCCAAAAAATTTGCTCAAAGGAAAGGAGTTGAAAAAAAGCAAATGTGGAATATGACTGCTAGCAGCTCAACTCCTATTTCTAGACTCTAGTCTTTTTTCACAATTGTGTAAACACCATATCCTATTGCAGCGTATGCAATAATAGCAGCAATAGGTTTGAAGACAATGAATCCAATACCAGCAGCAATCATAACCAAACCGTCTATAGTGGTTCTTTCCTTAAGTCTATTTTTTATAAATTTCCTAATCATTAGTAGTGCCACTTTCCCTGTTTAAGATTTGGCGTTTTCTTGACTGCAGGTTGTGTTGATCGAAATGGATTTCTATTTGCGGGTAGTTCAGGTTTGACTTTCAAATAATCGTTTCGATTGTCAATTCTTTTACCAACTACTCTATCTAATTTAAGGCTCTTCATTTTTATTACCTCGCTACAGTATTTATCATTAAATAGACAACCATTACAAAGGAGATTACAATAATGTTTCAATGGTTAAAAAAACTTTTTGGTGAAGACGCTAGACCTACTCTAGAAAAACCAATTGTGACGCCTCAGGTAGAAACTACTACCAAGAAAACAACTGCTACTACAGGTAGAAAAGCTGCAAGTAAAACTGCAGATGTTGACGCAATGACTAAGCCTCAGCTGCTAGAGCATGCCAAGAAGAAGGGCATTAAAGTAAATGCAAGTTTGAAAAAAGCAGATCTTGTTAAAAAGATCAAGAACGCATAATCTGAGAAAGCTGAGAAGCTAACTGTTCCTGCGTTCTTTCTGAGCGGGCGAGCTTACGTTCTAGTACGTCTATAGCCGCCCGCTGTTTTTTGACCTGTTCTTCTATGCTTTGCACATATCTTTGAGAGGGAATCTGTCTTTCTTGACCATCCTCTCCTAAAATAGACAGTGTATCTACGCCTTGAGCTCGCAAACCGCCAGCTACTCTATTGGGATTTTTATTAGATTCCGCAGGCACTGTCTTTGTGCCTCTACCATACATTTTGTTTAGATAACTCATATGTGTATTTACGTCAATAAATACTGTATGGGCAACAAGATGATATTTTCCTGTGCAATATTCATACTGCTAATAATAGGCACAGTTTCCTATCATTTGCAGCCACATCCTTTTGATGCTCATATTGAATGGTTGACTGCGAACAGCGAATTTGAATATTACGGGGAAGACTATCCTGAAGTTATATACAAGACCGAAGAGCAAATACAGGTAATTGCTTATACTCAAGACAAAGTCGACGAAGCAAACAATAACGGAACAGACATTCCACGCATAAAGGCGCTGTATAATCACCAAGACAATGTGATTATTCTACAAAAAGGCACAGATATAAAGTCTCATGACACAGCTTATATAATTGTGCATGAACTTGTGCATTATCTACAAATGATAAATGGTATTACCAAACAGGAATCTTGTATACCTGCTCTCGAGTTTGACGCTTATCTACTGCAGTACAAATGGCAAAAAGCGCACGATCATCCAGGCCCTTACCCTAACTGGTTGTTCGTTAAAATGTTGACATCAAGCTGCCGATCTTAAATATTCTTGCCTCTGTTGATATAGATCATAGCTGGCAAGATTTTTCTGTTTTGCTTCTACCATGATATCAGCAAATTCCAAGAAGCCAAAAGCCCATTCGTTACAGGCAGCGTTCCACATATAATCTGAATGCGCTCTTAGTTTTTGCTTCTTGTAACCCTGTTCTAACAAACTGTTTAAATCAGGACGACAGTTCACATCATGCCATTCTAGTTGATCTTCTTTGGATAGTGAATAGTGCATTGCTGACCTAACGCCACGCCACGAATCACACACGCGCTTAACTCTATCGTCTGTGGGTTCAATGTATTCGCCTGTTCGAATATAGTGGTGATGTATATCAAGAACAAGAGCAACATCCTTTTCTAGTTCAAGTGACGCGTCTAAGCCCCAAGACATCTCGTCGTTCTCGATAGTGATACAGTTTCTTGCTTCAGGCGATAATCTAGGAAGCACCTTTTTAATACCGTATGGTCCTTGTCTGCCTGAGATATGAACATTACACTTGAAGTCTTGGAACTGTTTGCCATAGCCCATCCAGCGAATCATGTCTACATGATATTCAAATTCTTCAATTGAGCGTTCTACAATATCTGGCGTATCACTAGCCAATACACAAAACTGACCAGGATGCATTGAAAGACGAACATCAAGCCGACGAGCAGCGTCTCCCACCTTGATAAACTCTCTTTCGCAGTAGTCTCTGACATCGCTTCGCCGCCAAAAATAACTCCAAGTCGGCTCAGTGTACACAGGTAAGCAATCGCTACCCAGTCTAAGCATTCGTAGATTTTCTGGTAAACTGCCCGCATATTCTATCAGTCTCCGATATGATTCTATATTGTGTACCATTAGGTCCCATAAACGCTGTTCTGCATCTTCTTGGGTTTGACGATTGAGCCAAGCAACTGTGGTCGCTCTAGTATTTAAAGGACGCTGCGATTCTTCCAGCAGTTTCTTTTTCTGTGACTGGTCTGGGTCGAGATACTTGCAGGCAAAACCTAATCTCTGTATTGATTGATTGAACATTGTTTTATTATACACTAGATATTTGATTTGTAAAGAATTTTATTTCCAGTTCTGTTTTACCCATGGGTCTTCCACTAGTTCAGGATTTGGATCACCGTGAAACACAGTGACACAGCATTCGGGTCTCGGCTTTACATCTTCTACGTCTTTGAAACGACGATTGCCTCTTGTGCCTCCTGGCGCAAATTGACGCGATTTTCTAATTTCCCACTTCCAACTCAATATCCAACTTTCTGGCCAGAACATGGGTTTTTTATCTGCAACAGCATACAACCAATCTTGATCACCAAAAAACTTTCGTTGATATTGCGTTCTGTTTGCTCTAAAGTCTTGCCATAGATGATCCAACTGTCCCGAATTGAAACGAATCACACTAGAATTATATTTCTGCCAACTAGGCCTTAATGCTCTTGTAAAGTCTCTGATAATAAACCAATTAGGAGGTGAGTAAGTAAACAGCTTATCAATGTTGCCTGCTATAACAACATCAAGATCCATGTAAAGAATAGTGCCGTTAAGGCCCAAATTGTTTGAAAATATGTAAGGCTTTGCCCACCAACCTTTGAGATCTACAGGCAAAGGAATCGTTCTTATATGTGCGTCCAATCCGTTGGTATCTTCTGTAAGGCATACAAACTCGAAAGGCAGAGAGCAGTTGCGCGAAACCATTCGACAGAGAGTGTTTACATATTCTGCAGAATACTTTTTTCCGTGTTTAACACATACAATATAGTATTCAGAAACGGTAGAAGGAGCAGAAAAAGACTCTGCCGATTTCCTTGCAACTTTTTCTTGCCTTCTCTGCTCCTTGATTTCTCGCCACTCTGCTTTAGAGTATTGGCTTTTGTCTACCTTAGCCATTCGGCCAGTCAGTCAGTCAGTCTTTCTACAGCATCAATGGGCGCTTCCCAGTCCCAACGTGCTTGGCAGGGCAGTAGTTTGCCTTGTGCAACTGCTTTCTCTGCTGCAGAACGGGCTGTGTGACCGTCAACGACGACCTGTCCTGCGTTTCGATCATGCTCGAACACTTCTACCCGCTCTACATAACAACGACCTTGTGTAACTTCGTATACGTAGGCATTGACATGTTCCCAGATAAACAGTGAGCTCATCTCCATAGATACACCCGAAGGAAGAATTCTAACAGTTCCCAGCAAACCTCCTGGCACTGTTAAATCATGTGTAAGATGTTTAAGTCTAGGATCATCTGCAGGCAGCACAGTAACATGATCAAAATAATACTCAAGAAACTGTTTGATAGGCTTCAGTTCGCCAAACGGCACAATCCAGCCATGTTCGTCTATTTCGCCTGCGAAGGTGAATTCTACTTCTCTATCATAGCCATGTACTGATGCGCATTCGCCAGGCGAACCATCTGGCTCTTGGTCAAAATACTGTGCGTGTCCACAGGGTAGATACTTGAAACGTTTTGTTGATTTGATTTCGATTGCCATCTATTTTTCTCCTTTGTAAATAGACACGCAGAATGTTTAGAGTGGGGTGAGCGTCAAAGTCCACAGTGTTTAGTATATGTGAAATTACTTATCTTGTCAACATGAACATTGGTGCGATTCCATTTTTCAGGCAACTGCCAATTTGGCGTTTGATAAACAGTGAATTCAGTTTGAGGAAACCATTCAAAAACTCGACCGATTTGATGAATCCAGTATCTTGGATCTACTGCTCTTTTATTAGAAGCATCATAATTATCAGTGTCTTTATAGCAGTTGTTTACAAACTTGTTGTCGCTCCATAGGTCAAATCCAATCATGTCAACTTTGTCAGCAAGCTTAGCTGCTAATAAAACAGCATACGGACCGCTGCCCCAGTGAAAAGGATCGTCCCATCTTTCCTTGCTCGAGTCAAGGAGTTTAGGAACGGTGGATATTTTATGATTGGTGTAGGATTTTATCCAGTCTGGCCTAGTGTACAGAGTGGTAAAATTTTTTTGATGATGTTCGATGCATTCTTTCACCATCTTCCTGTCTACACAAACAACATGATCAACAACAAAATCTCTTACTATAGCGTTACAGCCTATACTAAAGTCTTTTGCCCTAGAAAAATCAAGAGATGATCTACTCTCTCCGTTTCCTATCACTATCATTATCGTCCTTAAAAATATTCTTGAATTCCTGTATGTGATTTTTTATTGACTGTAAGCGGTTTGCAGTCACTTCAATCCCTTTCATAATATCTACTATTTTGTGAAGTGCCCACCACCACCATAAAACACTAGCAGTAAAGAAAAAGGTAACCGTAATTACGATTGCCTGAGAGTACCAACCGTCTAGTCCGATAAAATACGCAAACGCAATGAAAGCAAGTGCGGAAAACGGCAGTGTCCATGCTGTATATTTCCACCATTTTGCTTGATTTGCTGTTCGTGATGCTTTTTTGTCTAGATTATCTGTCATTGCCTGTCTCTTGCCTATAAAAATATTTATAGCAGCGTGAGCAAAATTTAAAAGAATGTATTATGAAGAGATCTGTCCGAACGGTTTCCAGTCGCCCGGTTGTCCTGCCCTTACACAGATCCAGCCTACATATCCTGTAGGTTTAGGATCTGTGTTCCAGACAATGTCACCTTTTCTATAGTTTCCCTGTGAAGGAGATTCTTCGCCAGACTCCTGTTTGCGATTCTGGATTCTTACTGCACCGGCAACGGTTAGGTCAACATCGTCTTCAAAATTATTAACTCCAATGCCTACAGAACAGTCGAATGTTGTTTTAGAATGCACACGTAATTTGCCTGTATTTTCGATCTGTAATCTTACTGTATTATCTGTTACAATATCTAGTCCGCTTGTTGTCCAGGTTCCTATCTTCCAGTTTTTATTGTCAGTGGGATCGATTAAGAATTCATGGTCAAAACTTTCAAGTGAAAACATCCCATTAGGATCTTCTGCCCCAATAGAGAATTGTTCAGTGTCAGCATTGTATCTAACAAAGTGGTCGATATTCATCGAACCGTTGACATTTAGATTGTTTAGAGTACCCAGTTTTTTGAGATTGCTTTTGGTAACAGAACTACCCAGGCTTTCAGAATCTATTACAGTTTGACCTCCGATAAGATATGATCTTTCTCTGTGTAGATCAATATCTTCGCTTGACCAAATTCTTTCTGGCGCTGTTTGAAGAACCAGCTGTTTTGTGTAACTGCCACCGGTCCAAATAATGCCTTTACCTATGGGTGCTTTGCCGTCTCCTTTGAATTCAAGAGGAGAAGTGCGTTCGTTTCTTACATCAGCGGACACTTCATCTACATGAAGTTTTTTAGCATGTATTTCACCTTCTACATTAAGATTGCCTTGGACCTTTACAGCATTGGCGATTTGCTTAACATGTAAAGAATCTAGGTGTAACCCGCTGTCTTTCACTACAATTACAGCCTGACTCGCTTCGTCACTAATACCTACGCTGGAAAAATTCGTAATCATTCCGCCGTTTATTTTATTTCCGTTGATAGAACGATCTTTTATCTCAAGCTTTGGTGCTGGCTGTGATTGTATTTTTTCTATTGAATCCGCAAGTGACTCAAGACTTTTTCTTATATCTGACATTATGGCATCCTGATTATCTTATATTTATCAGGTTAGTGCGGTAAGAATTAGTCAAGCAGTTTGTTACACTCTGCGTCATTTTTTTCCAGTAACCCATTGGTCTTCGTTTTGAATGTAAGGTGAATCTGCACTACACAGTATAATACAAGCAGGAGACTGCTTATTTTTCCACTTGTATTTTAGTAGTTTTTGCCAACTATCAGTATTCATTACTTTTTGAATACTGTGTTTTTTTACATTCAGCGCATGGTCGCCTCCAAATTCTTCTATAAGCGAAAATATTTCATCTTGAACTTTTTTGCCAATTTCTAAAACTTTGTCGTTAAGATTATATTTTTTATATAAAGCTACATCATAATTAGCAAAAAGAAATGAACCTATCATACAGCAAGGCATCAAGCGAAATTCTACATCAATATAAAGTTCTTTGTCGTTGTCTGCAAAACAATTAATTTCTGTAGCTTTTGGCCAAGATTTGTAGTTAGCAACACTGTCATAATCTACTTTTTGTATATTACTATCGTCGGGTTGTTTAATGTTATAAAGAAACTTTCCGTGTTTATCTACAACAGGAAATGCCGTTCCAAATCTTTTACTTTCTTTTTGCTTGAAGTCTGCAAAACCAAGTTTTTCAGAAACTTTTTTTGCATCTTCTACTTGATGTTGATTGTGAGCAAATTTGATAAACATCCATACAGCTCTACCCTTGGCTCCAATAAATGCTTTTGCATTATCAATGATTTTGTTGTAGTCGGTGTTCCTTCGATATAAGTGATTGGTATACTGTAAACCATCAATGGCAAAATATACTGTATGTTTCTTAGGTAAGACACTGGCTAGTCTTCTCCACCAATCTCTGTTTCTAAGGCCTGCGTTAGAATGAATACTGATTTCTACATCCTTGTTTTGATTCTTTACATATTCGCACATTCCTAATAGATCGTTGTTGAGCACTGGATCCCCGAAATTTCCACAAAATATAATCAAATCAATTTGAGACAGAACCTCCTCGTTAAAAATTTCAATAAAGTCTTGTAAACTCCAGTCTTTTAAGTTCAGAGAAGGATTGTCTATGCCTCCATGTATATTTCTAGGACACATAGGACATTGTGCTTGGCACTTTTGCGTAATCTCTATTTGGATTTGTTTTGTGTCACGAAAGGCAAACATCTATGTATTTAAAGTGCCTTAAGAAGAATTGTGTCGGGATTTAGCCTTCCGTTCAGCTTGGTTTCTGTGGTTTTTAACTCATCCATAAACTTGCGCAGCTTGACTTTACCAGCAGCTTTGAATTCCTTGAGACTTTCTTCAGGCTTACGCAGTGTTTTCTGCACACTCTGTGCTTTGTCAAAGCCTGTAATAGTAGTGCCTTTTACGCTTAGACCCGAACCTTCACGTTCGGCACCTGTTGGATCAACCTCCGCTGCAACATACTTGCCCAGCTTGCGTGTTTTCGTATTAAATGTCCACAGCGTAGCAGCACCTACTATATTTGCAGGATCAATTGAAGCCAACTTATACTTGTCGTCCGTCTGCTTGTATTTTACTTTTTCTACAACCTTAGCAGCTGGCTTCGCCTTGGGCTTGCGAGTCTTGCGTGTGGCTTTAGAACTTTCAATCACAAAGTCACAGGCTTCAAGCAGATTTTCAAGAGCAGTAATAATCTTTTTAAACTCTGCCTTCTTGATATGACCATATCCTTCTTTGACCTGTTGCCACTCATCTGCTTCGGACTCTGTCATCTTTTTGATTTGCGCACTAGAAGGAGGATTTGAAACTGTTCTCCACTCGTCTAATTCAGGCTGATAAAACTTGATAATTTTACGAGCATGAGCCTGTGTAGTTTTCATCAGTTCGAAGTGTTTTTTAAAGTCAAACTGTTTTGCGTCAAACTTTGCTCGATCCGTATCGAACGTGTCCAGCCAAGCGTCAATTGCTTCGCACATCTGCAGGCTCTGATCATGCAGTCGATCCTGGATAGTAGGCTGATACTTTTTCTCTTGTGCTTTTTGTTCTGCTTTTTCTTCTTGTACTTTGTGTTCACCTGCAGCAATACAGTCATCCAGTTTTTCTTTTACACGCTCAGAAAAAGGTGTCATTGTGCCCATTGTTCCAGGCAGGCTTTCCCAGTATTCAGCATAGGATTCATTGTAGTCTGGCATGCCTTTGTACAGCAGAGTAGCAAATACTGCGAGACTGGGTGACACAGCGTCAGCACCATCCGCTGCTTTTGCCTGCTTGATCTGCTTCTGTGTATAGCCTTGATCTTTCATCCACGCCCATACATTAGGCAGGAGATCGCTCTGTTTGAAGTTGAAGTAGTAGAATTCTCTCGCTGCTTCAAGCGCCTTGCTATATGCCTGCGGAGTCCAATCCTCCCAACCGTCCCACCCAGGATGTTTTAGCTTGTTGCGCGGCGTCTTTACTGTCTTTGCGCGAGCAGTCTTCTTTTTAGCAGCCATTAGTCATCTCCTGTATCTAACAATGTACAGTCATTATATAGTCTTGTGAGAGCAAGAGTCAATTGTTTTGAACACACTCCATAGAATCCAGAGTGTCTTTTACTGTTCTTCTACCTTCTTCCATAGCATCTATATCTTCGTCTTCTGCGATATGTAGACTCCAATCAATTTCCCAGTCTCTTATACCACCACAACCGCCGGTGTCAAACGCAATATTGAAAGCAGACAGACGGACTTCTTCTTCTCTAAGCGCATCAGTTTCTTCTTCAGAGGATGTTGCGAACTCTACATGACTCCAATAACAACGGGGCAATCTGTCAGTTCGATTGTCATACTTACTTAGTGTTGATTCAATATGCCTCGAGTGACTAGGTCGCACAGAAAACTTAACACCTTTTTGATTGATATTTTTGAGACTCTGCCATACTTCTTCATAGGCCTGCATGATATCCATTATGTATTCTCCTTCTTTTTAATTTCGTAACCAATTCCCGCCAACTGAGAAACCAACTCTGCCATGCCTCGCTCGTTAAAACGAACACGTGCATTGTGACCCAATCCTATATTGCGAGTTTCCATAGCAAAATCTTGCAGTTCTTGATCTAAATTGTCCCATATGTCCTGTAGTTCTCGATCGTGTTGTGTCACTTCGTATTCCTCGGTTTGTTTTGCTTTTGCAAATGATTTTATCAATTCTCCAAACATTTTTAACTCCAGGTAAGTGTGAAAAATATCATGTCTTTCTCGCTTTTGAAACGAGCAATGAGCAGATCAGGACCTAAATTTAAAACGTGATAGTGTTCTTTACAATGGTTCTTGCACCATTCTCTAATCTTTTCATCATTCTTTCCTGTATGAATATCTACCCTGTAAGGCCATTTTGTTTGGGTACGGGTTTTTATCAGTTCTTCAACTGTCATGATCATAGGCAGATCCTACTAGGTTAAGTAGAGTAAGATATTTTTCATAGGCTGCTTTAACAGTAGGATTCTCATTTCTAACACGACTTTCGGTTTCGTGTTGATCAATTATATGGCCTATGCTTTTTCCAACATGTTTTCGGATCCACTCATCGTGTTCTACGAGAGCACGCGCCTGTGCCTGAGGTAGGTGTATAGATACCATCTGCTCATATTCAATATCCAGAGCAGGATCAGCAACTGCCTCTCGATCACTAAAAGTGATGTCAGTGTTTTTGATCTTATTAATACGATACTGACTCGGCTCTATTCGAGCACGATATCTTTTACAAAATGCTTTTGTGTTATCGTCCATTATATCTTCTCGCCTGAGTCAAATCCGCGGAAAGTTTTGAATCGGGGGAAGCGCAGAGAATACGTTCCGTCTTGATTGCTTGTGATAGCATCTGCTCTAACTTCCACAATTGAGCCTGGAAGTTGCTGTCTGTTCTCCCAAAACTCCGTTCGCTGCTGATCAGAAAAACCAGATCCAACATTAACTCGTATTTCTTTACCTTCTTCAGAGCCGGAGCACACGAACGCTCCCAGTCTTCCTTCATTCCTTCCTGTTCCTTCTTCTATATCATCTATTCTTAGCGACACTTCTACGAACGGTTTCTGCTTGAGCCATGCATGTGTTCGCTTGTTTTCATAAGGTGCATCAGGATCTTTTATCATTACCCCTTCATATCCACCCTCTACAGCACGTCTATTAAGCCCTACAAAGCGAGATCTTCCTGCTTCTGTGTCCAAGTCAACAGTTTCCCATTCCAGTGCTTGTACATGCTTTAGCGTATGTTGATGGTCTGCTACCCAAGCACGAGTGATTTCTGAACGAAAGTTTTGAGGCTTGTCCCAGCCACCGTTTCGCCACGAGTTATAGGGAACAGTATCGAACAGATGTAGCACAGCATCACCTGCTTCTACATTTTCCTTTCTGTGCACCTGCTTCATAAGGTCCTGAAAGTTTGCACTCATTACTTCGCCGTCTAGCATGAGCGGATAAGGCGGAGGGTTGTCTCGAACGACAGCTTCAATCTCTCGTTCAATGTGACCAAAGTTTTCAAAACGCTTGCCGTTTCTAGAAAACATTTCTATCTTCCAGCCAAGGTCGGACGAATCCTGAGTAATCATGGTGACCACACGTACACCATCCAGTTTAATTTCAATCTGCTTGCGACCTGAGACTTTCTTTTCGTGATTTGCTGCGTCGTGTGCAAGTTGGCAAGAAAACACAGGCACACCCCAGTGAGGCACACCTTTCTTTTTACATACCTTGTTCACAGTTTTTTCACTCACACCGCATTTCAAATCTTTCTGCAGAATTCTACGGTACCAATCGTTCCACTGCTGTTGTGTAGCAACATCACAGGACAACTGAACAGCGTCTCTGGCATCGTGTCCTGTAAGTTCACGTGCCACTAACTGCCCTTGCAGTTTAAGAAATGCTTCCCAAGGTAGTCCTTGACCTTCCGCTTCTGCTTTGAACGGCACCTGCTTAATGTAAAAGGTGTGCAAAGGATTGAGAGCCATGCGCAGCCCGTCAAAAAATTCTGTTAAGCCTTCGTCTACAGCATCTTCCAGAATTTGTTCTTTGTCTAAGCGACTGTTAGTTGCTTCAAGGCGGCGTATGATTTCGTCAGGCTGTGTTCTCATATTAATCTTCCCAATATACCGGTGCTTGTTCTACTCGTAAATCTTCTATGTGTACAGGCTTATAGTCTGTGTGTTCTACACATACACAGCGATACGGTCCCGGTGGCGACTGCTGTTGATGTATATGTCCATGCACATTTACAAGATAGGGCTGTTCAGGCTCATGTTCTTTACCAGGCACGCCTCTACGCAACTGTGTTTTGTGTAGAGGCACATGCGAAAGCATAACACCGTGTTCATGCATAGGCATCCACATATAGATTTTGGTTACAAGTTCGTTTTTTGCAAAGAACTTCGCGTCATCGTGATTGCCCAGTATCAACCGTTTGGAACCATGCAAGCGTTTCCACATTGGCACAAATTCCTCTTTGAGTCCGAAGAAAACATCTCCACAGTGAATGACTGTGTCGCCCGGCTTGACTAGAGAATTCCACTGTTCGATGATATACTCGTTCATCTCTGAGATTGAATGAAACCCGGGTCGAATCAGTGCGCCTGTGACATGATCACGGAATCCTAAAATATTTCTATGATTGATATGAGTGTCAGATATAACCCAAGTATCGCCTGCCATTGTCTACCTCTCTGCTTTTAACAAGCAGTATAGCAGATAGAGTGATGTCAGTCAAGCCCTGGATCTGGATTTCTTTCTGAAGAAGTAGGAAGAGGTTGTGGCTTTCTTACTGGATACCCGAGTGCATTTTGAATAGCCTGTGCAAATTCAAAAATGTGCATTTGTGTAATTTCGTTTGTTTTAGGATCAACATTGAGTTCTCTTGCAAGTGCGATAATTTCATCTGCACTTAGAGGTTTTGTTCGAGGACCTTGTGAGCCTTCCAGTGCTTCTGTGATAACCGAGTCAATAATTTGCTTGGCTTCTTTTTGAGCGTAGTAGGCTTTCTGCGCTCGCTCTGCTTTTTCTCTTGAAGTATACATGCAGTCACCGGAACCGATTCGATATTTTCCGTTTGAACATTTTCTAACTGGCATCAGCTTGTCCCTTGTCTTGTGCTTTGTTTGATAAAAAGTCTACTAATTTATATCCACCATAGATTATGCCTATTACAGCAAGAGCAGGAATTCCATAATCCTTTACAATTTTTGCTATTTCTGCGAGTTCTACCTCTGAAAAAATGTCTTTAAGAGCTTCATAAGCATCACCCAAAATTTCAGCAACTTCGTATGCAGCAAGACCTACACCGCCTGCTCCTACGCCAATGCCTATGTCTTTTATGCTTTTAGGTGCTTTGCCTACTGCTTTTGCAGTTTCTCCCGCTGCTCTGCCTAGATTTTTCTTTGTGATTGCTTTTGATCCTTCTCGACTGAGGTTTTTCAGCAGAGCTCGACCACCAAAACGGGCTGCCCCAATCAGCAACGGAGCTAGCCATACTGCTTCGTTTATCTGTTGAGGTTGAGTAATTTCGTTTATGCGCATCCAGTATTTATCCTAACCATAAACGGATTATCCAAGGCGATGTTGTAAACAATAACAGTATCATAAAAAGGTAAACATCTGTGTTCATGCTGCCCTTTCCAGGTCTTCAGTTTCTTGTGAGTGGTTGTTAAGATCTTCTGGTCGAACGGGTTCTAGCCACGAATCAGGAATATATGCCTGTGGCGCTGGACCATACATAATAGTAATGTCGTCTGCTCCTATCCACCAGTAATGGTCTGACACAGCACAACGACAGG
>Ga0209937_1000248_pt1 | contig 18612 bp, 38 predicted proteins | sample SalPon1_B_H2O_MG_FD_185699 | JGI IMG/M metagenome (GOLD analysis project Ga0209937, IMG submission 185699) | Salt pond water microbial communities from South San Francisco under conditions of wetland restoration - Salt Pond MetaG R1_B_H2O_MG... | ecosystem: Environmental > Aquatic > Non-marine... | reverse complement strand
AGTATTTGACAAACGGAGGTTAATATGGTAGACTCAGTACCGGAGTATACCCTAGACGAACCGACAACGGCGCGCGCTGACTTATCCGAGATCGGTATCGAAGAAGTTGAGAGGGGCGTCTGCGAAGACAGCTTCGAGAACCGTAAACTTTTGCGGCGTGCACGACTTCATTGGGAACCGATCCATCTTTCACAAGGCGGCCTGTCTGGTCTAATCAAGGTTCGTTCCGCCGAGTCCACTAAGGAGAGGCGCGTCCAGTCTCTTGCAGAAAAGAAACCGATCCTTGTAACTCCGACTGATCAAAACTCCGATTATTTAACGGGGCTCGACTTGATTGCCGAAGAATCAAAAGAGTGGCTTGCTCCACCTTGGGTAGTTGCGGCTACCAGAAAATACCTCAAAGAACAAAAAGAAGGTGGCCCGCCTACCGAAAAGCGTCAACCGTCTCCGATGCCACACCGTTGTCGAATTATTAAAGATGACGGTATCCGCTGCATGTTGTGGGGATCGGGGCGTCCACAAGATGACGGCATGTGCCGAATCCACTTGCGCAGCAATGCAAAGAAAACTTCCGACGACATCGAACGGGCCCGCGAACGTTTGATGCAAGCTGCACCGTACGCAGTTGATCAACTTGAAACGTTAATGGATTCAGCTGAGAGCGAACCCGTTAAGCTTAAAGCTGCAACCGAGATACTTGACCGAGCCGGCGTGCGTGGTGGATATGAAGTTGACTCAAACTTAACGGTTGATGCGCGGCCTGCAGCTGATGTAATCGCCGAGCGTTTGGAACGGCTAGCTTCTGGAGCTGTAACCGCTGCCGCTGACGCAGCAAACAACGGCGCGGAGATTGTAGACGCGGAAATTGTTGAAGATGAAGATCAAACGGCGAGCACAGAAACCGGATCCGGATCACAAACTTTTAACGAAGAAGAAAAAGAAGCGCAGCGGCCTGCACCACTTACAGGCAAGGAAGAAGACTAACGGATGAGTCAGGGAGAGATGGAAGAAATAATCAGCGCGGCCCGCACGCACTATCAAAACTTGTTAACGGACATTGGTAACGCCAAGGACAGGATCGAGCACATTCGACTAACCGCGTTAACTCAAGAAGCGCGTAATCTTTTAACGGACCTGGAAAACCTGCAGCCGGCAGCGACGTCCGAAACTTTTAACGAGTCACAAGAAGTTTTGGATCTGCCGGATTTTAAGTCTCCTTATAACCCAGACGCCTGATATACTTCAGAGGTATGTTTAAGAAAAAGCGCGAAGAGAAGATCGCATCCCGCGACTACTTTTTACAAACAGTGCAAAGTCATCTCGGGTACCAAACTGAGCTACTTGGAAGAAACAAGTTCGGCCAAAAGGTTGGTTACGATTCGCAGCCATGGTCTGGAGCATTCGTTGATGTTTGTGCACGGGACGCATCCCTTCACAACTTTCCATCATTCATTAATTCAGCGGCCGGCCTGGCTGAAGCAATTAGGCGCGGCCAGTACTTTCGAGTTCCGCAGAAAGGTGACGTCGTGATCTTCAACTTTTCATCAATGAGCGGAGACCAAACCGGCGGCGCTTTTAACATGCCACACTGCGGCGTGGTAACTGATGTTCGCGAGTTTGATGAAACGGGTAGATTTATAACGGTTGAAGGAAACACTCAAGGCGAGACCGCTGCCACAAAAAAAGACGGCGTTCATCAAAAGATGCGGCATCTTGCAGATGTGATTTTGTTTTACCGGCCCGAGTTTTCACGGCGTGCAAGTAACCGTAGAACTTTTGCACAAACAATGATCGAGATCTTCGACGGGGCCCGGACACGTTTTACGAAAGATGAAACGGACGCGATCCAGGATGCGGCCCGCGAACCTATGCTGCTAAAGATTAACGGAGAGATTAAACCGGGGACTCGTAACAAACGTGTAGAGATCATCCAGCTTGCACTTGCAACGGTGACAGATTTGAAGGGTGCCACTCCAGGTAAGTGGGATTCGATAACGGCTGCGGCCTGCAGCAGGTTTCAACGAAACATTGGAAGAGTTGGATCTGACGTAACCGGCCTGCCTGACCTAAACACTCTTAAGCGCTTGTCCAAGGAGACGGGTATCTTTCTGATTGACGACGAAAGTTACCGGGTGTAACTTTTAACGAACCGATGACAAGTTGCAGCGCTGCGCACTTTTAATTATTATTTAATTATGGCAGCAGAAGACGAAGAACTCATAACTTTTAAAGAAGCGGCGCGCATCGCTCGCGTCTCTGAGCCGACGGTCAGGTATTGGGTACGACGGGGGAGACTGCAGACCAGAAAAAGTACTCAAGGAACCGACAAGCGAAAGAATTCTTCACTGCTCGTCCGCGACGAGTTCATAAAAAGTTTGATGACGGCGCGCATCGAAGAGTTGAAAAAAGAAACCGGATCTAATGTTTTAACGATTAAGCAAATGTGTAGCCGGCTAGGCATTACAAAATACTCCGCCTATCAAATGGTGAGAACCCTCGGCCTGCGCAAGTACAAAATTTATGAAACGGCTCGCGAGTTTGTGATATCTGAACGGGAGCTCTACCAGGCAATGGAACCGCATCCTTACTACGGTGCTTTTGCTATAGAAGCTCAACACGCCAATAGACCTCGGCTTGCGTGTGACTGTAGACACTGCTATAGTGAAACCGTAACCTACGAAGGGATAAGGGATGATTGACATTAATGACGAGACTATGACCGAATGCGCTTGCGTTAACTGTATGGAGGAAGAGCTTTACTCAAGGCTGTATTGCCAAGAATGCTTTGACCTGGCCTGCGGTAAAACCGATGAGGATATGCATTGACGGCGTGCCCGCGTTGACGGGGTCGGCCCGCATTCAGGCCCGCCTAGGTAACTGACTCAAATCACCTAACGGATGCGTTTGTAGAATAGTGGCATGCGCTCACTTGAACTACACGTATTCGAAACCGATGAGGATATTGACTCCGGCCTGCAAGCTGGCCTGCTCGAGTTAGACGACCTAGACGAGACCGCTTGCTCTGAATGCGCTGAGCAGGTAGGGAACGTCAACGGAGTGTTCGAGCCATTCGTTGTGTCGCTAAACGAAGAAGACTTAATTTGGATAACCTGTAGCGATTGTGCCGCACCAGTAATCAACGGACACATCGAGCTCGAGTGGGCTATCGAGTTCAGCGACTTCAGTGAAGAAGTTGATGGAATGATTGAAGCAACTTTTGAAGAGCCAGACAAAGATTCATAACACTCTTTTTCTTATGCCTTATATATAGGGCAATTTTCAAACGCAACCCCCTTTACCTTTTAGAGGTTTAGGGGGTTGGTTATTTTTTCTGTAATTATTCAAAAAAAGTTTGTAAATGTGCTTGCGAACTTTTGACGAAAGGTGTAATGTTATCTGTATTGGAACAAACAGCAACTAGAAAGGTGAATCCAATGACAGCAACAATTACAGAAGTAGTAGGCAAAGCCATCTACATTGAGACAGTTCCATCAGGTTGGGTCGGTGGATATGACAGGGTTAGTCAGACAATAATCTTGCCATCATATAAATCTGACTCAGGTGATGAACACTTGCCTCAGGTTATGAGCAGAAATGTAAATGGCTACTCTCCGAGAGCTCAGTGGGATTTTTCTCAGTTCAATTTAGCTATGTCACCAGAAAAGCAACCTGAGATTTCAGAAGATAAGTTGGGCTATTATAGGAACAAGGATAAGACCAACGAAACTCATTCACAGCCAAAGTTTATTCACAATGTTGATGGTTACGAATTTTCTGATGAAGATAAGCAACGCACCAAAGACTACGAATTGCTAGACCAAGATACCAAGAGCGATTACTTGGCTAATGGATTGTCTTACGCACTCAAAACAGAATTGTTTTCAGTTGATGTAGACAACAACATATCTCTGAAACAAGAACTAAGGACAGGTTCTAATAAGAGCGTGTTTGTAGTTGAAGTTACCAATGAGGAGATGGAGCAAGTTATTGCTCGTAGAACTCCACAGTCACTCATTCGCCGAATCCAAAAAGTTCGAGTTGCCAATGGGCTACCCGACAAAGTAGTATCAGCGTTATAGGAACAAACAGAGAGGAATAGAGAAATGCTACTAAGAGGATATTATGGTTCGTCAGACCATATACTGACAAATAACGAAATCGAGAAGCAGTCACTAGATTTGACTCTAGGACACGAGGGAGTAGAGGAAGCACTTAGGGAAATTGTTGAGGGAAATCTTGGCAGTCCAACACCTAAGCTAGACTCTTTATTGACTGTTACTGGTAGAGCAACACTTAGGGCAAAACCAGCTAAGGGTGGTTCTGTCAAAAAAGCAACACCAGCAGAAGCTATGCCAGACCCGACAGTCGAGGTTGCCGATAACAAACCAGAACTAAAGGTGGAAGTAGTGGAAGCAGAATCCCTAGAGGGGCAAGAGAGATACCTCAGACCAAATGGCGACTACTACTACGCTCGCCAGTGGGGTGAACACTCAGATGTTGAGGTTCTAAGAAAAGCCAGAGAAGCAGGTCAGTATGTAATGCTCTATGGAGTTCCTGGAACTGGTAAAACAGCTATGGTCGAGGGAGCTTTCCCAGATGAACTTTACACAGTTTTAGGTTCTGGCGATACAGAGGTTGCCGACTTGGTTGGTTCTTATGTTCAGACACCCAGTGGGAAGTTCGAGTGGGTAGATGGAGCTTTGACAAAAGCGGCTGACGAGGGCAAAGTCCTACTGATTGACGAGATTGGGCTGATTGACCCAAAGGTTCTAACAGTTGTCTATGGTCTGATGGACGGAAGAAAAGAGCTTCCAGTTACAGCCAACCCAGAGCGAGGCACAGTCAAAGCCAAAGAGGGTTTTTATGTTGTATCAGCGACTAACCCAAATGTAGCAGGAGTTCGATTGAGTGAAGCTTTGCTATCTCGATTCACTATCCAAGCTGAAATGACAACTGATTGGAATCTTGCCAAGAAGTTGGGAGTGCCAGCAGAAGCAGTTGTCGCCAGCCAGAATCTATCTCGCAAGCTTGAAGCAGGTGAGGTTGGTTGGTCACCACAGTTCCGAGAGCTACTAGCGTTCAGAGATTTGAGCAAAACTTTTGGAACTCGTTGGGCGATTCAGAATCTACTAGCAGGTTCACCAGAGATGGATAGACCAATTGCTAGTAATGTATTTGGTCAGGTATTTGGCGAGGAATTGCTACCAGCCAAAATCTAACAAAATTGGTAGGGCAAGAAACTTATAGAAAAACTTGCCCTACCAAACAGTTTTAGTGTATATTGGGAACAGGAACAAACAGAGAGGTAGTTATGGGACACTACAAATCAAGCAGGTTGAGAACAAGAGATGGCGATTCACCTAGAGAGTGGTTGCCGGTCACAGCGTCTATTGGTCGCCAAGTAAATATATGGTCAGGTCGTAATGACCTAGTTGTCTATGGTGGAGAGGATTCCGCCGAGGGCGAGGCAGTAGCCGCTTTTTACCACGACATAGCCGAAATCGAAATAAATGTAAAAAAGACTTTTGGTGAAGTTACCAAGCCAGCGTTTATTGGAAATTTTACAGACAGGAATAAGCAGTTCGATTTTCCAGTCGCAACTGGCGTTTGCCTACACGAGGCACTACACGCTAAATACACTCATTGGGATAGAGAAGATTTGGTTGAAGCTTTTACGCCAGACCCAATGGTAGGTAAGATTTTTATGAATCTTGAGGAATCAAGAATCGAGCGTAATGGACTTGCCGACTTTCCAGAGAACAGGGAATTTCTAAGAGCCTCAGCTTTGACTATGGCACTTGAAGATTTGACTGATGAAACACTAGCCAAAGCTAGTGACACTTGGTCAGTTGCGAATCTAGCTTTGCTATCTCTTTCCCGATACGATTGCGGAGTTTTGGAAGCAACTGATGTTGCCAAGATTCACGCTCAGGTTGTCGAGGTTTTGGGAGTCGAGCTTTACAAAAATCTTCAAGCTCTTTGGTTGGAGTTCCAGACACTTTCAGTTCGCCGACAGAATCGAGCAGTTGAGATTGCCAGAGAGTTTGTTGAACTACTGAGAGAAGCTGACCCAGAGGGTGAGCCTCAGGTTACTGAATCAGACTTTGCTATGGCAGGTGGCGATTCAGGAGATGAAGATAGCGAACAAGATTCTGGCTCAGGTGAGATTAGCCAAGAGCTACAAGACTTGTTAGATGAAATGGAGAGTTCAGCTACCAACGCCGAGTTGGAAGCAGAGGATAATCTCCAAGAGCAAAAAACTAAAGAGCGTTGGAGCAAAGAAGTAAAAGAGCGTAAAGAAGTTACCAACGCCAAGAACACTCGAAAAGAAACAGCCAAGAAGATTTTTGATAAGCGTTATGACGAGTATGGCTCAGGTTCTAATTCTCGAATCCAAGAGAAGCGACAGCCAAGTAGCACAGAGCGAGCTATGGCAGTGAAGCTTGCTAAGAGCTTGGAGCGAGCTAAGTATCGAGAGAGAAGTGTCCACACTCGACAGAGTAATCTGCCAATGGGCAAACTCAACTTCCGTAATGCGATTCAAAATCAAGCTATGGAATCCAGAGGTCAAATGCCGAATCTTCCAAGTTGGAAGCAAAAGGTTCGTAAGCACACAGACGACCCAACGCTATCGCTTGGGATTATGGTTGATATTTCTGGCTCAATGGGTCACGCTATGGAAGCTATGGCAAGCACAGCGTGGATACTAGGCGAGGCAGGTCACAGAATCCAAGCTGAAACTTCTATGATGTATTTCGGAACTGGCGTGTTTCCGACACTACGCCGAGGTCAGAGATTGCCTCAGGTAAATGTATATTCAGCCCCAGATGGAACTGAGGAATACAACAAAGCTTGGGAAGCATTAGATGGTGAGCTTGGGCTTACTTTCGGTTCTGGTGTTCGTATGTTGGTGATTGTATCTGATTGCCAGTTCACCAGTAGCCAGTTTGAGAAGTTTGAGCAGAGCTTGACTGAGTGCCAAAACAATGGCGTGGCAGTTCTGATTATCTCACCAGAGGGTTGCTACTCAAACAGAGCAGGTCACGCTATCGAGCGAGCCAACTATGGAATCCACCTAGACCAAATCAAGGTCGAGGATATTGCTAACGAGGTCGGGAAGTCAGCAATACGAGAACTACAAAAGATTGGTGGTCAAAGCTGACAGCCAAATAGAGTTGGGGTTGGTTACCTTTCTGTTGATTGTTCCCCCCTATAAACCAACCCCAACACTAAGACTCCCTTAGAGGTCGCCCCCCCCCTTGCGACCCTAAGGGAGTTTTTACATTTTCAGAATTGGTTATTTTTTCTGAGACACACTGTAAAAACAATTTGCTATGTTTCATAAAAAGTGGTATATTTCTTTGTAAGACAGGAACAAAGCAGAAAGGAAATAAAATGGCAGAGTTCAATGAGGGCGAGTTCGAGGGAATCGAAGATTACAGGGACTTGGCTGGAGTAGCCCTATCCCTAAACGCTATGATTGCCGAGATTTATCTGGAGATGGGTCACGCCGACCCACTACTTTTCAAGCTAATTGAAAAGTCAGCAGAGATTTCACAACTGATGGAGATACAAGAGTTCACAGACAGGCTGGAACTTTTGAAAATGAGAATTGGCCAGCAGGTTGATGAGATTATCGAAGAGTCAGGTTTTAGCGTTGAAAAGGGAGAGTGGTCATAATGCCGAACTGGACATTCAACACGATAGAGGCGACAGGCGATAAAGATAAGATTGCCGAGCTAATAGCTCAGGCAGGTAAGATTACGCCAGAGAGCATAGATTCAGGCAATGACCCTGAACATATTTACTTTGGAAACTTTATACCTAAGCCTCAGGAAGTCATAGATTCGGGTGATTGGTATCACTGGAACATAGACAACTGGGAAACAAAGTGGGACGCTTGCGAAACTAATTTAGAATCAGCCTCACCCACCTTAGTTACCTTTACTTTTACCACAGCGTGGAGCCCACCCACTCCGATATTCTCAGCAGTCGCCGAGCAATATCCAGAACTAAAGTTTTTTATCTCTTACGAGGGAGAAGAAGGTTGGGGCGGCGAGTATGAGTCCACCTCAGACGGAACTGGAAATCTAAAGGTTGTGCGTGAGTGGGACATTCCAGATTCTCACACCGAATATGCTAATTTAGACCGAGTGGATTCTTGTGTATGTAGCTGGGACGACGACCCAACGGAATGGTATGAGGACTGCCCTAAAGACGGCGTGGTATCAGAGTTTGAAGTTGAGATAACACGAACAGTGAAAGTTGTAGCACTGAACGGCACGCACGCAATAGATGTAGTTGAGGAAGCTTTGACGGAAGTTCAACCGATTGAACGGCGTGCTAACGGAGTCGCTGACCCATTCGAGGTAACGGAGTTCGACAACGGCGTGGTGGTAGAGTTAGCTAACGGAGAGTTGGTATCGTGAGTAAAGAGGCGTGGAGAAGACCGCAGACGGATTGGTCTCAGAGAGTCGGCGTGCTCCTTAGGGAGCTGAGAGAGGAACGGACACTCACTCTGAGGAATGTCGGCGAGCACTCGCACATATCACTCGCTCACTTGTCTGAGGTCGAACGGGGAGTGAAAACAATAACTATTCCTATGCTGGAGCATTGGGCTAACGGACTGGGTATGAAGCCCTCAGACCTGCTCATTGAGCTGGGATTCAGACTGGCAGAAGTCGAGGTTCCAGATAGTCCAGAGGAACTTCTCATCAGAGATGAAAAGTGGCAGAGCCAGTATTCAGATTTGATTGGGTAGTCTTTCCTTCCTTTCTGTTATCCCAATCGAAAGCAAGCCCTAGCGAAAGCTAGGGTTTTTGCTTTTTTCGGGTCTTGGTTATTTTTTCTGAAAAATAAAAAAACTTTACATTTGGACTTGACTTGCTACATTTCAACCACTACGCTTGTAATTACAAGCAGATAGCTTGTGAAGTTCGACAGAAAGGTGGAGTTATGGCTCAGGTCAAAACTCAACTGCCCTCAGGGGGCGTAAAGGTGAGCAGAGATATTGCTCAGTCACTAGCAGACTTGGCAGAGTTCAGGGAAGCTTTCAATGCCGTAAAGAAGCAGACTGACGACATTCGTAAGACTGTCTTGGAGATAGTTGGGGATGAGATTAGTTCGGTTCTCTACCACAATGGCAAAGTTGTTGGTTCAGTTGATGTAAAGCCAACTACGAGTATTGACACCAAGAAACTTGAACGAGAGTTTCCAGAGGCATACGAGGCTTGCTTGAAAGCTGGCAAGCGTGTCACTCTGAACACCAAGTGACAACACGAGCTGGGTATCTCGAAAAACTGCCCACCAACTTTTCACGAATTGGTTGGTTATTTTTTCTGAAAACTTTTTACCAAGAGTTTGGTGAAAATAAAGAAGTATGGTACATTAGAGCCATCAACAAAAAGGAGTGGGAAAATGGAAAGAGAAGAAGTATTACGAGTTGGGAACATTGAGCTTCTAGTAGAGAAGTTTGGCTTGTTGAAAGATGAGCCATACAGAGCTATGGTAGAAGTTGATAGAGGTGCGTTTGTCCAGAGCTGGGGAAGTTCACCAGAGCAAGCTATCCAGAGAGTGTTCTCTCGATACGCCGAATATGTAAGTGGCGAACTAGTCGTCAAAAGTTAGGGAGAGATAATGAGAGTTAGAAATATTGAAAAACTGGGTGAAGATATTTACAACATATTTTCACCACACTGTGATTGCGGAGCCACAGCTTCAGTCGGAGTTAGTGGTCAGCAATTGTTCGCATACCACCAGGGGTATGGAGTTGAGGTTGTGATACCACAACAGCCACCCGAGGTGCGTGAACAATTCATTAGCGGAGTTTGCCCAACCTGCTGGGTGGAGCTATTTGAGGTGGTGGAATTATGAGCTACCAGAGAGAATACAGACTACGCCGAACATATTGGGTAGGACTGGGAGTCGCTTTTCTAGTGTCCCTGTTCCTATTGCTAATAACATTTGACTTAGCCTTGTGGAACACTTGGTTCACAGCGTGGGTCACAGCAGACAACATTTTGCCAGTTATGTATGGAGTAGGGGCTATTGGTATTTTGTTTTTAGTTTTGTCTTATCACGCCGAGAAACACTTGCGTGTGATAGACTCATAGAGTTGTCCCCCTAACACAACACGCCCCCTAGAGGTTCTTCCCCCCTTTCCTCTAGGGGGTTTTCTTTTGTTTGAATGTTGGTTATTTTTTCTGAGAAACTTATTAGATAAGTTTGGTTTTTATTAGATTGCGTGATATAGTTCAAGAGGAACTAAAAGAAAGGACAGAAAATGACAGTCAAGTATCCAGAGATTGAAGTCCAGTTAGTTGGACAAGATGGTAACGCGTATATGATTTTGGCACTAGTCCAAAAAGCACTACGCCGAGCTGGGGTCTCCAAAGAGGAGATAGCCGAGTTTCAGGCCGAGGCCACTAGTGGCGACTATGACAACCTATTGAAGACAGCAATGAAGTGGGTGAGTGTAAGCTAATGGGAGATTTACAGGCGAGGGAGTATGCCGAAATGACAGCAAAAGGTGAAATGCCGATTGAACACGCTATTGCTTGGCACTTACAGAGCAACCACTATCCACCAATTCCGGTGACTATGGTTGTGCCTTGCATTGAGGCGATAGACGCATACAGCGAAGAAGATATAGACAGAGAAATTACAATGCCAGATGGCGTTCTCTATCGCGGAATGGAAACAGCACCAGCTTGGGCGGTCGTTGAACAACACCACTTAGAGCCTTGGATTGAGAGCGAGGAATACTAATGGAATGGAAAGAACCCCCCAATATGGAATGGATAGACACACCACCTAGAAAAGGCGGTGGCAGACCCCCTGGCAAATGGGCAAAGGTTACTGAAAAGCTAAAAGCAAGTCCAAACAGATGGGCGTTTATTGGAACAACAAACCATCGTGCCACAGCATACACTATAGGTAACAAGTATGGAGTGCGGATTGTTGCTAGAGCTAACAAGTCTGGAACATACGATATGTATGGCATAGCAGAGAAAGAAAGGAAGGAAAACTAATGGGAAACAGAAGTTATATACAGGTAGATAGCGAGAGGTTTGAGTTGCCGATTGTTCTCTATGGGCATTGGTCGGGCGAGGATAATGTAGTAGCAGTTCAGAATGTTCTGGCTCGCACAACTAGAGTCGGCGACCCTAGCTACCTTACGGCTCAGTTGTTCTACGAGTTTGCACGGCTCGGAAACTATGACGGCGAGCTTAGCTTTGGTATAGATACGGGCGAGGTTGGAACGGAGGCTTGGACAGACGCACCGACAGTCTATGTCAATGCCGATACGGGCGAGACCAAATACAACGGCGAGCCTATGGACTTATATCAAACCGAACCGATAGGCCACGCATAGGCAACGGCCTGCCTTATATGCCTGACGGCACGCTCAACGGCGTGCCTAACGGCGTGCCTAACGGCGTGCGTAGTAATAGCCAACGGCACGCTCAACGGCGTGCTTAGTGGCCTGCGTAGTATTGCACAACGGCGTGCGTAAAGATTGGCCTGCCCTTATGAGGGCGTGCCAATGCTCAACGGGTGGGTTGCTAGCTGACCTGCCCCACCTTTCTGTCCCCCTAACGGATGCCCCCTAGAGGACTTGCCTACCTGCAAGCCCTAGGGGGCTTTCGCTTGTCTGCCTTGACGGGTGGGCGTTTGGTGGCATAGGCGACTGACGACCTGCTTGCCTTGCCTTGCCTTGCCTTGCCTCGCCTCGCCTTGCGACTTTCGCTGAACCTGAAAAAGTGAAGCTCGCAAACTTTCAACCAAAGGTTGAACCTTGATGACTGTCGGAACTTTCAACCAAAGGTTGAAGCTTTTGAAAAATGTCCAAGGGGTCTGCTATGTCTAATTTTTCAATGTTGGTTATTTTTTCTGAAAAAGTTAGATAAGCAACTTTTGATGATTGTTGAAAAGGTGGGCTCTTCTGCTAAGCTGTTGCTATGAGGTTCAAAGGTAAGCAAAAAGCTGGCTGGGTCGCAACCTCTGCTCGTGCGCCCAAGGGCGTGGGGCTGTTTTAGGGGGTTCAAATATGAACTTGATTGATACTTTCACGCAGGCGTGGATGGATGACGCTATGCCTATGTTCGCAACTGTTGCTATCGAGGGCGGGGAAACTCGTTCGATTGCTATGGTCGCCAAGCTTTCCGAGGAGAGCTACCAAATTATCCCGATGGCTGGCTTTGAGTCATTTGTGCGTGGGGTGGTTGATGTTGTCGAAATTGCCGAGGGCTTGCTTGTGGCAGGGGTTCAGGAATATCTGGACTACGCCGAGGCAAACGCCGAAGATTGGCAGGGTTCAATGACACAGCTAACACGCAGGTTCAACGCCCTGGATGTTATGTAATCAGCCAACACGAAAAGGTAGCTTTCTCCACACAGGGGGGAGCTACTTTTTCTTTGCTACACCCCTTGGTTATTTTTTCTGAGACTTCCAGGAACACAGTTGCGGAATGTAGCCACTCTGTGCTAAGCTGCAATTGCAGCTAGAGGCTGGCAGCGGTTTTCCGCTTTGTCCCCTTTACGCCTGTTTGCTTCTTCAAAACTCAACACTGCGTTACCAATAAACCTCTGGGGGCTTCTTTGTCCTTAGGGCTTTCCTTACCCACTTTTATTAGGGGCTGGCAACCAGAACTGCCGTGAAAGGGGGTGATTGGTATGGAGATAACACTTTCACACGCTGACAAGCGTAGGGCTGTAGAACTTGCTAAGCAGGACTACACCAACGCTGCGGAGTTCGTATCTGGTTATTCTGATGGCTACTGCTTTCACGGAAAGTTTGTAGGTGGTTCAGGAGCTGACCTGATGTGCGGGCTTTGTGAAGATGGCGACTCCCCTGAGTCATACCTTTCTGGTCTGACTCGCTACGAACTTGCTTTGAGCAAGGTAAAAGGGGAAGCTTATGTAGCACAGGCGAAAGCTTGGATACACGAGCAAATGTCCGTTAGGGGGCTAGATGTCGTTGAAGTATGGAAGTTGGCAGAAGCTTCGGAAAATTTAATTTTTGCGAACACTGTCAATTGGTTACTTTTCCGCTAGGTTCCTAATCTAGGTAACGCAGTGGTTTTGGAGAAGTTTTTTCTTACGCCGAGAAGTTGGTTATTTTTTCTGTGGAGACTTTTTACGAATTTTAAAAAGTTGCTGGCAGCGAGTAGTGTTTACTTGTAAACAAGTTAGAGGAGGACAGAAATGTCAAAGGTAGCAATTAAGGTAACACCAGGATTTGGATTTGAAGTTCTGGACATCGAGGAGAATTTTCTCCCAACTATGCAGGGGGCAGTTGAAGGGCTTATTCAGCCAATCGACTACAACGACAATCTCACCATATGGGTCAATGAAGAGTTCTACTCATTATCAGACCCAGATGTAAACTTTGTAGCAACTAGCTTTTACCACGCCCTAGGCGTCGAGAGACCAATTCTAGGTAACGCCGTCTTCACTGGTGGCACTGATGAAGATGGTGAAGTCTTAGGGCTGACACCAGAGTTACACGAAGCAATCGTTGAGATTGTTCTTGAAGCCCAAGAGTATGCAGCCACTATGTAGTTCAAGTGGCCTAGGACAGCCCCCGCTAAATGCGGGGGTTGTTCGCAGGCTGTAGGGGCTCCTTTTTTTTTTTTTTTTTTTTTTTTTTTTTTTTTTCGGGCTGGTTATTTTTTCTGCGAACTTCTATCTAGGTTTGTTTTTTCAACTAAGGGGTGATATACTTGGAGTATCTCCAAGGGGGAGATACAAGTAGTTATCCACAGGTTGTGGATAACTTTGATAACTCAACATAGAAAAGGGGCGGTCTATATGACTACTACTAACTCACAAAATCAACTAAGCAACCTACTTGATGAAATGGACAGAAGGATTGTCCAAGAAATAGAGTGGGCCAAAAAGGGCTTAGATGATGCCGAGTTCACCAAGGGCCAAGCTGATATGGCCAAGGAAATTCGGGAGCGGTTGATAACCATTTACCACTTGATGAATAACGACTTTACATCGTTACACGAGCAACTGGGAATCGACTAATGCGGGGAACCCCGCCCTTCGGGGCGGGTTTTCTTTTTCTCAAAAAATACGACACGACTTGACAAGAGATAGTTTTTTGGTATCGTTGAACTATCAACAAAAGGGAGAGACAAAATGGCAAAATTTCAGGTAACTATGATGGTGGAGTTTGTTGGAGAGATTGAGGCAGACACACCAGAAGAAGCAGAATCATTAGCAATCTACGACCAGACCTGTATGTATTCAGGGGTGGACAGCATTGAAGTAGATGAACTAGAAGAAGTGGAGTAGAAAGATGGATACCATTATTTTGTATGGAGTTAGGGAAGTGGCAGTTGGGCAGTATGAAATGTTTTCTCAAAACTTTGGACACTGGGTATCAGTTGCCGAAGCTAAAGAGAGTATGAGTGAACTCGGGGCAGTTGTCAGCTACACGCCCGAGGAGTTTGCCAAACTGGAAACAATAGAGATATAGGGGTAGACACTATGGAAATGATGGACAGGATTCACTGCCTAGCTTGCGATAAAATTTCTTTGATTGAGCTGGGTGGTAACACTTGCCCCGAATGTTCGGTTGTTGGAATGAATGTTTGGGCAGACACCAGAGAACCAGAAGTAGAAGTTTAGAGAGATAGGGATAGAAATGCTTACAGCAGGTAGAAATAAAAGCGCCGAGACAGCTTACGCTATGGCAGTAAAGCTACTAGGGGCTACTGAACAGACTTCTAAGAGTTCATTGGCATATGTATGGCGTGAGTGTCACGACAGCCAAGAGCTTCAGAAATTGGTTGACACTTATCTTTACTCAACGCCGAGCTACGCCCCTAAAGCTTTATACAAAGTCCACACCAAACTAATGGATATGTTTGGAGAGTGGGTATGAGATAGAGTTGTCCCCCTAACAACACGACCCCGCAAGTTTGTCAGATTTCTTGCGGGGTTTTCTCTATCTTTTTTGGTTGGTTATTTTTTCTGTGAAGTTTGGTCTGGGTTTGGTATTTGGTGATTTGTTTGGTATAGTTGAACTATCAACAAGGGAGGTTAGAAAAATGAGCAACACACTGGCAGGACACCTAGGTCACACAGTAGTCGTGGCTAAGTCTACTTACACAGACCAGTCTGTAACCTACACGCTAGAATGCCACCAGTGCTTAGAAGTTATCCAAAGGGAGGAAGCATAATGACTTACGACAACAAACACGATGAGCAAGGTGAGCGTATCGCCGAGAACGCCAAGCACATCGACTGGGAAAATATGGATTTAGAGGAGATAGAAGATATCTTCGAAGATAGGGATCCGTTCGAATTCCTCTAAAGTTTGCGGGGAAGTTCCCCCACTTCCCCGCAACCCCCGCCCGCAAGTTCCCCCACTTGCGGGCATTTTTTGCCACTCCGGGGTTGGTTATTTTTTCTGGAACTTTGCTCACTTGTTGCGGTATTGTCCCAAAACCTGATAGGATTTAGTTATAACTAAATAGGTAATTACAGCCAGACACTTCGGTGTCGCAAGTTAGGGAGATAAAGAAATGGGAAAAGAAATTCAGGAACTTTTGAGAGTAATCGAAGAAGCCAGAGATGAACGAAAAGAGCAGGACTCGGATCTTTGGCTTTGGGACCAAGAGAAGTTGACTAACGCCGGTTTTATAAACGCTCTTGACCAAGTTGAAGAATACATCAAAGAGAACTTCTAGGGAGTAGCTCCCGACCCCTTGCCGATTTTTCGGCAGGGGGTTTTTTGTATCACGGGGTTTTAGAGAGTTGGTTATTTTTTCTGGGAATGTGTAGGCGACTTGCGAAAACTTGACAAAGGGGTGTAAGATTTAGGCATAACTAAATACAAACTCAAACAATTAGGGAGATACAAAAATGACAACAAAGACAAGTAACCAAAGCCCAAGCGAGTCAACCAAAGTTTCTAAAGCTATTGTTGAATCAGCTAGGGAGTTAGCAGAAATTCGTGCCGAAATGCGAAAGCTTGACGCCCGTAAAGCGGAACTAACAAGAACACTTGAAGAAGCTTTTGGTAAAGACTCGGAAGCCAAGACAAGCGAGTTCACCAAGCTCACTCACAACAACCTAGAAGTTGCTAGTTTGAATTGGGTGACTCGTGAAGAAATAGACAAAAAAGAGCTAGCTAAGAGCTATCCAGAAGCCTATGAAGCTTGCCGTTATGGTAACAAGTATTCAGTAGTGAAGCTCTAAGGGGGCAAGTATGGGAAAAGCTAGGTTTATGCCGGGCAGGGCTGTTTATGGCTTTACTGCTAGGGCAACTCGAGTAAATCGCCAAAACAGTTCTAACCCCGAATACTCGGAGCAAATCAAACACTCGGCTAGAGTGGTTGTTGCTGTTGCGAGTGCCATTGGGGTTATCTTGGGGCTAGTAATAACAAATATCTAATCTAAAGGGAGAGAACATTGACAACAAATAAGAGATTACCAAACCACTCATTGGACAAGCCACTAGGCAACGCCCAAGAATTCACCAACTACAACAACACGATTATTGGCTATTACTTGGGAAGTCACTATTTCGTTCAGCATTGGTCGACAACTATGTTTGAAATTGATCCGATTTCAGGAGAGATTATCAACTTTGAGCTTGACTACATTAGCCAGACAAGCTCAACCCTAGTAGGTCGAATTCTTAGGTCAAAGCTAGTAACGCCAGCTAGTTTGCGGAAGTATGTTTTAGATAATAAGAACTCACTACAACCTAAAACAGTCAAGAACTATCTAGCTTGGTGTGACAGAGTCGAAAGCCATCAACACCACAAAGTGGTTTACTAAAAGATAGCTCGCCCTACGGGGCGAGTTTTCTTCATTCAATCGAGTTGGTTATTTTTTCTGGGATTTTTAACCTGAATTGCGATTTGGGTATGGGGTCTGCTAAGCTGATTCCATCAGCCAAAAGGTTGGTGAAAATCTTGGGGCAGAAGTTTTGCCCCCGAATGTAAAGGGGGACTCGAATGAGTTCATATGTACACGCCAGCGTAAGTGACATTGAAGGCAAAAGCTTTGCGGGAGAGAAAGAAGTAAGTCTTGACCTGACAACTTTTGTCAAGAACTTAGATGGCGGTAGGCAGATAGTCGCCGATAGTAGTGTCCACCTGACACTGGAAGAAGCGAAAGAACTAATCGCCAAACTGGAAGAAGTTACCCTAGCCAAAGTGAGCTAGTTCACGGAATTGCCCGCCCCTAAGGGGGCGGGTTTTTTCTTGCCATTTTTTGGCAGCCAGGGTTTGGTTATTTTTTCTGTAAAAACTTTTGCGGGGTTTGACAAAGTTTTGTTTTGTGCTAATTTTGTAGTTGTTGAAGGGTTCAACAAATTAGGGAGATACAAAAATGATTAGAAAAATAAACAACAGGAGCAACACCTATAACGCCGTTCAGGGGGTTCTGGGAACTTTCGGATTGACCTTTGGGGCATTGTTCGTAGGTGGAAGCGTTGATTACTATATGCTGAAGTCTGAAGCGGATTTATCCGCTTTCGGTGCGGAGCTGTATCCAACCCTGCTAAGTTTTAGCGGAATTGGGTTAGCTGTTGTTGTGGGGCTAATGGCTTGGGGCTATGTTGTCCACAACAAGTTCTGGGTGAAGATTGAAATCGCCGAGACACTACGCCGAGTAGCAAGCAAGATTGACCCTAGAAGGGGGAACTAATGAGCAAGATTTCAGAAACTGAACTTGAAACTATGTTTGACGAGCTACTGAACGAGCTGGGCGAAGTTGCCGTAGCTGGTTACAAGTTCGACCCTGCCAGAGTTCTCAAAGAGCTAGACCCTATCGCTTATCGAGAAGGGTTGGCAGATTATGCCGACAGCCTGTCCAGAGATGGACACCGCGTAGAAGGTTACGAGTAGATTTTATCCCCCCTAACCCCCTAACAAAAAGACCTGAACAAGTCTCAAAACTGTTCACTTTTTTTTTTTGAAAAGTGCTTGACAAACCTTTGGGGTTTGATAAGCTTACTATGTAAGCAAGTTAGAAGGGACATAAAAAATGACTTACAAGACTCAAGACCCAAAGTTCGTAGATACGGACTTTCGTTGTTCAGACTGCGAGCTATGGACACCTGAAGCTCCTTTGTTTGTGGAGGAGATTGTAGAAGGTGATGCCGTAGTTCACTGTCCACAGTGTGGCGGTGGTATCAAGTGGGTTTCTATCTCATAGCCATTCATCAACCAAGCAAAAGACCCCCGACCAGTTCGGGGGTTTTTTGGTTTCTTTGCGGCTGGTTATTTTTTCTGAAGTTTTCAACACGGGTTTGACAAATGTTTGACGTTTATGCTAAGCTAGCTTTAGCTAGCCAAGGGGTTGGCGGAAAGGGGGTGATTTGAATGTATGGAGAATACACTGATTCACGCACGGGAGCTGTTTCTGCGGCTTTCTGCGAGGACGATTTTCTTTACACTGTCACAACGGAGCGTGATGGAGTTGAGACTCGTCGTGCCGTTGTTACAGAGTCAGAGCTAGAAGCTCTGCTTGCTCTCGTAGCTAACGAGGAAGCTTGGCATAAAGCCAACAAAGCCTAAGCGGGCTTTCAACCCCCGCCCTTCGGGGCGGGGCATTTTTTTGCCCAAAACTTTTTTCAACTTTTTT
>Ga0209937_1000247_pt1 | contig 18655 bp, 21 predicted proteins | sample SalPon1_B_H2O_MG_FD_185699 | JGI IMG/M metagenome (GOLD analysis project Ga0209937, IMG submission 185699) | Salt pond water microbial communities from South San Francisco under conditions of wetland restoration - Salt Pond MetaG R1_B_H2O_MG... | ecosystem: Environmental > Aquatic > Non-marine... | reverse complement strand
GGGCCTGGCCCGGCGGGTTTTCTGCGCGACCCGCCCGCCGGGTCACCACGCCGAGCCCGATGAGTCCATGGGCTTTTGCCTTTTCAACAACGCCGCCATCGCCGCTTTCCATGCCCAGGCGGTGCACGGCGTCCAGCGGGTCGCGGTGGTGGATTTCGATGTCCACCACGGCAACGGCACGCAGACGCTTTTTAGTGGTCGCGAGGGGCTTTTCTATCTCTCGCTCCATCAACATCCGCTTTTCCCGGGCACCGGCACCCGGCGTGATAACCGTCCCGGCAATATCCTCAACCTGCCCCTGGCCGAGGGCACGGGCTCGGCGGCCTACCGGCAGCAGTTCCATGGCGAGGCCATCGCGGCGCTGATCGAATTCGACCCGGAATTGCTCATCGTCTCGGCCGGGTTTGATGCCGCCGCCGAGGATCCGCTGGCAGGTCTGGCACTGACCCGTGAGGATTTTGCCTGGATCACCGATGAGCTGGTGGCGGTGGCCAACTACTGCTGCGGTGGCCATATCTGCTCGGTGCTCGAGGGCGGTTATGACCTGGGGGCACTGGGCCGGGGCGTGGCCGCCCATGTCGCCGGTCTGATGCGCTAACAGGGGTTGACAGATGCGGTTATACACACAGTAGTGCGCAGCGTTTCTTCACTGTCTACGCTAAATGCCTGATCAATCGAGATAAATCGCAAGCTATTGTTTATAATGATATTTTTGAATTGGTGAAGATTTCACCGATCTAACACAAACCCCCATGCCATGCCGCTTGCAACGCCGATCGGCCATTTCTTCCACAGACTTATCCACAGCTTCTGGGGACAACTCCTCAGGGCCGGTGGGCGAGCCCCAGGTACTCATGGGACTGCATCTCGCGCAACCTCGAGACGGTGCGACGGAACTCGAATCGTAAACGCGCCCCCCGATAGAGCCAGTCGATCTCGGCGTCGGCGGCAATGATCAGCTTCACCCCCCGGTCGTAGAACTCGTCCACCAGCGCGATAAAGCGACGGGCCGCGTCCTCGAGATCCCGATCCAGGATGGGTAGGCGCCATAGCAGCACCGTGTGGAACTGCCGGGCAATCTCGACATAGTCATCGGGGCTGCGCGGCCCTTTGCAGAGCGCGTCAAAATCGCACCACAACACCCCGTCCCCCACGGCCCTAGCGGTGATGCGCCGCTGGTTGATGGTCAGCATGGGCTCGCCGTGCTCCCGCTCCGGGCAGATGGCCTCGAAGGTCTCGGCCAACCGGCGGTGGGCCTGCTCGTCCGCCGGCACATGATAAACCGGCGCCTGCGAGAGCAGCCGAAGGCGGTAATCCACCCCACCATCGACGTTGAGCACCCGGGTGTGGGATTCGAGCAGATCGATGGCCGGCAGAAACCGGTCGCGCTGCAGGCCATCACGGTAGAGCGATTCGGGGGGGACGTTGGAGGTGGCGACCAGGGTGACGCCTTCGTCGACCAGCCCGTGCAGCAGCCCCGAGAGGACCATGGCATCGGCGATATCACTGACGAAGAACTCATCGAAGCACAGCACCCGGGTGTCCGCGGCCCACTCGGCGGCGAGCCGGCGCAGGGGATCCTGCTGGGCGCGCAATACCCGCAGCCGCTCGTGGGCCGACTGCATGAAGCGATGGAAATGCGCCCGGCGCTTGCCCACCGCCGCCGGCAGGCACTCGTAGAACATATCCATCAGATAGGTCTTGCCGCGGCCGACCCCACCCCAGAGGTAGAGCCCCGGGATCCCCGTCGGGTCCTGACGCCGGCGTTGCCACCAGCCCCGCAGCCCCCCGGCGGGTTCCGGGGTCTCGAGCAACTGCTCGTACAACGCATCCAGTGCGACAACCGCCTGGCGCTGGGCCTCATCCGGCTGAAACCCGCTTTCTGTCAGATCCTGCTGGTATCGTTGACCCGGCGTCGTCAAGGCGCTGATCCGCTTTCATTCCCTTGCCAATCGCAATTATGCCACGGCATCGGCGCCGCGAAGATTGCCAGCGCCCCGGCAGTTTCGTATTTTGCCCGGTGGAACCTAAGTAAAATCACCGAACCGAGGACTCAACATGGCCGATAACCGCCGCAGCCGCGTCGTCACCCAGGGGCTCGCCCGCACGCCCAATCGCGCGATGATGCGCGCCGCCGGGTTCGGGGATGAAGACTTCGACAAACCCATCGTCGGTGTCGGCAACGCCCACAGCACCATCACGCCCTGCAACCTGGGCATCGGCGCCCAGGCCGAGCGGGCCAGCGAGGCATTGAAAAGCGCCGGCGCCATGCCGGTGATGTTTGGCACCATCACCATCTCGGATGGCATCTCGATGGGCACCGAGGGGATGAAATACTCGCTGGTCTCGCGCGAGGTCATCGCCGATTCCATCGAAACCGTCTGCAACGGCCAGAGCCTGGATGGCGTGCTCGCCACCGGCGGCTGCGACAAGAACATGCCCGGGGCGATGATCGGCATCGCCCGGCTCAACATCCCGTCGATCTTCGTCTACGGCGGCACCATCAAGCCGGGCAACTACAAGGGCAAGGACCTGACCATCGTCAGCGCCTTCGAGGCGGTGGGCGAGGCCGCGGCCGGCCGACTGTCCGACGACGATCTCAAGGGCGTCGAGATGAATGCCTGCCCAGGGGCGGGTTCGTGTGGCGGGATGTACACCGCCAACACCATGTCCAGCGCCTTCGAGGCCATGGGCATGAGCCTGATGGGCTCGAGCACCGTCTCGGCGGTGGACGAAGAGGCCCACACCGTCGCCGCCCGGGCGGCGGAGGTGCTGGTGGACGCCATCCATCATCAGCGTCTGCCGCGCGACATCATGACCCGCAAGGCGTTCGAGAATGCCGCCACCCTGCTCATGGCGGTGGGCGGGTCGACCAACGCGGTGCTGCACCTCATGGCCATCGCCAACGCCTGCGAGGTGGATTTTTCTATCGACGATATCGAGGCCATTCGCCGCAAGGTGCCGGTCCTCTGCGACCTCAAGCCCTCGGGGCGTTACGTCACAAGCGAGTTCCACGAGGTCGGCGGCACCCCGCAGGTAATGAAGATGCTGCTGGCCAAGGGGCTGCTGCACGGCGACTGCATGACCATCACCGGCCAGACCATCGAAGCGCTGCTCGCCGATGTGCCATCGGACCCGCCGGCCGAGCAGGAAATCATCCGCAACTTCGACAACCCGGTCTACAGCGAAGGGCACCTGGCCATTCTGCGCGGCAACCTGGCCGAGGAAGGGGCCGTGGCCAAGGTCAGCGGGATCAAGCATCGCCGCATCGAGGGGCCCGCCCGGGTCTTTGACTCCGAAGAGCTGGCCATGGAAGCCATCCTCGCCGACCGGATCCAGGCGGGGGATGTGCTGATCATCCGCTACGAAGGGCCCAAGGGGGGACCGGGCATGCGCGAGATGCTCGCCCCCACCTCGGCGATCATCGGCCGGGGCCTGGGGGATGCCGTGGGGCTGATCACCGATGGCCGCTTCTCGGGCGGGACCTACGGCATGGTGGTCGGTCATGTGGCGCCCGAGGCCGCCGTCGGTGGCAATATCGCCCTGGTCGAAGAAGGCGACACGGTGGTGATTGACGCCGATCAGAACCTGCTGGAGATTCGCATTGACGACGAGACCCTGGCCGAGCGACGGCGGCGTTGGCAGCCCCGTCCGCCCAACTATCGCCGCGGCATCCTGGGCAAGTTCGCCAAGCTGGTGAGCTCGGCGTCCCACGGGGCGGTGACCGACAAGGACCTTTTCGACGACTGACAGCCCCTCACCCGTGCGCCGACCGGCGCACGGGGCTACCCCTCGCTGGCCACCCGCCGCAGGTCGGCGGCCATGGCCGCCACGCTGTCGTCCGGGCTGAACAGCGCCCGGGCATCTCCTGTGGCGTCAAACAGATACATGGCGCTGGAGTGGGAGACGCTGTAGTCACCGAACTCGTTGGGCTCGCCGTAGCCGAAAGTCGCCCGATAGTGCTTGGTCATCTCGCGCAGTGTCTCGACATCGGCCGTGGCACCGGTGACCCGGTCACTGAAAAAATCCGTATAGCGCTTGAGCGTGGCCGGGTCATCGCGCCCCGGGTCCACCGAGACAAACAACACCCGCAGCTCCGAGGCCGACGCCCCGGCCGCCTCCATGGCCGCGGCGATCCGGGCCATGGCGGTGGGGCAGACATCGGGGCAGTGGGTAAAGCCAAAGAACACCACCGCCGGGGCGCCGCGGAATGCCGCCTCGGTGATGGGCTCGCCGGATTCGGCGGTCAGCTCGAAGCGAAGCGGCGGCAGCAGGTTTTCGATGCCCTTGGTCTGGTAATCCCGCCCGCCGCAGCCAACCAGCACAGCCAGCATGGCCCCCAGCAGTGCGATGCGCGCTACCCTATTGCGAGGCTTTTTGGCCATCAGGCTTCTCCAGTCGAAAGGCCAGGACGATGATCGCCGCCGCTACACTCATCATCGAGGCCGGAATCCAGGTAATCAGCCCACCGATTTGCTGATCCAGCAGCGGATCGATCGGGAAGGCCCGCCCGCAGACATCATAGATCTCGAAAAGGTTCTGATCACTGAAGGTAATGAACGCCCCGAGGGCGATCTGCGGCGGCATGACCAACGCAAGCACCAGGATCCGCTTGCCCGGCGACAGCCGGGGCGTCACACCACGATCACCGCGCTCGAAAATCAGCCACCAGAACAGCAGTCCGTCGAGGACCATGGTCCAGTTCATCAGCCAGTAGAGATCGATGCTGAGCATGGCGTCGAAGTGGATTTCCGGGGTCAGCCAGAAATAGATCAGCCCGACAAACAAAAAACCGGCGATAAACGGTTGCTGGAGGATGCGATACCCCCCGCGGAGGAGGGTGAAAACCGGGGCCGCCGGCCCCCGGGGCCAGCGCCGCACCGCCGCCGGCAGCCCGGCGGCAAGGACCGCGGTGGGCATGGCCAGGGCGATCAGAAAGGGACCGAGGTGATGCAGGATGAGATGCTGCAGGCGATGCGCCGAGAAAAGATACTGCGAGTAGTAGTCGTAGTGGGTCTGGGTGACCAGATAGATCAGCGCCACACCGGCAAAATACGATAGCGCCGGCCAGAACCCGGGACGGGCGCCACGCAGCAGACCCGCGGCATAGAGCACCGCGGCCAGGATGCAGGCAAGGAAAACCGGGGCGGAAGGCTCCCAGGGCCGCAGCCACTCAAAAAGCGTATTCATCGCGCCCAGAGATTAGCAACCGCGCTCATGTGCGCATAGGCCCTTTCGCTGAGCAATACCACCACCCGGCTGCTGGCGTAGCGGCCGTCGTGCCGGTCCAGCGTCTCGATAAGCGCTCTGACCTTGGGGTCGTCGGCGGCCGCCGCCGGATCGATGACAAAAAAATCCTGCCCCTCGACAAGCGTATCGCGCACCCGTTTGAACGCCCGAAAGGCGGTCCCCTTGGGCGTGGCATTGAGCCGGTCGATCTGTCGCAGCGACAACACCGCAACGCCCTGCCATGTCAGCGGCGGCTCACTCACCGCCGACACCTCGGTGGCCTGGCCACCCAAGGCTTACCCGGCGGCGTCGGTGGCGTAGAATGATTGATTTGGCGTTGTTCCATCCAACAAGGAGCCCAGCATGGAGTTCATCCAGGATTATGCCCTGTTTCTGGCCCGGGTCGTGACCCTGGTGGTGGCCATCGGGGTGGTGATCAGCCTGATCGGCGCCGCCGGCAAGCGTCGGGGCCGGCAGCGGGAGCAGCTCGAGGTGGAACCGCTCAACCGCCGCTACGAGGCCATGACCCGGCGGATCGAACAGGGCACCGGCAAGGAACGGCCCGGATTGGTCAAACGCCTTAAGGCGCGCCGGCAGAAAAAGTCCAAAAGCGGTGAGGGGCGACTGCCGAGGCTCTTTGTGCTGGATTTCGAGGGCGACCTGCGCGCCAGCGCCACCGAGACCCTGCGCGAAGAGATCAGCGCGGTACTGGCAAGCGCCAGGAGCGATGACGAGGTGCTGCTGCGGCTGGAGAGCCCCGGCGGCATGGTGCCCGGCTATGGCCTGGCGGCCAGTCAGCTGGCGCGGCTTCGCGACAAAGGGATCCGCCTGACCGTATCGGTGGACCGGGTGGCCGCCAGCGGTGGCTATTTAATGGCCTGTGTCGCCGATCGCATCGTCGCCGCCCCGTTTGCGGTCATCGGCTCGATCGGTGTGGTCGGCCAGCTGCCCAACTTCAACCGCCTGCTCAAACGGCACGATATCGACTTCGAGCTGCACACCGCCGGCGAGAACAAGCGCGATCTGACCGTTTTTGGCCACAACACCGACGAGGGTCGGGCCAAGTTCCGCGAATCGCTCCAGGAGGTCCATGACCTTTTCAAAGAGCATATCGCCCGACACCGGCCCCGCGTGGATCTCGACCGGGTGGCCACCGGCGAGCACTGGATGGGCGAAAAGGCCCTGGAGCTGGGTCTGGTGGATGACCTGGGCACCAGCGATGATCTGCTGCTCGAGCGGCGCGAGCGCATGGAGCTGGTCAAGCTCGACTACCAGCCCGCGCCCTCGCTCAAGCGGCGGCTGTCGGTGGTGGTCGAGTCGGTGCTGACCCGTCTGGGGCTGGCCCCGAGCCGGGTCTAGCCGCCGCCGGCGCCTTCCCTACCCACCCGCAGCGGCGGGTCATCCCTTCTCGAGGTAGAAGATGAACACCCCGTCCGCTTCGTCGTGGGCCAGCAACCGGTGCTCGGTGGTATCGCAGAACCCACGAAAATCGATCACCGAATGGGGATCGGTGGCACGCACCCGTAACCGCTCGCCCGCCGCCATATCCCGCAGCGCCTGCTTGGTCCGCAGGATCGGCAGTGGACAGTTGAGGCCGCGGACATCCAGATCGCGGTGGAAATCGACTTGTGACGGCAAAGCCATGGAGCAAGCCCCGAACCAGTGCGTATACTTGGCGTCCAAGTATACGGAACGAGTAACGCCACCGCCTCATGAGTGACGAGAAAAAACAATCCGACCGCCAGGGCGACACCGGTGAATCCGACGCCGCGGCATCCGACTTCGACCCGCGGCCGGTCAGCGATGCCGAGCTGCGTGAGGAGGTGTCGCGGGAACAGGCCCAGGACTATCAGCGGCAGGCCGATCAGGCCCATCGAAACTGGTTTTCGGTGATGAACAACCCCTACGGCAAGGACTGAACGTCCCGCCCAAGGAGCATGACCATGAGCGAACTCAAGGGCATACCGGTCGTCGTCAGCGGCCAGAAGGTCAGCAAGCCCAACGGTGTTCGGGCCATTAAAAACGGCATCAAGACCCAGCGGGACAGCGCACCGGTCAACCGTGGCGACAAGCCCGACTGGCTGCGGGTGAAAATCCCCACCGGCGAGACCTACCAGAAGGTCCGCCAGACGGTGCGTGAGCACAAGCTGGCCACGGTCTGCGAAGAGTCCATGTGCCCCAACATGGGCGAATGCTGGAGCGCCGGCACCGCCACCATCATGCTCATGGGCGATGTCTGCACTCGGGCCTGCCGGTTTTGCGCGGTGGACACCGGCAATCCCCGCGGCTGGCTGGACGACAACGAGCCCGCCGGTGCGGCGGAGACCGTCGAGCTGATGGGACTGAAGTACGTGGTGCTGACCTCGGTGGATCGGGATGACCTGCCGGATGGTGGGGCGAGCCACTATGCGGCCTGCATCCGCGAAATCCAGCGCCGCAACCCGAACACCGCCGTCGAGGCGCTGACCCCCGACTTTGACGGACGCCACGAGGCGATCAATACGGTGGTGGACACCGGCCTCGAGGTCTTTGCCCAGAACGTCGAGACCGTCGAGCGACTCACCCATCCGGTACGCGATCCCCGGGCGGGCTACCAGAAGACCCTGGATGTGCTCGCCCATGCCAAGGCGCGGCGGCCCGAGGTGTTGACCAAGACCTCTCTCATGCTCGGGCTGGGCGAGACCGACGAGGAAATCATCCAGACCATGGATGATTTGCGCGCGATCGGTGTGGATATTGTCACCTTCGGCCAGTACCTGCGGCCCACCATCAACCATCTGCCGGTGGATCGCTACGTCACGCCGGCGCAGTTCGACCGCTACCGCGACATCGGCCTGGCCAAGGGCTTTCTCGAGGTGGTCTCCGGGCCGTTGGTGCGCTCGAGCTACCGGGCCGACCGGGTCCTGGAGAAGAACAACGTCGGCCTCGACACCGCGGCCAGCGGCTAGCGCCCACCCGACGGGCCGGCTGCGGCCGGCCTAGTCACCCCCCTCCGCCCCCGGCTCCGAGGTCATGCGCGGAATCGGTGTCCGACGGACCTGGCGGGCGCCACAGATCAACTCCACCGCCCGGTCGGCCGCATCCTGGAAAGGCTCCATGACCGTGTCTGCGCCGCGACGTCGAAGCTCCTCGGTCTCGCGGGCGCTATGGGATGCCACCGCGATGCGGCCACTGAACGGGTGGCCCTGAATCAGTTGCATCAGCGTATGCCGGCTGTCTTCGTGACTCAGGCCGGTCGGATGCCTTGGCACGGTGCTGATCACCCATTGGGCGCCGTCCAGTGGCAAAGCAGCGATAAACTCCGGGTCGGTGGCGTCACCATACTGCGCATTCAGCCCAAGATCCCTGGCCCGACGGACCGCGCTGGGGTTGAAGTCGACACCCAGTACACCCAGGCCGCGGTTCTGCAGCCGTAACGCCATGGCGGTCCCAAAGCGCCCCATCCCGAAAATCAGCACATCCACCCCGCGCAGCCCGGTCTGCGACGACGCCCGCGGCTCGCGGGGGGTGTCGGCCCGCTCAAAAACCCCGAGCCAGGGCTTGAACCGGTCGTAGAGCCAGTGCGAGTAGGTGATCATGTAGACCGACACCGCAATGGTGATCAGCCCCACCAGCGTCACCAGCCCCAGGGCGGCTTCGCCCACATGGCCCAGTGCCAGGCCCATGGCGATGAAGATCAGCGAAAACTCCGAAATCTGCGCCACCGTCAGTCCGGCCAGAAAACCGGTCCGCCGGCGATAGCCCATCGCGCCCATGATCGCCAGGACGATCAATGGATTGCCAATGAGCACGAACGCCGAAAACACCCCGGCCTCGACCAGACGCTGCCCCAACAGCGCCAGGTCCAGGGTCGAGCCAAGGGAGATGAAGAAAAACAGCAGCAGAAAATCCCGCAACGGGGCAAGCCGCGCCGAAATGGTCTCCCGATAGGGGGTGGAAGCCAGCGAGACACCGGCCAGCAAACCGCCCAGCTCTTTGCCCAGACCGATCAGATCGGCCACCGTGGCAAAAACCGTTGCCTGGGCGATGGCAAAGATCACGAGTAGTTCCGGCGCGTGGGCCAGCCGCGCACTCAAGGGATTGGCCACATACCGCACAAAAAGGCCGACCAGGCCCACCAGGGCCACGCCGGCGGCGATCACCACAGCGATATCCCCGGCGCCGCCACCATCCGCCCGGGCACCGATCCCGACAGTCGAGAGCACGATCATCGCCAGCACCACCACCAGGTCCTGGACGATGAGAAAACCCAGCGCGATCTGACCATGGAGGGCATCGATCTCGCGCTTATCCGATAGCAGCTTGACGATAATAATGGTGCTCGAGAAGGTCAGCGCCACGGCCACATAGATGGCCGTGACCGGATCGAGCCCCATGGCGAGCCCCAGCACGAACCCGATGGCGGCGGTAAACACCACCTGCCCCAGACCGGTGACAAGGGCGACGGCCCCGAGCGAGCGGACCAGCTTGATATCCAGCTTGATCCCCACCAGAAACAGCAAAACGGCAATGCCGAGCTCCGAGAGCAGCTCGATCTGCGCCTCGGCATGGACCACGTCAAGGACCGACGGACCGGCCAGTATCCCCACAGCAATGAAACTGACAATCAGTGGCTGACGGGCCAGGATGCCGACAAAGCCGACCACCGCGGCAAGCATGAGCAGCGTTGCAACCTCGGCGAAGGCAGAGTGGAATACAATCTCCATGGCCGTAGTCTACTGTGTTTCAACTACTGGCCTCATTCTGCGTCAAGGCATACGCATATGGATACCATCGTCATCGCCACCGATCTCAGTAGCCGGGCCGAGCGTGCCCATCGCATGGGCACACTGCTGGCCCGTCAGATCGGTGCCCGTCTGCGATTCGTCTATGGCATCGACAACGACCAGCCCGCCAACCTGGTCAAGGCGCAATCCGATCAGGCATGGATCAGCCTGCAGCGGCTGGCCGACACCGTCGAGCGTTGTGACGGCATCGACTGCTCTGCCGAGGTCGCCACCGGCGACGGGATCGCCGAGGCGATCACCGCCTGCGTGCCATCGTCGGCGTCATTGCTGATCCTCGGCAGCCACCGACGCCGGCCCGTTCGGGATCTTTTTCTGGGCGGCACACCCGAGCGTCTTGTCGCCCAGCGCCGGGTGCCGGTGCTGGTGGTCCGCCAACCGCCTGTCGAGGCCTATCGGCGCATGCTGTTTGCAACGGATCTCTCCGATGCGTCCATGACCGTGGCCAGGCGGATCGCCGACCATCCGGTGACCGGTCCATTGGCAAAGATCGTGCTCACCGTCGCCGGCAGCCTCGACCAAAGCCCGGTGGCCGCCAACCGGATGAGTGACTCAGCCCGGGAGGAGTGGCTGGCCGGCATGGCGGCCCGCGCCGAGGCCGCGCTCGAGCGTTTTATCGAACGCGCGCGGATGGGGGTAGTGACCCCCCGCGTCGAGGCGACGACCCAGCCCACCGCCGCAGCCATCGTGGAAGCGGCCCGACACGAGGGCGCGGATTTGATTGCTGTCTCGCCCAGTGACGCCCAGGGACTGGAGTCGTTCCTGCGCGAGAGCGTCACCGTTCAGCTACTCAATAGCGCCCCGATGGATGTCATGGTTCTGTGACGGTGCTGCCCTCGCCGCCGGCGCCCGGCTAACCGAGCAGCGGCGCCAGGGCGATCGGCAGGTAGGCATCCAGCAGTAGAAACGCGAAAAGCGCCATCAGATAGACGATGCTGTAGCCGAAGGAACGCATCGGCAGCGAGCGATCCTCATTGCGGCGGAGCATCTCGATGCCAAACCACAGATACCGTGCCCCCAGTACCGTGGCCCCGGCCAGGTAGAGCAGGCCGCTCATACCGGTGACAAACGGCAGCATGGTCACGCCCACCAGCAGCACGGTATAGAACAGGATCTGCCAGCGCGTGAACCGGTCCCCATGGGTGACCGGCAACATGGGGATATCGACGCTTGCGTACTCTTCGCGACGATGGATGGCCAGCGCCCAGAAATGGGGCGGCGTCCAGGTGAAGATGATCAGAAACAGCAAAAGCGCGTGGGGGTCGATGGTGCCCGTGACCGCCACCCACCCAAGCACCGGCGGAGCCGCACCGGCGGCGCCGCCAATGACGATGTTCTGTGGCGTGGCGCGCTTGAGAAAGAGCGTGTAGATAAAGGCATAGCCGATCAGCGAGCCGAAGGTCAGCCAGGCGGTGAGCGGGTTGACCGCAAAGTACAAAAGACTGAGCCCGCTGACCCCAAGGGCGCCGGCGAAGAAGATCGCATGACCGGTCCGCAGATGGCCGGTGGGCAACGGGCGGCCCTCGGTGCGCTTCATCCGCGCATCGACCCGGCGGTCGACCAGGTGGTTGATGGCGGCGGCCGAGCCTGCGGCCAGTGCGATGCCGATGTTGCCGACGATCAGCGCATTCCAGGGGATGATCCCCGGGCTTGCCAGCAGGTTGCCGACCACGGCTGTGAATACCATCAGCGCCACGACCCCGGGTTTGGTCAGCTCGTAGTAGTCCCGCCAGTGCTGGAGCAGGTGCTGCAGCGGCGGCGCCTGGTCTCCGGTCCGCGGTGATGTGGCTTCCAGGGTACGGCTCATGATGCTGCGAGGGGTCGCCTGACGTGGATGATGGTCACCAGCACAAGGGCCAGCAACGCTGCACCCGCATTGTGCGCGACCGCCAGGGCGAGAGGCAAGTTGTAGATCACATTACCAATGCCGATGAGGATCTGCAGCGTGAGCGCCCCGCCAAGGGCGATCCCCAGTCCGCGGCCGATGCCACCGGCCCGCCACAGCCACCAGGCCAGCGCCCCCAGCACCAGTGCCGCGACGATCGCCCCGGCCCGGTGCACCAAATGGATGGCCATGCGGGCGGGGTGGTCCAGTACACCAAATTCATAGTTGACCCCCAGTCCCCGCCAGAGGACGAAGCCTTCACCGAAATCGGCGCGATCCGGCCAGTATTCATCCAGACTGCAGGTCGGAAACTCGTTGCAGGCCAGGGCGGCATAGTTGGTGCTCGTCCACCCCCCCAGGGTGATCTGGGCGATGGCCACGACAATCCCGGCGGCCAGCATGGCACCCAGTCCGCGTTGGGCAAAAAGCCGTCCGCTCCCGCCCAAGTAGTTGCAGCGCAGGGTCAGCCACCACAGCAGCGACAGCGTGGTCAGCCCGCCGAGCAGATGCGCGGTCACCACCGCCGGCTTGAGCTGCCAGGTCACGGTCCAGGCACCGAGGATGGCCTGGAAGGTCACAAGACCGGCCAGGAACAACGGCACCTTCCAGGGCTGACCCGGCCGCTTGCGCTGCCGCCAGGCAAAAAAGGCCAGGCCGTAGATCAAAGGCCCGACAATACCGGCCAGATAGCGATGGACCATCTCGCGCCAGCCCTTGCCCACATGCACCGGAGTGTCCGGGAACGCCTCGTTGGCGCGCTCGATGGCGGCCGGGGTGTTGGGCACATCCCATTGGCCATAGCAGCCCGGCCAGTCCGGGCAGCCCAGCCCGGCATCGGTCAGTCGCACCCACGCGCCCAGGACCACCAGCGCGAAGGTCAGTACGGTGGTGATCAGGCTCATGCGGTAGAACCACGGATGGGTTTTCATCGGCTCATGGCCTCCTCAGCGGCGCGGCGCTCGGCCTCCTCCTTGGCGAGGCGCAGCAGTTTGTCCAGATCATCCAGCAGCCCCGAGGCATCCAGCGGCTGGGCGTAGCGCATGACATGATAGCCGCGGTAGTCGACGATATGGGCGGCCATGGCGTTGCCCTCGTGCCGGGCCAGGCGCTCGAGTGTCTCGGCCGACGCACTCATGCGCAGAAAGCCGGCCTGCACCTCGGTCACGGGCTCGCGCCGGGTATCGGGCTGGAGCACGATGATCCGCACCCGGTCGATGTCCTTGTCCAGCGCCACGCGAATGCGGTTGAGCACATCCAGTTGCCCCCGGCAGTCTTCGCCACAATCGCTTTGCTGCGGCATGACCAGGAGCCAGTCACCGGCCAGCGCCGGGGTCTCGCCATCCAGGTTCTGCCAGGTCGCCGGGTCCAACTGAACCGCGGGTTGGACCAGATCACCATTGTTGGTGAACGTCCCCGGCCGCCAGTCGCTGAATACCATGATCATTGCCGCTGCCGTGGGCAGTATGAAAAGCGCCAGGAGCGCGATCAGTTGCCAGCGGCCTTTCAACCAGTTCATTCGCCGGTCGTCCTCTTGTGTTTGCGTTTTGTATTGACCACCAGCCAGATCACCGTCAGGGCCGCGGCCAGCGAGAACCATTGCACGGCGTAGCCCTCGTGGCGCTCGGGACCGAAGCGCCAGGCATCCCGACCACTGCGGCGCACTACCGGGTCATTACTCAATGAACCCTCCACCAGAAGATAGTCCGCAATGGGATAGCCAAGTTCCTCAGCCATGTAATCAAAATCGAGATATTGTACCCGTCTCGGCCACTCGCCGGCATTATCGGCAGGCTCGCCCAACCGGATACCCACCGACGGGCCGCGCCGGATGCGGCCGGCCACCTCGGCCTCGGGGGGGACAGGCGGCAGGTCGGGGAGCACCTGCCGGTTACCGACAATCGGCACAAACCCCCGGTCCACCAGCACCGCTCGATCCTGGCCGGCGAGCCGTAACGGGGTGAGCACCCGGTACCCGACCTGGCCCTCCTGAATGCGGTTATCCAGCAGAAACTGCCGGCTGGCATCGAATCGGCCGCTGCCCCGGGCGCGGCGATACTCGTGGCTGGCCAGCCGGGTGGGCGTCTCGTTGAGATCCACCACCGGTGCACGGGAGGCCGCCGCCCGCTCGGCAAGGGCCTGGTGTTTCTGCTCGGCACGGTCCAGTTGCCACACCCCCAGGCTGATCAAAAGCGGCAGCAGGACAAGATAGGCCAGTGTTGGCAATACGCGCGGCGCAAATACCCAATCGCCCATCCGCAGGCCTTTGGAGAATCCCGACACGGGGGTCAGCGCCTCCTTGATGCTTTATACTTGGCCGACACTTACACGGAGGGCCCCATGGACCTCGCCATTCGCATCGCCATCGTCGCGGCGCTTTTTGCCATCGTCGCCAGTCTGGGTTCTGGCCTGTTCTACCTGATCCGCGACCGCGGCGAATCCCGCCGCACCCTCAACGCGCTCAAGCTGCGTATCGGGCTGTCCATCGCACTGTTTATCCTGATCCTGCTGGGTTATTTCACCGGGGTGATCGCGCCCAATCAAAGCCCGCTTTCGTAATGCGGGCCTAGAGGATGTAGACGAAGATATAAAGGCCCAGCCAGACCACGTCGACGAAGTGCCAGTACCAGGCGGCGCCTTCAAACCCGAAGTGCGAATCGGGCCGGAAGTGGCCCTTCATGCAACGCAGGGTAATCACCAGCAGCAAAATCGTGCCGATGACCACATGCATGCCGTGGAACCCGGTCAGCATGAAGAAGGTCGAGCCATAGATGCCCGTATCCATGCGAAGATTCAGATGGGCGTAGGCTTCGTAGTACTCGTAGCCCTGAAAACCGGTAAAGATCACCCCCAGCGCCACAGTCATCCACATAAAGGTGATGAGCTTGGCGCGGTTGCCCTCTTTGAGCGCGTGGTGGGCAACGGTCAGGGTCAACCCCGAGGTGAGCAGGATCAGCGTGTTGATGGTCGGCAGCGGCCACGGCCCCATGGGCTGGAAATCCATGGCGGCGTTGCCCGGTCCAGCGGTTGGCCAGTTCAGCGCCATTGAGTCCCAGAGCAGCCGGCTGGTCGCCGGGTCTTCGCCCGACAGCCACGGCACCGACAGCGTCCGGGCATAAAAAAGCGCCCCGAAGAAGGCGGCGAAGAACATGATCTCGGAGAAGATGAACCAGATCATCCCCCAGCGCAGCGACCGATCCACCTGGTCGGAGTAAAGCCCCTTGACGCTTTCGCGGATGACATCGCCGAACCAGCCGATGACCATCCAGGCGGTGATCAGCGCCCCGGCGCCCAGCACCCAGGTGCCAACGCCCATCCCTTCGAGATACATGGCGATACCCACCACCAGGGTGGTCATGCCGACGCTGCCAATAATGGGCCAGTTACTGCCGTGCGGTACGTAGTAACCGCCTTCTGCCTGCGCCATGCGCTTTCCTCTCTCTCCGGCCCCGACCTATAGACGGTCGAGGAAAACCCCCAGGTATATCCCGAGGACGACCAGCGCCAGCAGCAGCACCGTCCAGCGGATGTTCCGCCGCGTGCGCCGGTCGACCTCGCGATTGATCATCAGTTAGCGGACCACCGGTGGTGTGTCGAAGGTGTGATGGGGCGCCGGCGAGGGCACTTCCCACTCCAGGCCTTCGGCCCCTTCCCAGGCCCGCGCCTCGGCCTTCTGACCGCCGCGAATGCACTTGTAGAGCAGCCAGACAAAGATCAGCTGGGCGAAGCCAAAGCCGAAGCCACCGATACTGGAGATCATGTTCCAGTCGGCGAACTGCACCGAGTAGTCCGGGATACGCCGCGGCATGCCGGCGAGCCCCAGGAAGTGCTGCGGGAAGAAGAGCACGTTCACAAAGATCACCGACAGCCAGAAGTGCCACTGACCCAGGCGCTCGCTGTACATGTGCCCCGTCCACTTGGGCAGCCAGTAGTAGGCCGCCGCCAGGATCGCGAACACCGCCCCGGTCACCAGCACGTAGTGGAAATGGGCCACCACAAAGTAGGTGTCGTGATACTGGAAGTCAGCCGGCGCGATGGCCAGCATCAGCCCCGAGAACCCACCGATGGTGAACAGAAAGACGAACGCCAGGGCGAACAGCATGGGCGTTTCAAAGGTCATCGCCCCCCGCCACATGGTGGCCACCCAGTTGAACACCTTCACCCCGGTGGGCACCGCAATGAGCATGGTGGCGTACATGAAAAACAGCTGTCCGGCGAGCGGCATCCCCACGGTGAACATGTGATGCGCCCAGACGATGAACGACAGAAAGGCGATCGACGCGGTGGCGTAGACCATGGAGCTGTAGCCGAACAGCGGCTTGCGCGTGAACGCCGGGATGATCGTCGAGATGATCCCAAACGCCGGCAGGATGAGGATGTACACCTCAGGATGGCCGAAGAACCAGAAGATGTGCTGGTAGAGCACCGGATCACCGCCACCGGCGGCACTGAAGAAGGTGGTGCCGAAATACTGGTCCGTGAGCAGCATGGTGATGGCACCGGCGAGCACCGGCATCACGGCGATCATCAGATAGGCGGTGATCAGCCAGGTCCAGACGAACAGCGGCATCTTCATCAGGGTCATCCCCGGTGCCCGCATGTTCAGGATGGTGGCGATCACGTTGATCGAGCCCATGATCGAGCTGATGCCCAGCACGTGAATGGCAAAGATCACGAAGGGGAACGCCGTGCCGGTCTGCAGCATCAGCGGCGGATACATGGTCCAGCCGCCGGCCGGTCCACCGCCGGGCATGAAAAGCGTCGACAGCAGAATGGCAAAGCCAAACGGCAGCAGCCAGAAGCTCCAGTTGTTCATGCGCGGCAGCGCCATGTCCGGCGCCCCGACCATCAGCGGGATCATCCAGTTGGCAAGGCCGGTGAACGCCGGCATGACCGCACCGAAGATCATCACCAGCGCATGCATGGTGGTCATCTGGTTGAAGAAATACGGATCCACCACCTGCAGACCGGGCTGGAAGAGCTCAGCCCGGATCACCAGTGCCATGGCCCCGCCGACCAGGAACATGGCCAGCGAGAACAGCAGGTACATCGAGCCGATGTCCTTGTGGTTGGTGGTCACCAGCCAGCGCTTGAGACCGGTCGGCTCCGCCTCGTGATGCGCGTGATCTTGAGTTGTTGCCGTCATGTCTAACGTCTCCCCTTGAGGATACTTCGCTTATCGCGACGCCAGGGCGTCACCGACTTGTTCGTCTTCGTTCGTCTCAGCCGCATCGGCCGTCGCTCCGGTCTCGCCCCGCTGCTCCGCCAGCCAGGCCTGGAACTCGTCCTTCTCGACCGCCTCGACCACGATCGGCATGAAGCCATGATCACGGCCGCAGAGCTCGGCACACCGGCCGCGATAGACCCCTGGCTCGTCAATGCGGGTCCAGGTCTCGTTGACAAATCCGGGGATGGCGTCCTTCTTCCACCCAAGATCCGGCATCCACCACGAGTGGATCACATCCGCTGCCGTGATCTGGAACCGGATCTTGGTATCCACCGGCAGGACCAGGCGCTGATCGACATTCTGCAGGTAGTTATCCACCGAGGCCGGCTCGACCCCCGAGCCCAGTCGCCGGGCCCGGTCGCTGTCGACGTCCAGGCGGCTCAGGAACTGGACGTCCTCGTCCATGTATTCGTAGCCCCAGAACCACTGATAGCCGGTGACCTTGACGGTCATCTCGGACTCGCTGGTGTCATCCAGATCGATCAGAGTCTGGGTGGCGGGCACCGCCATCGCCACCAGAATACCCAGCGGGATGACGGTCCAGACAATCTCGACCGCGGTGCTGTGGTGGAATTTCGCCGGCTTGACGCCGCGTGCCTTGCGATGCCGGAAGATGGAATAGAACATCGCCCCGAACACCAGCAGCCCGATGGCCACCGTGATCGAGAAGATGGTCATATGCAGGTCATAGATCTGCCGGCTCGACTCGGTCACGCCGCGGGTCATGTTGATCAACCCGAGGTCCGCGGACGCGGTGGTGCTGAATAGCGCCAGCGCCATCGACCCGATCAGCCCGTTTGCGGTTGTTATCCTCATCCCGTTCTCTCTCCCAGACTGTGCGTGGGACCGATGGCATCGGCCGGGGCATCCGCCCCGGTCAGCGCGTTGTAGGCGCCGGTGCCGCAGCGTGCCATGGGCCCGATGCAGTGGGTCAGCTCGCGCGCCAGGCTACGCCGCTCATCTGTCTCCAGAAACTCGCCAAGTATAACCTCCCGGCCGCGCGAGCGCAGCACCAACTGGGTATGTTCCCAGCGACGCGGCAGCTGCCGCAGTGCGACCTCGGTCCAGGCCCGGTCCAGGTACCAGGTCTTCTCGACCCGGCCACGCCCCTTCTCGACGCGGATCTCCGCGCCTTCGACGTGGATGATTTCCCGATCCAGCGAGCGCCGCGCCGATACATAAAGCGCCGCCCCCAGGGCGGTCAGCTCGAGCCCGGCAAAGGGCAACACCGGCCAGAACCCCATCGAGGTCAGCACCAGCGCCACGCCGAGACAGACCACGCTGAGCCCGATGAAAACCCGCACCGTCTGGCCCCAGTTGGGCGCGATATTGGGCGCGAGCACGAAGCGACGTGCGCCCTCGGCAGAATTGGATTGCGTGGTGCTCATGTCAATGCGACCGTCCGCCCAAAGACTTGATTAATGTCAAGTCTAGGTGAAACGCCCGCCCGAGAAAAGCGTTGCATACCACTGGCAGGCCTATCGGGATCGTTTGGGCACCGACAGGGTATCCAGCGGGATTTCCACCACCCCC
>Ga0209937_1000246_pt1 | contig 18707 bp, 16 predicted proteins | sample SalPon1_B_H2O_MG_FD_185699 | JGI IMG/M metagenome (GOLD analysis project Ga0209937, IMG submission 185699) | Salt pond water microbial communities from South San Francisco under conditions of wetland restoration - Salt Pond MetaG R1_B_H2O_MG... | ecosystem: Environmental > Aquatic > Non-marine... | reverse complement strand
GCGGATGCCAGGGTCACCACGGATGATGAGGTTCTTCATGAGATAGATGGGCCGACCGCGCGCTTAATCGCTTCGAGATTTGTCGTCACGTGAGCAGAACCCACATAAGCGCCGATGGCATCAGGAGAATGCAGTGCAGATTGAGTGGCGAGCACGCGTGGCACTGGCGACCGGGATCTTCGCTGCGGTCATCATCGGTTACACGCTTGTGTACCAGACGATCATGTGGCAGATCGAGGGGGTGCAGGTCGGTGCCATCAGCGCCCTACAGGTGGTGATCGAAGCGCTGACGACTGCGGGCTTCGGCGGCGACAGCGGGTACTGGCGGTCGCCGATCACTGATGGGTTCGTTATTGTCATGAACCTCACCGGTGTGGGCCTCGTGTTCCTGGCACTGCCGTACGTCGTCGTACCACTGCTCACGGAGGCGCTCAGTACGACACCGCCGACAGCGAGCGATCGACGCGATCACATCATCGTCTGTGGATATGGGACGCGGGGAGATGTGCTAGAGGCTGAGCTCACCGCAGCGGGTGAGACGGTCGTCGTGGTGGTCGAGGATGCGGACGAGGCGGTCGATCTGCGGGCTGCAGGTGTCGAGGCCGTCGTTGGGACCCCCGAAAGCGAGGAGACCCTGGAGGCGGTCAACATCGACCGGGCACGGTCCGTGGTCGTCGCGCTGGAGGATGATGCTCGAAGCCTCGCGGGGGTGCTCACCGCTCGCGCACTTGCGCCGGGCATTCCTGTGGTGACTGTGGCCGAGAGCGCAGCCGCAGAAGGCTATCATGCACTGGCGGGGGCCACGACGGTGATACGACCCCGAGAGGCCGTTGGCAAGGCCCTCGCACGGAAGGTGATGATGACCTACACAGATCCACTCGCTGGGGGTGAGACGCTCAGCGATGACATGGAGGTCTCGGAGGTGTTCGTTCCAGCACGTTCTCCTATTGCGGGATTGAGTCTGGCGAATGCGGCACTCCGGGACCGATATGGGGCGGTGGTGATCGCGATCTGGAGCGATGGTGAACTGACGATCGCCCCCCGAGGTGAACGGGAGATCCCCCCACGCGCTCTGCTGCTAATCGTCGGGGCCCATCAGGCACTCGAGGAGGTCGCGACCGCCGTCGGGCACCGGGTGATCGGACCGCGAGAGCCCTCGGGGATCATCGTGGGGTATGGTGAGGTCGGTCAGAGTGTCGCAGCGGCACTGGAGGAGCACGAGATCGCATATCGGGTCGTCGATCGGAAGGATGCTCCAGCCGTCGACGTCGTGGGTGATATCACCGACCCTGCGACCAGACAGGCTGCCCGCCTCCGCGATGCAGCATTCATCGTCCTCGCGATCGGGGATGATACCACGAGCATGTACGCGACGGTCGCACTCGAAGAGTACTGCCCAGAGACCGATGTGTTGGTGCGTGCCGAGAGTGTCGAGAGCGTCGAGAAGTTGTACCGCGCTGGAGCTGAGTACGTCCTCGCGCTGTCGACAGTCGCTGGTCGGATGCTCGCTTCGACGCTCATCGGCAGCGAGGAGGTGCTGCTTGCGGAGTCACCGTTCGGAATCCGTCGAGTCGAGGCACCGGGATTGGCAGGACAGTCCCTGATTGATGCAGACGTCCGTGCGCGAACGGGCGCGACCGTCGTGGGCATCGAGACATCCTCTGGGGTGGACGTTCCTGCCGACCCGACCCAGCCGATCGAAGCAGACGCGACGACGATCGTCGTGGGCACAGATGCTGCGATCGCCGATTACATCGCCACATTCGAGTGAGCGGGCGAACCAAACGGGTTTTAGCCACGGGGTCATGTCCTCGGACAAGAAGACCCATGCAGATGCCACGTCGGTTTAACACATACTGTCCACATTGCGATGCGCACCGCGAGCACGAGGTGGAGAAGGTCCGCCGTGGGCGCGAACGTGGAATGAACTGGATCGACCGCCAACGCAGCCGTCGGAAGGCTGTCATCGGGAACAGCGGGAAGTTCTCGAAGGTCCCTGGTGGGGACAAACCGACGAAGAAGACCCATCTGAAGTACATCTGCGGCGAGTGTGGGAAGGCACACATGCGGAAGGGATGGCGCGCCGGCCGCCTGGAGTTCCAGGAGTAACCCGATGGCTGGCAACTTCTACCGGGTGCGGTGTCCGGACTGTGACGGCGAGCAGATCATCTTCGGCAAGGCGGCAACGACCGTCAGCTGTGCGGTCTGTGGGACCACGCTCGCCGAGCCGACCGGTGGGAAGGCGACGTTCCTCGGCGAGGTCATCGAGACGGTCGAGCGGCGGAGTCCAGAGGCGTAAGGATGCAGTACACCGGATGGCCGGAGCCCGGGGAGCTGATCGTGGGGGAGGTGGATGAGATCGCTGACTTCGGGGTCTTCATCGATCTCACAGAGTACCGCGACCGACGGGGGCTTGTGCACATCTCGGAGGTGGCCAGCGGGTGGATCAAGAACGTCCGGGACCATGTCCGTGAGGGCCAGACCATCGTGGCGAAGGTGCTCAGTGTGGACGAGGGTGCACAGCAGATCGACCTCTCGCTGAAAGATGTCAATGAACATCAGCGCAAGGAGACGATCCAGGAGTGGAAGAACGAGCAGAAGGCGGACAACTGGATGACGATCGCTTTTGGCGAGGACTTGGATGACGACCGGTACGAGGCGATCGCCGTGGCACTCTTGGAGGAGTTCCCCAGCCTGTATGCTGCGTTCGAGGCTGCGGCCATCGAGGGAGCTGAAGCGTTGGATGTGGTGGCTCTGGATGCAGAGGCGATCGAGCGGATCACCGAGACCGCCCGTGAGAACGTGTCTGTCCCGTATGTGAGCATCAGCGGCTATGTGGACCTCACCGCCCCAGGTGGTGATGGGGTCGATGCCGTCAGGAGCGCGCTCCAGGCAGCAGAGGACACCACTGAGGTGGCAGAGGAGGTTGACCTGGCGGTCACATATGTCGGGGCGCCGGAGTACCGAATCCGTGTCCGGGCGCCTGATTACAAGGCAGCGGAGACACAGCTGGAGGCCGCTGCAGCGCGTGCAGAAACCGCGATCGAGACCGATGGTGGGACGGCCATGTATCACCGTGAGCGGACGACCGACGAGGAGTGAGGAGGGATGCACTCTACGATCAGACGGTGTCGGATGTGGACGAGCCAGCATGACCGACCGGTGTACACGTTGGGGCGTGCGTGCCCGGCTTGTGGGGGACCGACCGAGATGGCCATGCCCGCGCCGTTCGACCCGACGGACCGGTACGGGGCCTACCGCCGTGCACGGTTCGGGGGGGCATGAGCGGGATGGATGTCATCGAGGTGGACGAGCTCACGGAATACACCCTCACTGACCCGGTGCTCATCGAGGGGCTTCCAGGGGTTGGACACGTGGGCAAGCTGGCCGCGGAGCACCTGCTCGATGAGTTCCCATCGACGCGGGTGTTCGAGGTTGTCTCTGAGGAGTTCCCGCCACAGGTGACCGTCGCAGATGATGGGGTGGCACGGCTGGTGCATGCGTCGTTCCATGCGGTCGACACGGGAGACCGTGACCTGCTCGTACTAACCGGGGATCATCAAGCACAGACCAATCGTGGGCACTACACGCTAGCCTCACAGTTCCTAGATATCGCCGAGACCGTGGGGGTCACCGCGGTATACGCACTGGGTGGGGTGCCGACAGGAGAGCTGGTCGACGATCCGGGGGTCCTGGCGGCGGTGACCGAGGATGCGCTGCGTGAGCCACTGGAGTCGGTGGGGGTGCAGTTCCGCGAAGGCGAGCCAGCCGGGGGCATCGTGGGGGTCAGTGGCCTGCTCTTGGGCCTCGCAGCCAGACGGGGGGTTCCTGCGACGTGTCTGATGGGCGAGACCAGCGGCTACCTTGTCGATCCAAAAAGCGCCCGTGCCATCCTCGAAGTGCTCGCGGCCCGGCTGAACTTCAGCGTGGAGTACAGCTCGCTTGAGGAGCGGGCTGCGGAGATGGCCGAGGTGGTCGAGAAGATTGAGCAGATGCAGATGCAGCACTCTGCGCCCACAGAGGACGACCTCCGATACATCGGGTAGGGATCACTCGAGGATGGTGTCCTCAGGAACTGACGCGTCTAAGGTCAACGCCCCGGTGCACTGGACCGCACCGCCGATGCGAGGGCTCTCACTGGTGTCGATCGCCATCCGCGTCGGGCGACCCCGGTGATCCCCCTGCTCGACGATCGCCGGCTCGGGGGTCCCACCCAGCGCGCCGACCGAACGGAGTGCACTGATGCACGCGAGGGCACCGCTCGCCGAGGCCACAGGGTGTGCCTCGCCCAGTGGCACAGGACGGCCATGGACAGCGGCTGCCTGCGTGAGGGTGTCGAAGCTGTAGCAGAACACCTGATCGGCGCCATAGGCGGCACACAGCGCACGGAGGGCGGCGGTATCCACGGCGATCGCCGCGAGCGCACTGAGGTAGGTGACAGGGATGACGAGTGTGGAGGTTGCACCGATGACGACCGCAAGCGGCGCCCGCTCGATGACCGGGGCGACCTGTTCGTCCTCGAGGCCAAGCGCCGCTGAGAGGGCCCCCACCTCCACATCGACCGGTTGCACCGTCGGCAAGTCCACACCAATCCACACCCGGCCACTCCGGTCGGACTCGACCTCATGTGCCACTCCGTCGACGCGGATCGTCGCGGGGGGATCGCCGGACCGACCGAGGGAGGCGACCGCGGCGATGGCTGCTGTGGGTGCATCGGCGAGCCCGCCAGCAGGCGTTGCACTGGTGAGAGAGAGGGGAGCAGCCCGCTCCACGGAGACCGCAGGCATCGAGACGGCCGTCGCTAATGCAGCGAGGGTCGCTGGATCTAGCCCGGGGGGTGTATCAAACACAGCCACAGCACAGCCCGTGAGCGGGCGGGGGGCGTAGCAGTCGATGAGGCTCCCGCCCATCTGGCCCATGCGGCGTAGTCACCGTGGTCGCTACTAACCACTGCGGTCGCTCACACGAAGATTCAGGTAGACCCAGCATGGTGTCGTCACATGAGCGACCTGCCAGATCAGTTCCCGTGTACGATCACCACGTGGGAGTACATCTACGGGCTCTGCAGGCGGGTCAGTGACCAGGTCCGGGCTGACTCCTTCTCGCCCGAGGTGGTCGTCGCACTTGCACGGGGGGGCTGGTTCGCCGGGCGGTGTTTGTGCGACTTCCTCGGACTCGACGACCTGACGAGTCTCAAGATGGAACACTACGTGGGGACGGCAGCGAGACGTGGGGAGCCCAGTGTCCGGTATCCACTTCCCGAAGGAAGTGTGGCCCGCAAACGGGTGCTGATCGTGGATGATATCGCAGATACCGGCGGCTCGCTCCGCCGAGCGGAGTCCTACGTGCGGTCCCGCGAGGTCGCAGAGGTGCGCACAGCCACCCTGCAACTGTTGGACTCTAGTTCGGTGACACCCACCTATGTGGGCGAGAGACTGCAGGAGTGGGCCTGGATCGTCTATCCATGGAACTTCATCGAGGACATGAGCGACTTGATCGCAGGCGTGTTACGGAAGGCAGCTGTTGGGACCGCTGCACCCGAGCAGATCCGGGGCTTGCTGATGGAGTACCACGACATCGACCCGATCGCCATGGAGATTGCCCAGCCTGACCGCCTCGGGGAGGTGCTCGCGGAGATGACGCGCCGGGGGATCATCACCGAAACGGCCGCGGGCCGCTACCGGCTCACTCAGGATTGAAGCTGGTGGTTGGCTCGATCCAAAGATCATCGAAGAGGAGGTCCTGCCGGAGTGTAAGTTGCCCGCGATGAGCCATGAACAGCAATGCGAGATACACCACCACATCCGGTGCTGTAACGACACGCAGCTCAGCGAACAATAGAGCCGCACGCGCCGATCCCAACGTCTCGTCGATCGCTGCGTGGACGGAGTCGATCGTCGCCTCGATTTCCTCCGCGTGGGCGGTCTCGGTGACAGCGGCGGCTGAGGGCTCTGCCACCGCTCGGTCGGCATCGTCCCGATGGTAATCCAGGGTCTGTGTCCCGCGCGCGTACCCCGTCGGTGATGCGGAAGTGTCGTAGGTGCGGTGTTGTTTCCACCAGGTCTCGCGCTCTGCCTCCCGCAGCTCGTACACCAGTTCGTCGAGGGTCCGTGGGGTCCCCCGTGCCCGCTTGCGATCGAGCCGCCGGTCGATCTCCAACTCCAGCGCGTCGATCGGGTCAGCGTCTGCCGGCAGGGGAGCGACCTCGGGGTCGAACAGGTCCTCCTCAGGCCCTGGGTCGTCCGTGGCCGCCTGCAGGAGGACATCCGACTTCATGCGCAGGAGCACCGCTGCGTAGAACAGTGCGCGACCAGTCGTGCGCAGATCACCCGCATCGAGATGCGCCAGGAAGGCATCGGTCGCCGCGACAATGTCCACATCCCATGGGTCGATTTCACCGCGCTCAGCGAGGGTGACGAGCAGTTCGACCGGCTCTGCGGCGATCGGACCCTCCTCGGTGGCAGTGGCCTCGGTGGGGACGTCTGACGACGCAGCCGCGGGTTCAGTCATCCGCCGGCACCTCCGGCGGATCCTCAGCGGCCACCTGGATCCCCGTCACAGATGAGATGTTGTTGCCCTGCATGACCACGCCGACCGCTCGGTCCGCACGCTCAAGCAGCGCGGTCCGATGGCTCACGACGATGAACTGCGCATCCCTGGACAGGTCATCCAGCATCTGTCCCACCCGCTCTGCGTTCGCCGCATCCAGGAACGCATCCACCTCGTCGAGTGCGTAGAAGGGGGCGGGGCGATACCGCTGGATGGCGAAAATGAATGCCAATGCCGCGAGTGATTTCTCCCCACCAGAGAGCCCCTCCAGCCGCTGGACAGGCTTATCAGCCGGCTGTGCCCGCATCAGGAGCCCCCCCTCGAAGGGTGTCTCGGGGTTATCCAATGCGAGCTCACCGGTCCCGTCCGAGAGCTTCTCGAACACCTCGGTGAAGTTGGCGCCGATGGCTTCGTACGCCGTCATGAACGCCTCGCGCTTCTGGTCTTCGAACCCCTCGATCCGGTCGGTAATCGCTGCGGCCTCCTCGACGAGGATGTCGCGCCGCTCTTGGAGCTGCGCCAGCTCGTCTGCGATCACATCGTACGCCTCAATCGCGAGCATGTTCACCGGCTCGAGGGCGGACATCTCAGCGGTGAGCCGATCGATCTCCGATTGAACCTCCGCATGGTCCGGGATCTCCGCAGGGTCGTAGCTGCCGACCTCATCTGCAATGCTGTCGATCTCCCACTCCAGGCGCTCGATCTCGGTCGTCAGCTCCTCAACCCTGGTCTGTGCAGCGTCATGTGCCTCCCTGGCGTTGATCGCATCCTCACGGGCCGCATCGAGCTCGGCCCTCAGGGTAGACCGATCCTGTTTGAGGTCAGCGAGCTCCTCCTCTAAGGCGGCGACAGCAGCTCGTCGTTGGGACCGTTGCTCATCGAGTGCCTCGATCTCCTCGCGGGCCGCATCGATGGTCTCCTCTGCATCCGCCTTCCGGTCCTGAACCGCAGCGATCTCCTCCTGCAGTGACTCGATCTGCTCAGAGACATAGCGCGCTTCCAATGACAGCTCATTGAGGGTGTTGTCATGCGATTCGACCGCTCGCTTGGCGTCGCTGATCTGCTCGCGGATCTCATCTGCCCGTGAGGTGAGTGCGGGAATCGCTGAGTCCGCCAACGACTCTTCGAGGTCGGTGATCTCCGCGGTCACCTCATCGATCTCAGCGTCGAAGTCCTCGATTGTAGCATCGAGCTCCTGCATCTCCATATCGATGCTGGAGCGTTCGTCCTGCAGGGCCGCGATCGTCGCCTCCATCGATTCGGCCTTCAGCTCGTTATCCTTCAGCGCCGTCTCCGCCGCCTCCAGGGCACGTTCGGCCTCCTTGAGACGGCCCCGGGCGGTCGCCGCCCGCTCTCGTGCACCCTGGAGGTCTGCATCGACCGCATCAACATCGGCGTCGACTGCATCACGTTCCGTCTGGAGGTCCGTGATCTCCTCTGCCAGCCGCTCGAGGCGCCCCTCGCCCGTCTGCGAGAAACTGTAGCGTGAGCCACCAGAGGACCCTCCCGTCATCGCACCACTCTTCGCGACCAGGTCACCCTCGAGCGTCACCATGCGATACCGACCCATCAGGGACCGTGCGGTGTCCATATCCTCGACTACCAGCGTCGCGCCGAGCACGTGGGAGAAGACCGCAGCATACTGACGCTCATAGGTGACCAGGTCGCGAGCGAAGGCAACCACACCGGGATCATCAGGCGCGGAGGGGAGGGGCCGATGGTCCATCTTGGTCATCGGCAGGAAGGTAGCCCGCCCTGCACGCCTGGTCTTGAGAAGGTCGATACCGTTCGCGCCCACCTCGTCATCATCCACAACGATGTTGGCGAGTCGGCCTCCCGCAGCAGTCTCACACGCCGTCGCATACGCAGCCTCGACCTGCCCCAGCTGTCCGACAGTCCCGTGGACACCATCGAGCCCTGCCTGCAACACCGTCGTGACGGACCGTGGCCAGCTGGACTGTCCCGCATCGCGTAGTGAGCTCTGAAGCTCGCTGTACGCGCTCTGCCGATCACGGATCCGCTCGGTGAGTCGGGACCGCTCGGCGATCAACTCCTCCCGGTCGGTCTCCAGCCCGCTAATCACCGAGGATATGGTCTCGATGTTCGCCGAGGCAGCCTCGACCTCCTCCTGTTGCTCGGTGCGAGCGGTTTCCAACGCCTCACGCTCCGCATGTACCGATGAGAGGGACTCTCGCTCCTCCGAGATCGCATCGGCCTTCCGCCGGGATTCATCCAGGAGCCGGTCCTTCTGCCGCTGGGCAGCATGTCGCTCCTCGCGAAGTGACTCACGTCGACGCTTGGCTGCCTGCAGCGCCTCCTTCTGATCGGCATACTCCGTGTCGACCGCATCGATCTCTGCGGTGACGCTCGCGAGCTCGCCACGCAACGTGCTGATCTCTGCGGTCACACCAGCCTTCGCAGCCTTCGTCTCTCGTATCTCGACCTGCAGTTCCTCCTGTCGTTCCTCGTGTCCATCCAGCTTGATGAAGGCCTTCCGACGGTCGGCATCCGCATCGGCGATGGCCGTCTGTTGCCCATCGATGCGCTCCTGGAGGCGTGCGATCTGGGTGGTCATCGACTCGATCTCAGCAGCGATGGCCAACTGCTCATCCTCTCCCTTCCGTTCGATCTCCTCGGTGAGGGCATCGAGCTGCGCCTCTAGCTCAGAGACCACGGCGTTGGCAGTCGCATGCTCCTCCTCCGCGGTCTCAAGGGCCTCCTCAGCCGCATGGCGCTGTGTGAGTGTCGTCGAGAGTTCCTCCCGCTTGTCCTCCAGCTCCGCGGCCCGCTGGTACCCCTCGTACTCCCCCCTGGCCTCACGGAGCTGCTGATACTCGAGGGCGACCTCACGCTCGTCAGCCAGCTCATCCTGCCGCCCCGTCTTCTCCTCGATGCGGAGGTCCGCCTCTTCGATGCGATCTTCGACGGCCGCGAGTTCCTCATAGGCTGCCTCCTTCTTGGCGTCGAACTCTGCAACACCAGCGATCTCATCGATGATCCCCCGGCGCTGGTACGGTGTCATCGAGATGATTTCGGTGACGTCGCCCTGCATCACCACATTGTAACCCGCCGGGGTGATGCCCGCCTGCGCGAGGAGATCCTTGATGGCTCCCAGCGTTGTCGACCGGCCGTTGAGATAGTAGTACGAGTAGTAGTTGTCCTCGGTCTGTTTGATCCGACGACGCACCTGCACCATCTCACACTCGCCGACGTCCTCACTATCTGCCGCCGCGACGATCTGGTCGCGAGAGAGGGTTCCCTCGCTGTTGTCGAGGGTGACAGTGACGGACGCCTCGCGTGTGGAGCCACCGGCATCCGCCTCACCGGGGTCATAGATCAGATCCGGCAGCCGCTCCGCCCGGATCCCCCGCGTCCGTGCGAGCCCCAGGGCGAACAACACCGCATCGATGATGTTCGACTTGCCCGACCCGTTCGGACCAGTGATGACGGTGAAGTCCTCATAGAACGGCAGCTTGGTGGGCCGTCCGAAGCTCTTGAACCCATCCAAGGTCAGCCGGGTGATGTGCATGTCAGCTTACCCCACCGACATCTCAGCCCTCACGCGATGACGATGTCCCCATCCTGGTCCTCATCGGTGGGCGTCTCAGCATCATCCGCTGGCGGCGCCGGAGGCTGTCCCATGACCCCGGTGTACTGATCGACGATCGCTGCATCATCCTCAGGGGAGAAGGCCATCGCGCCGCGAGAGCCAGACGGTGCCTCCGATGTGGTCTCCGCCTCGGCGGGGCCACCCTCCAGGTCGTTCAGTCGGCTCTTGACCTCGAGCAGATCGGTGGTGAGCGCCTGGACAGTGGCCTCCAGTTCGCTGACCTGCGCTTCCAACGATGTGATCCGATTGGTCATTATCCACCCCAGACGGTCCGCCCATTTAACGCTGCGTCAGACATCGGGGGATGTCCTGCAGATTTTAACCACCAGGGGATGACCCACTGTCATGAACGCGGCGGGCATCGAGATGTATCAGACGGTCATCGGCCTCGAGGTCCACGTCCAGTTGGAAACTAAGACGAAAATCTTCTGCGGGTGTCCCACATCAGGGCCGCCAGAGGAGCCCCCGAACACACGGACGTGTCCGGTGTGTCTGGGGCTACCGGGGGCGTTACCGGTGCTCAACACCGCGGCGGTCGAGGCGGCCGTGAAGGTCGGCAAGGCACTGCGCGCAGAGATTGCCGCGGAGACCCGCTTCCATCGCAAGAACTACTTCTACCCGGATCTGCCGAAGAATTTCCAGATCTCACAGTACGATGCGCCCATCTGTGCGGGCGGTGTGGTGCAGGTGCGTGTTGGGGACACCATCCGACAGGTGGCGATCGAGCGAGCGCACCTCGAAGAAGATCCCGGCAGCCTCGCGCATGTGGGCGGGTCGATCGCGACCGCGGAGTACACACGGGTTGACTACAACCGCGCGGGCACGCCGTTGATGGAGATCGTGACCGCACCGGACCTCAGGTCACCGAAGGAGGCTCGAGCATTCCTCCGAAAGCTCGAGGCCATCCTCCGCTATCTGGAGGTGTTCGACCCCAGTCGTGATGGATCACTTCGGGTGGATGCGAACATCTCACTGGTGGCTGCGGATGCGACGGAGTCGATATCGGAGGAGGCACTCGCTGCGGCGAACCGCACGGAGGTGAAAAACATCTCGAGTCTCAAGGGCGCCGAGCAGGCGCTGGCGTATGAGGTGAGCCGACAGCGGCAGGCGCTTCGTCGTGGCAAGCGTATCACTCAGGAGACCCGCCATTGGGACGAGGGTCGGGGGGTCACCGTCGCGATGCGGTCGAAGGAGGCAGAGAAGGACTACCGGTACTTCACCGAGGCTGATCTGCCACCGCTGCGGGTGCAGGAGTGGCGGGCGGAGATCGCGATCCCCGAGCTGCCGGATGCTCGTCGTGAGCGGTTCGTCGAGGAGTACGACATCGACCCGGCGACAGCGTCGAAGCTCACTGCTGCGAAACCGGTCGCTGACCTGTTCGAGGAGACGGCTGACCGGTTCGACCCCGCGATGGCGGCGATGTGGATCGGGGATACCCTCGTGGGCGAGCTGCACTATCGGGGGATGACCATCGGGGAGATCGCCGACCAAACCGAGGAGATCCACACGCTCATCGAGCTGGTCGACCGCGGAGAGATCACCCGCAAGAATGCGACCGAGGTGGTGTTGCGTGAGATGCTCGATGACGCGCGATCGCCCACGGCGATCATCGAGGAGGCGGGTTTGGGCCGCGTGGAGACCGACACGGTGGCAGCAGCGGTCGACGCGGCGATCGAGGCGCATCCTGATGCGGTCGCAGATGTCCAAGCTGGTCAGGAGGGGGCGATCAACTACCTCGTGGGGCAGGTGATGCAGCAGACAGCGGGGCGGGCCGATCCAGAGACCGTGAACAGCTTGCTGCGCGAGCGGCTGTAGCTCAGCCGTCGACAGCTCTGTCGGTCACCGCCGGCGGCGGGGTGGATTCGATGACGGACTGGCGCCAGTCGCCGCGGCGGAACCACCAGATCCCGAGCAGGAAGGCCCCCACACCCGAGATGCTCAAGCCGAGCCACATCCCGGTGACGCCCCACCCCAGGGGGAAGGCCAGGACCAGGCCGATCGGGAACCGGATCGCGTACCGCGAGACGAGCGACAGGGCCATCGAGATGCGCGTGCGGCCCGCACCGCGGAAGGCACCCTGGATCACCATCAGGCCGCCGAGGACGCCCCACACCGGTGCGACAATGCGGAGCATTCGCCCGCCCTCGGCGATGACAGCGGCGTCGGCGATGAACAGCCGCATGAACCACCGCGGGCTGGCGAGGACCGCGAGGCTCACACCACCGAGGAGCACCACCGTCCCCGCAGTGGCCCACCAGGTGACTGTGGCAGCCCGATCGGGACGCTCCGCGCCGAGGTTCTGTCCAACCCCGGTGGCCGTCGCCTGTCCCACCGCCCCCGAGACTGTCCAGGAGACGGACATCAAGCGGAGGCCGATCCCATATGCCGCCGTGATGATGGGCCCGAATCGGGCGATGACCGCCGCAAGCAGGACCGCCGCGAACGAACGGGCGAGTCCATCGAGGGTGGCTGGGTAGCCGATGGTGACCACTCGCCGCATCAGCACCGTGTCGATTTGGAGGTCGCTGAGGCGGAGTCTGATCCCCCGGCGCCCATCCAAGAGCACAGCGAGACCGACGAGTGCGGTCACCGCCCGAGCGATGAGCGTCGCGACTGCCGCACCCTGTGTCGCCATGGCATCGACCGGCCCCCACCCGAGGATGAAGATCGGGTCCAACACCACATTGAGCCCCGCACTGAGGACCACGAGCCACATGGCGGTGCGTGTGTCACCGGCGCCACGCAGCGACGACCGGAAGACGAAGAAGACGAACGTGAAGGGCAGCGACAGGAACAGCACCTCCGCGTACGCGAGCGCCTCACGGTAGACAGCACCCTCCGCACCGAGGGCCCACAGCAGCGGATGGCGACCGACGTACCCCAGCGACCCGAGCACGGTAGCGACCACGATCGACAGCAGGAGCGACTGTGCGACGACCCGCTCAGCGGTGCGGTCAGCACCCGCTCCGATATGCTGTGAGACGAGTGCCACCGTCGAGGCGGTCACACCCATCGCCACAGAGATGAACAGCCACGAGGTGGGGAACATGAGCGAGACAGCAGCGACGGCCTCGGGGCTCACGCGGCCCACCCAGTACATGTCGGCGAGATTGTACGCCGTCTGGAGCAGATTGCCCACGACCAGCGGCCACGAGAGTGCGACGATCCCCGGTGCGATCGGGCCCCGGGTCATGTCGATACGGCGCCTGGTACCACCCACGGCATCATTGATGGGGCGACGATGGTGAACCTTCGGTCCACGAAACCTTTACGGACAGCTCGGCGCCTATCGACTCCAATGAGCACCGTCCAACACCTCATCGTCACCGAGAAAAACAATGTCGCTGAGCGGATCGCGACGATCCTCAGTGATGATACGGCGTCCACCGAGGACGTAGGTGGTGTGAAGCTCTACGGCTGGGGCGGCACACGGTGTATGGGACTGTCGGGTCACGTCGTTGAGCTCGACTTCCCGGAGCGATACAGCGACTGGAACCATGTCGAGCCCGCCGAACTCGTTGATGCCCCGGTGGAGACGAAGGCCTCGCATGAACGCCTTGTCGCGGCGTTGCGGCGCATGGCTCGGCGGAGCAGACAGGTGACGATCGCGACCGATTACGACCGGGAGGGTGAACTGATCGGCAAGGAGGCGTATGACATCATCCGCGAGGTCGACCCCGAGATGGAGGTGCGACGGGTCCGGTTCTCCTCGATCACCGCCCCGGAGGTGACAGCGGCGTTCGAGGCGGATGATGAGTTGGACTTCGCACTGGCGGAAGCCGGGGAGGCCCGACAGATTATCGATCTCGTCTGGGGGGCTGCACTGACGCGATACCTGTCGTTGACCTCGGGCCGACGTGGTACTGACTTCGTATCGGTTGGGCGTGTGCAGGGACCCACACTCCGCTTGATCGTCGATCGTGAGCGGGAGATCGAGTCGTTCGTCCCCGACCCATACTGGGAGATCACCGCCACCGTCGGTGATGCTGAGCCGTTCGAGGCCGACCTGTATGTCACCGGTGATGGTGGGGGTGAACAGACGCGAATCTGGAATGATCGCGAGGCGGAGGCGGCCTTCGCGGTGCTGGAGGAGGCCGATGATGCGATCGTGGATGAGGTCGATAAGTCGGTCCGCACAGACCGCCCTCCGGCGCCATTCAACACGACACAGTTCATCCGCGCTGCAGGGGGGATCGGCTACTCCGCAGGCAGGGCGATGAGCTTAGCAGAGGATCTCTACACCGCGGGGTACATCACCTATCCACGGACGGATAACACGGTGTATCCGGAGGACCTCGACCCACCGACACACATCGAGGAGTTCGCCGAGCATCCACCCTTCTCCGATGAGGTGGCATACCTGGAAGACCACACACCGCTGTCGCCGACCCGCGGAGACAAGGAGACCACAGACCACCCACCCATCTACCCGACCGGAGAGGTCCCCCAGCTGACGGACCTCGCAGAACTGGATGAGCAAGATGGTGATGGTGAGGCACACTGGGAGGTGTACGAACTTGTCGTCAGGCGCTTCTTTGCGACGCTTGCACCGGCAGCGAAGTGGGAGCGCCTGCGTATCGATCTCTCGGCCGCTGGTGAGGATGCGACGGTGCAGCTGAAGGCGAACGGGCGCCGGTTGCTGGAGCCAGGCTACCACACGGTCTACCCATACTCCGCCCGTTCGGAGGCGATTGTACCGGATCTACAGGCGGGCGCCTCGCTCCCAATCACCGATCGGACACTCGCTGACAAGGAGACACAACCACCGGGACGTCGGGGGCAATCACGGCTCATCGAGAAGATGGAGGAGCTTGGGATCGGGACGAAGGCGACCCGTCACAACGTGATCGAGACGCTGTACAAACGCAACTACATCGAGGAGAATCCGCCACGACCCACCCAGCTCGCCCGTGCGGTCGTAGACGCTGCGGAGGCGTATGCCGAGCAGATCATCTCCGCGGACATGACCGCCCAGCTGGAGGCGGACATGGCAGCAATCGCTGCGGGTGAACGCACACTCGAGGAGGTCACACTCGAGTCGAAGGCACTGCTGACCGAGGTGTTCGACACCCTCCACGAGGAGGGGGATGCGATCGGGGCGCACATCAAGCGGTCGTTGAAGGCAGATCGAACGGTCGGACCATGCCCTGAATCCGATCATGATCTGGTGATCCGCGAAGCACGCAACGGCTCACACTTCATCGGCTGTGATGGCTATCCGGCGTGCGACTTCACGTACCCACTGCCCAACAGCGGTCGACCCATCACTACCGAGACGGTGTGTCCAGAGCACGATCTCGCCGAGATCAAGCTGCTTGCTGGACGTGGTACCACGGTACATGGCTGTCCAGCATGCAAAGTGGAGGAGGCCGAGGCCGTCGAGGATCGGCCCATCGGTCCATGTCCGGTGTGTGGTGAGACGGAGGAGGGGCAGTTGGCGATCAAGCTCCTGCGGTCAGGGAGCCGGCTCGCGGGCTGTGATCGGTATCCCGAATGCGAGTATGCGGTCCCACTTCCGCGGCGGGGGGAGATCGAGGTCACCGATGTCATCTGCGACGAGCACGGGCTCCCGGAGGTGCAGGTCGTCACCGATGACGGCCGTGAGCCGTGGGAGCTGGGGTGTCCGATCTGCAACGCGGCGGAGCTGGATGCGCGACGTGGTGGGACGGCGGAGGATGCCGACGCCGAGGAGACCGAAGCGGTCCTTTCGGGCTTGGAGGATGAGATGCAGACCATATCGACGGTGGGTGGAGATGATGCAGATGGAGAGGACAGCGAGGAGATCGAGGAGCTGACTGCGCAGATCGTCGACGCGTCCACTGGTGACGCTGATGAGGAGGGCAGCGGGGAGATCGAGGAGTCGGCTCAGCAGATCGTCGACGCGTCCGACGATGCCGACGAGGAGGACGACAGCGGGGAGCTCGAGGAGCTGACCGATCAGATCATCAGTGCGACCGAGGAGATCTGAGCACCACCGGCATCGCCGGAGTTTTACCGCTGCCCGCGACACGCACGAACTATGAGCGGACCGTGGGCGAGGTGGGATCATGTCGTGAAAGTCGACCCCGACAAGCCCCTCGTTGACGGTGACACCTTTGAGGACGTGGTCGCGACGGGTACCGATGCGATCGAGATCGGTGGGACACTGGATGTGACCGAGGCGAAGATGCAGCGCGTGATCGACGCCTGTGCAAGCTACGATATCCCCCTATATCAGGAGCCATCGAACCCCGCCGTGGTGATCGACTCGTCCGCACTCGATGGATACCTGATCCCAACGGTCCTGAACGCGCGGTCGGCGTTCTGGGTGACCGGTGCACACAAAGAGTGGGTGCGGATGGATGGGCCCTTGCGGTGGGACCGCACGGTCACAGAGGCCTACATCGTGCTGAACCCGGAGGCCTCCGTGGCGGAGCTGACGGAGGCGGATACCGATCTGAGCGCCGACGATGTCGCCGCATATGCGGCTGTCGCAGAGCGGATGTTCGGCCAGGAGATCGTCTACATCGAGTACTCAGGGATGTACGGAGATCCCGAGCGGGTGGCCGCAGCGCGCGAGGCATGCACGGATGCAACGGTGTTCTACGGCGGGGGGGTGACAAGCTACGACCGCGCGTTCGAGATGGGGCAGGTCGCCGACACGGTGGTTGTGGGCAACCTGCTGCACGATGCGGGCACAGAGGCGGTCGCAGAGACGGTCGCTGGCGTGCGGGACGCGCGGGCAGCAGAACCACGGGCGGGGGACTGAACCGACCGAGTTTAATCATCGGCGACCGGCTTCGCCGGTATGAACGATCGGACGCTGACGGCCGCGGTCGAACCTGATACACGCGTGACCGTGATGGGTTGGATCCACGAGGTCCGCGACCTGGGCGGAATCGCCTTCCTGCTTGTGCGGGACCGCAGTGGACTGATCCAGGTGAAGGTCGAGAAGGACGAACTCGATGAGGAGCTGACTGAGCGTGCGCTCGGGATGGCGCGGGAATCGGTGGTCACCGTCACCGGATCGGTCGCTGAGGAGCCGCGTGCGCCGACGGGGGTGGAGATCGTCCCCGCAGTCATCGAGGAGGTCGCAGCAGCCGAGCCGAACCTCCCGCTGGACCCCTCTGGAAAGGTGGATGCGGAGCTATCGACGCGGCTGAGCAACAGGACGCTCGATCTCCGACGGCCGGAGGTCGCTGCGGTCTTCCGCATCCGTGGACGGATGCTTGAGGCAGCGCGGACGGCTCTTCGGGGGGCTGAGTGCACCGAGATCACCACACCGAAGATCGTCGCGACCGGCACGGAGGGCGGCACCGAGCTGTTCCCGATCACCTACTTCGGGGAAGAGGCGTTCATGAACCAGTCACCCCAGCTGTTCAAGCAGCTGATCGCGGGGTCGAGTCTCGAGCGTGTCTTCGAGATCGGTCCGATCTTCCGGGCGGAAGAGCACAACACTCCCCGACATCTGAACGAGGCGACCTCGATCGACTTCGAGGGTGCGTTCTTCGATGCCGAGGCGGCCATGTCCCTCGTCGAGGACGTGGTGGTGACGGTCTACGAGACTGTCGCAGATGAGTGCCAGGATGCGCTCACGACGCTAGGGGTCGAGGAGTTCGAGCCTCCGTCCCAGCCTTTCCCGAGGCTCACCTATGCGGATGCGATCGACCGGGTCAACGAGACGGGCGTGCTCGCGGACCCACTCACATGGGGCGATGACCTGTCCACCGAGGCGGAGCGGGCACTCGGGGAGGCGATGGGCGAACACTACTTCATCACCGCCTGGCCCTCGGAGATCAAGCCATTCTACATCATGGATAGCGATGCAGATCCCTCCATCTCGACGGGGTTCGATCTCATGCACCCGCGGATGGAGCTGGTGTCAGGTGGCCAGCGCGAGCACCGGTACGATGCGCTCGTGGCCGGGTTCGAACAGCAGGGGCTCGATCCAGGGCAGTTCGGGTACTACACCGAGATGTTCCGGTACGGGATGCCCCCCCATGCTGGGTGGGCGATCGGTGCCGAACGACTGCTGATGACGATGTTGGAAGTCGACAACATACGTGAGACGGTGTTGTTCCCCCGCGACCGCCAGCGGTTGTCACCCTGAGTGCGGGGATGACGGGCCACCCCGGTGTCTGGGTCCCCGGCCACATCACGGGGTTTTTTTCGCCGGTGGTCGGTGCGGACCCAGTCCGATCAGGGTCCGTCGGTGGGGGCATCGCTCTGAGTGATGGAGTCGAGGTCAGGGTCGATCCGGCACCGAAGACGGAGGTCCAGCTCAACGGCCAGCCGACGGCCATGCCGCCGGTGCAGGCGGTGCTCGACACGCTGGGGCTGTCAGTGCGGGTCAGCGCCAAGACGGCCCTGCCCCTGGGAGCGGGGTTCGGGGTCTCCGGGGCGATGACGCTGGGCACCGCGTTTGGGGCACAGGCAGCGGGGCTGACCGAACGGCCGAGAGCAGAGTTGGTGCGCGTAGCCCACGTTGCAGAGGTCAGCAGTCGTACGGGCCTTGGCGATGTCATCGGACAGGCCCGGGGGGGCGTCAGTCTCCGCACGCGCGCAGGAG
>Ga0209937_1000244_pt1 | contig 18743 bp, 39 predicted proteins | sample SalPon1_B_H2O_MG_FD_185699 | JGI IMG/M metagenome (GOLD analysis project Ga0209937, IMG submission 185699) | Salt pond water microbial communities from South San Francisco under conditions of wetland restoration - Salt Pond MetaG R1_B_H2O_MG... | ecosystem: Environmental > Aquatic > Non-marine... | reverse complement strand
GTTCTAGCTTGGCTTTCTGTCTTAATTCTTTAGTTGATAATGTTGATATACCGTTAGCTGCCATCAGTTGCCTCCAAACACTCTGCCGTGCTCACCTCGTATATCAGCTGGATGTTTGGGCTCTTGCATACCTCCCCCCGCCTGGGTAGTAACTACAGTTATGTCGCTAACTCTTTCATTCGGCTCGTTTGCGTATGCAGCATCGCTGTCACAACCTTGTAGGTCGTCTATCTGGCTCATTCTACGAGTCTCGTCGTCGTAGTAGGTTGCAACTGTATCGGTATTGTTGTCGTCTACTTTATCGATAATGTTTAAAATGCCGCGGATAATTTCTGTTGCACGCATATCTTTCTCCTATATGATATTTATTGTAAATACAGTTATGTTAGATAAGAAACCGTTTCAAAATTTAATATCAGAGTTTAAAGAAGCTGGAAAATATCGAGTTTTCAACGATATAATTCGAGAACGCGGAGACTTTCCTAATGCTCTGTGGTACGGTCCTTACAATATAAAAAACATTGTAAATTGGTGTTCGAACGACTATTTAGGCATGGGTCAACACAAAGTTGTTATCGATGCTATGCAGACCGCGCTTGACCAGACTGGTTCGGGATCCGGCGGCACTAGAAATATCGGTGGGACTTCGCATTACCACGTTGCTTTAGAAAATGAATTAGCATCTTTGCACAGAAAATCAAGTGCGCTTTTGTTTACCAGTGCCTATGTGGCAAATGAGTGGAGCCTCATTGCACTGTCGAAAATAATATCAAATATAGAGTTCATATCTGACTCTAAGAACCACAACTCACTTATCATGGGTATGAAACATAGCGGCGCAAAAAAACAAGTGTTTGAACACAACAACCTTCAAGATCTCGAAAATCGAGTGGCAAACTCTCGTTTAGCAGGGCATACTCCGTGTATTGTGTTTGAATCTGTTTATAGCATGGACGGGGACATTTCGCCTATGCAACAAATCTGTGACATCGCCGAACGCTACGAGGCTATTACGTATATAGACGAAGTTCATGCTGTTGGCCTTTACGGAGAGACCGGAGGCGGTTGGACTGAAAAACTAGGGATTCAAACCCGAGTTGACATAGTCAACGGAACCCTAGGGAAGGCTTTTGGTGTCCAAGGAGGGTATATCGCAGCCGATAGCGATGTCACGGATGCTATTCGTTTAGTATCGTCTGGATTTATTTTTACCACATCTACAAGCCCGGTGTCTTGTGCAGGTGCAATGGCAAGTATTAAATGGCTAAAACAAAATAACTCTATTAGAGAACAGCATCAAGAACGTGCGAATAGACTAAAAAGTCTTATGGCAGAGGCCAGGTTGCCTGTTATGCCCAACAATACACACATTGTTCCGCTGCTGATAGGTAACGCAGGGCTTTGCAAAGAAATAAGTGACGATCTACTTAACGAACACAATATGTATGTTCAACCGATTCAGTCACCGACTGTTGATGTAGGAACAGAAAGGTTGAGATTCGCTCCAACACCGTTTCATTCAGACTCGATGATGAGCGATCTGATTCTAGCATTGCTTACTATATTCAAGACAAAAAATATAAGTTTAAATTATAAGTCAAGATAAACGTTTCTGTTCCCACTGACCTATATCTTCTGGTGAATTTATTTCGATTCCTTCAAATTGAACTTCGGTTGTTCCTATCTTCCAACCGCTTTTCAGCCAGCGTAACTGTTCTAATTTCTCAATTTTTTCTTCCTCAGAAACTGAGCACTCTAGATATTTGTCTAACGCGTGTTTTTTATATCCGTAAATTCCTAAATGATGTGTGCCATATTGCGTAAATCCTCTTCCAAACCACAGCGCTTGTCCATGTCCTTCGATCATCTTTACACTGTTAGGATCATTGCGTAAGGAAAGATGCATCTCTGTGTGTGCTGTCGTTATATCGTACAAATTTAGATTTTTATAAACGCTTTGAATAATATCAGTTTTGATATCAGGCATATCACCCTGTACGTTAATAAACTGATTATATTTTTTTCCGCTAGATGATTTTGCAAAGCCCGCACATCGTTCAGTTCCATTAGCATAAAAACTATCGTCTGTCCATACCTCGCTGGGGCTAAAAAGATCTGAAATTCTTTTATCGTCAGTCAACACGCACACCGAACAGTTTAATTTTTCAGCTGCTCTTTTGCAGCGATCGTAAACTCGCGTTATCATCGGCACGCCGGCTAGTTCTGCTAACGGCTTGCCTGGAAATCGAGTGCTTCCGTATCTCGCAGGCACAAGAATAACTGTTGACATTGCTTTTTTGTTTCCTTAAAAGTCAGAGAGCTTAGACAAGAAAACTCCTGTGTATGGCATCAGAAGTCTGCTTGCGTGTATTTTTGATTATCATAGTGATTGAGTATCGCCTGGAAAAATCCTATAGTTGTCCTCCACCGAGTCCGAGGTGCTTACTTCAAAAATTACACTGTTTGGGACCAATGCTTCTAGCTGATGAGGAACCATTGGAGGATTGCGCCATGTATCGCCTTCTCGCAGCGTTTGTTCATGCAGGCTGCCGTCGTCAAGATTCATCAAGGTAAGTTTGAAACTGCCGGTGTTTACAAACCAGCTTTCGTCTTTTTCTTTATGAAAGTGCATTGAGAATTTTGCTCCGGCTCTTTCAAACACCAGCAGTTTTCCTGCATAACTATCGGTGTTAGCCCAAATAATTTCATATCCCCAACCCTTGTCTACTTTACCTGACTGCCGATCTGTCATTAACGTGATTCCTTAATCTCATCGATTAAGCCGTATTCTAGTGCTTCTTCGGCGCTCATAAACTTATCACGCTCCATGTCAGAGCGAAGTTGGTCGTATGTTTTATTTTTAGAATTATGTTTTACGTATACCTGGGTAAGGTATTTTTTAATCTTAATAATTTCTTCTGCATGAATTTCGATATCTGTAGCTTGACCGCTAGCACCACCCGACGGTTGATGTATCATATGACGTGCGCTAGGCAACATAAATCGTTTGCCGGGTGCGCCGGCTTGTGCTAGAAGCGATCCCATCGAACAGGCTTGGCCCATTACGAATGTAGCTACATCCGGTTTTATAAATTGCATTGTATCGTAAATTGCCATTCCGGCAGTAACTACTCCTCCTGGAGAATTGATGAATAACTGAATATCCTTTTCGGGATTTTCGGATTCTAAGAAAAGTAGCTGCGACACAATTAGATTGCTGATAGTGTCTTCGACCGGGCCATTCAGCATCACAATGCGTTCTTTCAACAAGCGGCTGAAGATGTCATATGAGCGTTCGCCCTTTGAAGTCTGTTCAACCACCATTGGTACGAGATTTGCCTGCATTTTCAATAATCCTTTTGGTCTAGGTCTTGAACAGCATGTTTTGCTGCTCGATGTAAATCCACAATCGCAGTCTGCAATTCTGGTTCTAGTTTTGAGTTACGAATCTTATTATAGATGTTTTCTCGAAAGAAAGCAACATCTACATCGTCTAATCCAGTTGCGATTGATTCCAAAATCGCAGCCAGCTCTTGGTCTGTCATTATCCTCTGCCTTCCTTTACTGTATAACTCTGGGGGCCTTCTGAAGTAAATTCCATGCCAGCCTGTGATCCCACATAGATGTGATGCTTGTCATCATACGACAAAATCAGTTTAACACTGTTCTGCACACTTACTGTTAATCTAGACTGTGGCCGAAAATCCATCACAGCAACTTCCACAGTTTTGTCATGATCAGTGTTGTGTATCTTACATGTGTCTTCGTATTCAGTTCTCATTTCAATCCTCTAGTTTGTATTCGCAACATTATCTTTGCTTTGATAGCATCTGCATTATAGAGGTTGTATTATATTTGTCAATCATATATTATAGTAGCCTAAGTTGGATTAAATATTTCTATCATGTCAACCCTTGTATTAAATGCAGATGCACTACCAACCAATTATCTTCCTCTGTCAGTCGTTGATTGGCAGGAAGCTATACGTTATATGGTTTCTGATCGAGCCAAGGTGCTAACATTTTATGATGACTGGGTAGTAAGCTCTCCTAGCTGGGAAACTCATGTCCCAGCCGTAATTATGCTCAGCGAGTATCAAAAACCAAAGAAAACGGTGCGCCTAAACAAGCGTAACGTATATTTGAGAGACAACTTTCATTGTCAATACTGTAGCAAGGCTGTTGATTCAAAGACTGCTAGCATTGATCATGTGCTGCCGTTGTCCAAGGGCGGAAAAAACCGCTGGAATAATCTTACAACCGCTTGTAAAAACTGTAATTCTTATAAGAGTTCGAAACTAATCAAACCAAAAAATCAGCCCTATAAGCCAGAGTATTACGAACTTGTGTCAAAGCGAAAACAGAGAGGGTATACAATTTTACATCCGAGTTGGCGTGAATTTTTATTCTGATATCAACAAAGTACTTGACCAAATTGTTGACTCCTGTTATAATGACAAAAAGATATAGAGAGGAAAGCAATGGCAGGCGATATCTGGATTATTTCAGACACACATCTTAATCATAGAAACATTCTCGGTTTTACAGACCATGTAACAGGAAAGCCTATTCGTCCTGGTTTTGACAATATTGCCGAGATGAATGAATACATCATTGAACAGTGGAATTCACTGGTTAAGAAAGGTGATAGGGTAATACACTGTGGCGATGTGTTTTTTGGACCTAAAGAAGAATTCCTGCCTATGTGGAAGCGGTTGCACGGTTCCAAGCAGTTGATACTAGGCAACCACGACGATGCTAAATTCTTTGCGAAAAATGAACTGGTAACAAAAATTTACATGTGGATGCCCATGCACGAGCATGGTATAATGCTTAGTCACGTTCCTTTACACGAAACACAATTGCGCAGGGGTGTTCCCGGAAAAGAACATGAACCGAATCAGCCTTATCTTGTAAACGTACACGGACACATTCATCAGAAACAGTCGCCGCCTGGACCATACAGGTGCGTGTGCGTTGAGCATACAGATTACAAGCCTGTACATATTGAAGATTTGCGAGTCGAAACCGCACCCGTCTACAACGACCTTTGAGGCAGCTATGAGAACACAACCAGACTATATTATACGCCAGCTAGAAATACACAATAGTCGACTGGACAAAGAAGCAATCCTTGAAGCAGCCGTAGACGAACAGTTGGATCTGTTCTTCGAAGGCTTGCGTCTTGCTCTTAACCCGCTTACTGTATTCGGTATCAAGAAGGTGCCTTTCAAAGCAGAAGCAGAAGGTCAAGGACTTCCTTGGGAAGCATTTCAGAAACTGGCAGGGCAACTTGCTACTAGAGAACTAACAGGGCACGATGCGAGAGACGCTGTGCAGCTAGCCTGTGACGTTGCTTCTCAACAGCAGTGGAATGATTGGTATCGACGCATACTTCAGAAGGATTTGAAGTGCGGTGTGTCAGAGAAGACTGTGAACAAGGTCTGTAAAAAGAAAGGAGTAGAACACTGGGGTGTTCCTGTGTTCGCCTGTCAACTAAGCCACGATGCTGCCAATCATGAGAAGAAAGTCGCAGGCAAAAAGCAGATTGAAATCAAATTGGACGGTGTGCGGGTAATTACACTGATTACACAAGACTCCAGTGAACTTGGCTGGAAGGTAGAGCAGTTCTCGCGTAACGGCAAACTGTTTGAAAACTTCGGGCACATTACTGCGGAGATTGAAGCAGTTATTCGTCGTTCGCCGCCGCCTTATGCGCTGGTGTTAGACGGTGAAGTAATGAGCGCAAACTTTCAAGACCTTATGAAGCAGGTGCATCGAAAGGAAGGCGTAGCAGCAGGAGACGCTGTGCTGCATCTGTTTGACACTGTGCCCTACAACGAATGGCGTAATGGCGGTTGGGACAAGCCGCAGAGTTTCCGTTCAGAAATCACTCGTGCTTGGGTAGCACAGAATCAAAATCTCTTAGAGCATGTCGAAGCGCTTGACTGGGAAACTGTTGATTTGGATACAGACGAAGGAAGATCTCGCTTTGTAGAGCTTAATAGAGCGGCTGTAGATGGTGGATATGAAGGTGTAATGATTAAGGATCCTGATGCTGCCTATGAAAACAAGCGCACACACAGTTGGCTTAAGCAGAAGCCGTTTATTGAGGTGTCACTTGAGATTAATGGTGTAGAAGAAGGAACAGGAAGAAATGAAGGCAGACTGGGAGCATTCGTGTGTTCGGGCACTGAAGACGATAAAGCAATACGAGTCAATGTTGGATCTGGTTTTACAGATCAGCAGCGAACAGAGTTTTGGGAGAATCGAGAGCAACTTCTAGGTTCGATCGTGGAAATTAGAGCAGATGCTATCACAGGTAATCAGGATGGAACATATTCTCTTAGGTTCCCTAGATTTAAAACTTTTCGCGGGCATGCAACAGGCGAGAAGATATAGGGCATCAGGATGTCAAAAGTTTTAGTGCTAGGCGACAGGATCGTCGACAAATACATTTACGGCACGTCTACTCGGATGAGTCCAGAAGCGCCAGTTCCTATTGTAACATACCAAAACGAGGTCACAACTGCAGGCGGTGCCGGACTCGTATATGAGAATCTTAAAAGCCTCGGGGTCGACGTAACTATGCTGGATTTGTTTGATAGGGCCAGTGTTAAAACTAGGATAATTTGCAACGGGCACTATATTACACGAATTGATAATGACTATGTTGCTGACGGTTCTGTATCTCTTGAATATGTTTTATCTCAAAGCTTTGACAAATACGATTATGTTATTTTAAGTGACTATAATAAAGGCACATTAGAACACAGTGTCGAAATTATTAAACACATCAATAAGTTTGACTGTAAGGTTATAGTAGATCCGAAAACACACAAAAGTCGCTATAAAGATGCATGGCTGATAAAGCCTAATTACAAGGAATTTAATAATTTAGACTTTGCCGATTGGAAAGGTAACATTATCGTAACCAATGCAGACAAGTCCGTACTTGCGCGGATTGACAACAGAGAATACAATATTCCTGTAGAAAGAGTAGAAGTATCGGACGTAACCGGTGCGGGCGACTGCTTTCTTGCTGCATTTGTATATGCACTAACAAAAAAATATTCCTACAAAAAATCATTAGAACTTGCTGTTAGAGGATCTAAAGAAAGTGTAAGGCATGTAGGAACCTATGTATTAAAAGAAAAAGATTTACAAAAAAAGATAATTTTTACTAACGGCTGCTTTGATATTTTGCACAAAGGTCATTTAACATTATTAAAAGAAGCAAAGCAGCTAGGGGACAGACTGGTTGTAGGAATAAACAGCGACAGCAGTGTTAAACGATTAAAAGGAAACGAAAGACCGATTAATAATGTCGCTACTCGTAAAGAACAACTACTTCTTATACCGTATGTAGACGAAGTAATTGTGTTTAACAACGACACGCCGTACGACCTAATAGAAGAAATACAACCGGATCTAATTGTAAAAGGCGGCGACTATAATGTAGAACAGGTAGTTGGATACGATCTAGCACCGGTGCATATTGTGCCTACAGTCGATGGCTGTAGCACCACTGGCATTTTAGGGGCGAAGCCATGAACATATTAGTTACAGGACACAAAGGATTTATTGGATCTCATCTTATAAATTACCTGCTATCAAAAGGCCACACAGTCGATGGTTGGGAGTGGCAGTCTAATGCAATGCCTAAAGTAGAAACCTATGATTGGTGTGTGCATACGGGTGCAATTTCATCAACCACATTCAGTGATGTTGATCAAATACTAGAACAGAATCTAGAATTTAGTATTCGTTTAGCGCGTTTATGCGAAAAAGTTGGAACAAATCTGCAGTACTCGAGCAGCGCGAGCGTGTACGGGCCTGCCACGCATTTTATTGAAGATGGTGCACTGCTTCCGCAATCGCCATACGCGTGGAGTAAGTATCTTTTTGATAGATTTATTAATCAACACCTGCACGAATTTAAAATCACAATACAGGGTTTCCGTTACTTTAATGTTTACGGCGCTGGAGAGTCGCACAAAGGCAACCAAGCATCGCCTTTCACTAAATTTATACAACAGGCAACTGAAAACAGGGTAATAAAACTATTTGAAAATTCTGACCAATATAAACGTGATTTTGTCTATGTGGAAGATCTATGCAAACTGCACGGAAAAATGTTCTATGTAGAATCTAGTGGGATTTTTAATGCAGGGACAGGCACCGCAGTAAGCTTTGATAGCATAGGCAGAGCAATTGCCAAGAAATACGGCGCGCTTATAAAATATATCCCTATGCCAGCAGAACTGCGAGGTCAGTATCAAGAGTATACCTGCGCAAATTTAACAAAATTAAATTCCGTCGTAGATCAAGCATGGATATCAATACTTGACCACATAAACGATACCCCCCATTAACATAAATTAGGAGTAAACTATGTTGACCCATCTCAAGAGTCTGTTTCAAAAACCCAAAGCAATTCCCAAGTCGAGATCGCCTACTGCCGAGGAACAGGAATTATGGAAAATTTGGCACAGTATGGACGAGGGTCTAAAAGAATTCTCGCAGCAAGTTATTGACCTAGGAAGATACAATGCTAAACTGAAGCTTAACCAAAAAGGCATCTGTGTGCTGGTGCGTGAATTAGACAAACACGGCTTTGCAATCAAAGCAAAAGATTATACCGGAGATTCAACTACAGCCGCAGTGAAGTAAATGACACAGGCTAGCCTTGAACAGATACTAGCAACAAGAGAAAAAACCCTCTGGCCTTACTCTGTGCTAGTAGAAGCTGCGGTTAACGATTCTGCCGCTGCGTGGTGCAATGATTGCTGTACGGGCCGATGGAGATCTTATGTTCTGAGTGTCAGTCCGAAAGAAAACAAACAGGTTAAATTTCAATTCAGCAACGAGCAGGATCTTGTGCTGTTTTGTCTAAAATGGTCTAGATAGAATCCCAATATTGGGTTGTTTCAAAACAGAAAGGTAAACAAAATGAAAATATCGATTGAGTTGGATCTAACACCCGAAGAAGCAAAAGAGCTTTTTGTGCCAGGAGACAAGCAGAATGAATTCATGTGCGCTACCTACGATGCTTATATACGCGCTGTCAACAGTATGATTACAGATCATATTGATCCTTATAATTTTACAGGAATGAATCCAAAGCGAGACTAGAACCAGCTATCAACAGCTTCTTCGGTTGCCTTCTGCATGCAGGTTTCCCACATGGTGCCTTCTGGCTGGTCAAAGAGCCATTCTACTCCAGGATCCTCTGATACAAGCCAAGAACTTGTGGAGCTCCACGGTGGTTCTCCTTCTAGTTCCCTTTTTAACTGTCCTGGAGCCCAGCTTGCAAACCCGTGCATGAAACGAAATTGCCTCGGCATGTCGCCTTCCAAGATGTTGGCAAACATGTCTCTATTACTGGTCATTGACCAGCTGTGATTGACCTCAAGCGTATTACTCATACGCCAGTCACTGTCATGCAGCATCCAGATACTGCCAGGCTGCACTGGTCCCCCCCAGTAGAGCGGAAAAGGAAGATTGCCGTCAATGTTGATTTCTTCACGCAGGTCGTTAACGTTAAAACTGGTTTCAGAGTTAACACACAGAGCCACAGTGCCGGTTGCGCTGGTTTGATGTGTGACCAGCATCACTGAGCCCGCAAATCTATAATCCGTCATGTGCGGCGGGGCTATGAGCAGCGATCCCTGTTTTACCTGTTCAGTGTTCATGAATAATCCGGAAGGTCTCCGCCATACTGCTTGCCTTTCATCTTTTTGCCTTTAACAGATACTCGTTTGCTGCCAATCTTGTGACTCTTGTCGCCTTCTCTTGACCTGTAGCCTTGGCTTTTACAGCTAGCCAGTGCACTAGCGCCAAGCGCTGAGTTCGGCTTGCCTGAGGTGCAGAGCTCCTTGCTGGCCTTCCATTCCTGTAGCGCCTGTTCTATGTCCTCAGCTTCTACGTTGAGGCTGCCGCTTTCAAGCGCAATTTCCTCGCCCACAGTCTGTGCAAGCAGTTTCGCAAGGCGTGCAACGTCATTGTATTCATCAAGGAACTCCTGCATGGTTTCTCGAATGTGGTTGCGCAGTTCACCGCGCGGATCGGTCTCTGCGCTGTATACAGGCAGTATATCTTGTGTTTTCATATCAGCTCCGCAGCACCTAGAACTGCTGTGATTAGCAGAGCTTTTGTTTCAAGATCGTCTGCTTCTCTATCCAGTTCTTTGCTGTCTATTATTCTGGTCATTATGTCTTGGAGCTCCATGTCCTCGAGACCGCCCCCATCATACTGCTCAAGCACGGCCAGCGCAGTCTCTGCGCGTGTGCGAGCCCAGGGTTCTTTGGCTTCTGCAAGCTGCTCTAGTAGATCTCGTTCCCGCATGTATCTGCTCTCCTGTTGTCACTGCTGCGCACATCAAGCACGCAGCAGATGCTTGTGTATTTATTCAGCCATAAAGAGAAAACGCAGCAAGTGACTGTGATAATTATTGATATGACAACCCTATGGATTTATGGCGACAGCTACGTTGAGAACTCACACCAAGAGCACTGCTGGGGCAAGCTGCTGCAGCAGCAACAGGGTTTTGAGCGACTGGAGACACGCGGCCTAGCAGGCGTCGGCAATGACTGGATTTTTAGACAGATACGAGAAAGCTGTCAAGAGTGGCAAGCGGAAGATCGCGTGGTCTGCGTATGGAGTGATGTGTATAGACAGTGGTGGTTTCCTGACGAACCGCAAAACTCCAACATCGCTAGCCTCTGGGGCAGACAGGACATGCAGGAACTGGAAGAACGGGATCCCGACAGAGTAACCGCAGTTGGCTACTATCTTTCGTTTCTCTCGCGAGAAGACCTTGATCTTGATAGGCTGCGTGGCTACAGAGCAAGACTGCAGCTTGAGTGTCTAAGAGCGGACTGTGATCTCTGCGAGATTCCCGCGTTCGACACTGATCTCGAGTGGTCAGTACAGGGCGACCTCACAGAGGCCAGCATTGGAGAGTTTCACAGCGATGATCATAGAACACGCTATCTCCAAGATGGAGTTGATCCCAGGCCCTGTCACTTCTCGCAGGAAAATCACAGGATACTGGCACTGAAGATACAGAGATATTTTGAAACTCCGGGCATGATAGACTTTGACTCTGAGTTTGTGAAAAACTGTATTCCCGACATATACAGAGGCAGCTAACACACAACCAATAAGGAACAGCGCACAATGGATGAAAGACGAATCACGCTCAGCTACACAATATCCGATGGTGAGGAGCAGCATCTTGACTTCTACCAGGAACCCGAACACGAGGGTGGATGGTGGAGCTGTGTGCTTACCGCAGAAGAGATGGACAAGATCATACGATCAGCCGTGGAAAGGGGCACGCTGGATGATGGCAGCGACGGTGAGTGAGTTCCCTGCTCGAAGAGCGCTGCGAAGCAGCGTCGCAGCAGTAAAATCATGAAGCCATTCCCATGTGATCGCAGAGAACACTGGCAGCGACGTTTTGCTTGGCTGCCCATACGCTCTAGTGCTAGAGGAGAAACTGTGTGGCTAAAACCCTACTGGCAGGTTGACATATACATGGACAGTTGGGGCCGAGTTCCTATAAAATCAAGATCTTGGCAAAGGCGAGTTAGTGACCGTGAACTGATTGTTGAAAAGCTGAGAGGTAGATTGTAGCGTGACTGCGTGGCAGAGATTCTGGAGTTGGTGCTCGGATAAACAGGGTTGGCAAGCGCTTGCGGGTGTGGTGTATCTTGTTATCTGTGTGTTTGACTTTGTGATAGTGCCTGCGTGGATAGGCATAAACAGAGTTGACATTGCGAGCGTTTTAGCGTTGGAGCAGGTTGCTGCATGGGATCCCAGTGTGCTGGTTATTGTGCTAGAGCAGCTGGGACATCAGCACGAACCGTTTACACTGAGAGCGGGTGGGCTGTTTCACATTTCCTTTGGAGCGATACTTACGGGCAGTGCACTTGCGCACAATACACGCTCGTGAACTATAGAGAGCAGTTTCAACTCAGTATAGTCGCATTGCAGCGTGCGCTGGATAGCAGTATGCAGAAGGGCGAGTGGGGGCGTTATCTAGAACTGAGACACAGAATGATTGCAGTGAAAGAACACATAGTAGCACACGAAGCAGAGTGTGGATATCACTGTGCGTGTAAGGCCGAGGAGAGATGGCTGAAGCATGCAGAAGTGTGAATTACCCTTGGTTAAGCAGTTGAAAAGTGTGAGAATGTGTGAATTACCCTTGGGTTAGCTGTGGATTTTGAGGGCAAGAGTGTTGACATTGTGTATCAGAGTGTTGAAAAGTGTAGAAAAGTGTGTATTTGTGCAATGCCCCTCATCCCCACAGTGTTTGGTTTTACTATAGCCTAAATTGCTGTAGAATTCCCTGCTCATATGGCGATTTTGACTGAATTTTCCACCGTAGATCATGGAAGAATCACTGGGTCTCAAGCTTGAAATCACTGTGATTCTCAGACTGTGTGCTCTAAAATGAAAGAGCAGTTCAGTCTCTGCTGGTGTGTACACACACTGTTTACACTAGACAGTCTCACACACACTCTAGCCGTTACAGGCCCCGCTGCTTGGATTACAGCAGCATGCACACACATGCTCTACATGCTCTACACACGCTACACAGAGATCATGCACTGTCTCACACACACTCTAGCCGTTATAGGCCCCGCTGCTTGGTTTTAGCGCGTGTGCGTGTAGGTTGACACTGTGTGGAGACTGTTGTAAAATTCAAGAATGACTCTGCCCTATGAAAGATATCAAGCAATTGACCGAACAAGAAAGTGGCTACAGCTGAACTCCAACAACAGCAAACTGCCTAGGTGGCTGCGAGAGGAAATTCAGTCACTGCTGCGTCACTTCCCCTGGGAACACGAGCTTGAAGCAATCGCTGAACAGGCTCCCAGTTATCTAGAACAGAATCCCGATGACTTTGTGAGGCTGATCAGAGAATGGCAGGAAGAGGTTGACAGCAACGACCCTAGCTAGTATACTGTATTCAAGTTAGAGCAACACGGGACCATAGCTCAATTGGTAAGAGCGCACCACTCATAATGGTAAGGTTCTAGGTTCAAGTCCTAGTGGTCCCACCATACAAGCAGAACAAAACAGTTTCTGCGCCCGTGGCTCAATTGGATAGAGCATCGGATTTCTACTCCGAGGGTTGGGGGTTCGAGTCCTCCCGGGCGCGCCAAACACAGGGAGCAAGAGCGAGCATGGCGGAATTGGTATACGCAACAGACTTAAAATCTGTCTCTCACTGTGAGATTCGGGGTTCGAGTCCCCGTGCTCGCACCACATTCGGGAGCACGAGCTGATGGCGCTGTGTCCACACTGCGGAGTAGACAAACCCGTTGCAGTTGAACGCTGCTGGAGTTGCAATCAGCGCACGGAATTAGGAGATCAGCTGTGGGAGGAAGCAGCTCGCTATGCAGTGTGCATAGTGATTTTTGCTGTGCTGTTTGTGCTGGCCAAGTGCACGGGAGCATGACAAGGGGTTGACAGCAGTGTCAAAACATCATACTATATACGTTCATTCACAGAAAGAGGGCACACACCAGATGGCAAAGCAGGAAACAGACCAAGAAGTCGTAGCAAGACTGCGCGAGCGATTTGAAATTCTCAATCTCATGACCGCGGCTGTGAAGAGCGGTGACGTTCGTGCTATGATCGTTACTGGACCTCCCGGCGTAGGCAAGTCACACGGCGTACAGGAAACTCTTGCCAAAGACGACATGTTTGCACAACTGGGCGACCGACCACCCAAATATCAGTTTGTGAAAGGTGCTATGAGCGCTGTGGGGCTATATGCCAAGCTTTACGAGTTTTCGCGCAGCGACGAAGTACTGGTGTTTGACGACTGTGACTCTGTGCTTATGGATGATCTGTCGCTGAACATTCTCAAGGCCGCACTGGACTCATCCAAAAAGCGCATGATACACTGGAACACAGACTCGCGCAGCCTACGATCAGAAGGCATTCCGCATTCGTTTGAGTATCGGGGTGGTGCTATCTTTATCACAAACCTGAAGTTTGAAAATGTAAGATCAAAGAAGCTGCGTGATCACCTAGAAGCACTAGAGTCACGCTGCCATCACATTGATCTCGGCATGGACACGGATCGAGAGAAAGTGCTGCGCATTCGGCAGATTGTGGAAGACGGCATGCTGGACAACTACGAGCTTGCCAGTAACATCAAGCGTGATATCGTAGACTATGTGGTAGAAAATCGAAAACGACTGCGCGAGCTTAGTCTGCGCTCTGTGCTTAAGATTGCGGATCTTGCTGCTGCCTATCCCGATCGTTGGCAGAAGATGGCAGAAGTCACTGTGATGCTACGGGCAGGAGGCCCCGCTGCTCGATCAAGGAAAACCGCATGATCTATCAAGACGACGTAGAACTCAACCTCGCACTGCTGTTGGCGGACGGAGAAGAAGACTTTTCGGATGTGGAAACTGCTGAAATGGGGCTGCACCTCATGCAGTGTGTGGCAATTAAAGCAGCAGGCGAAGAACACCTTGTACACTGGGAAGCCAGTGAAGCACTACACTAGGAGGCACCATGAGCAAGCAGTCAGGCGGCTTTAGCCTAAGGTACAACGCGCAAACAGGAGAATGGGACGTGGTAGAACTGGGCATGCCCCACAGAGACAGTCTCAGTGTCTATCAGCAGCAGGCGCTTATGCAGGTAATTGATCTTGGTCTTGCACAGTGCACGAAGTTTCCCGAGATAGAAGAACTCTGCAAAAAAGTGGTTGACAGCTAGACGCAGCGGCCTTACACTAGTAGCTGTAATGAAGTATACAAGGGCGAAGCTGCTGCAGCATCGCCGGGTACGGGCCCGCCCGAAAAGGGCCCCTTAACAGAGGAGTACCTGAGAGCAGTGCAGTTGAAGTTTTCGTTTACAGTAGAGTGCGCCAGCAGCACGTCTGCAGACGTTGACAGGGTTGAATCAATGATCGACCTTCACATGCAGGATCTCGTGTACGACGAGGAGTTTATCAGCGCTTTGAACGAACAGGAAGCAGTTACCATTCAGGTCAAGAGAATTGACCAAACTGGAGCACACACGTGAACCGTTTAGAAAGCACTGCGAAAGCGCTGGCCGTTCCTACCGAATCAGCCGCTCGGCTGATAGCTGTGAAATCCGATTCGCTCCCGGAGCTCACAGCAACCGAAACCGGGCCTGTGCCCTCGGGCCTGGTTTCAGAAGTCCCACTTGTGCCCTCGAGTGGGACTTCTCTTTTATTCTCGGAGCAGGGTCTGTGATTGCGTGGATCACAGGCCTTGGTCTTTTTCTTGTAGGCGTGATTGTGGGCGCAGTAGTTGCGTCACACCTTGCTGGCCGAGCGCTGGGACGACTGCTGGTAGAGTTTGGTGTTTCCGAAGAGCAGCTGGAGCGCAAGGCTCGCGAGCTTGACGGCGACACCGTGCCAGACACTGCTCAGCAGCACACAGTGTGGGTCAAGGTGGAGCATGCGGATCACAGCTATTTTGCCTATCTTGTGGGCAGTTCGGAGTTTCTTGCCAAGGCAGCTACACCGGATGAACTGCTTGATCGGCTGGAAACTCAGTTTCCACAACCTGTTCGGATTCGCATAGCAAGCTCACGAAACTCTGGTTATTTTCAAGAGCTAGCAGACCAACACGCTGCTGAGAGTTGACACCAGTCACTTTTGATCGTATACTATAAAAACACTAGGGCAACAGAGCAAGCAAAATGACTCAGTACTATGTAGAACGACTAGTAAATGACCGCACAGAATGGCTTGCTATTATTCCTCGCGGGGAATACTGGGTAGGCGCTTTCGCTGTGGTAGGCGAGATTCCTCGAGAACATCAAGCAGCAGGAGCATAACGTGTTGAGACTGATTGGCATCTGTGCCGTAGTGTATCTCGCCTACTGGGCGGGCATGAACGGTTTGGATGTTGCAGACTTGATCGCATATGCAAACTCTCAGGTTGACACTGTGTCAAACTGATCATACGCTGTATATAACAGTTAGGGCAAAGGAGAAGAGGATGACAGACCTACTTTCAGACTACGAACAGCTTCCTCAGCCAGCACTGGATCTACTTGACCAGTTCGAGCAAGAAAGTCAATCAGGTAACGCCTATGCTGCTGCGACGCGGCTGTCACAGAAGCTCAGAGTGCTAGGCTACTCTGTAGACCACGGGCCAGACGGTGAACTATACGATTTGGTTGACACTCACACCAAGTGATCATATACTGTATATAACAGTTAGGGCAAACAAGAGCGAAACTATGTATACACTAGAAGTCTACAAACGAGATGGTCGAGTAAAGTCAGGCGAGCGACTGGTAAGCAAAGAAGACTTGGATGTGCCGCGCGGTGACGCACAGGGCATCGCAGAAGCACTTGAGATGAAAGGCTTTCGAGTAGAGCTTAGAGACACTTGGGTGACTAGAACGAATTCACAGACGGGTCGAGAGTATCGTGAGCGCTATGACACTCCTCGGTCTTGCTCACCCGCGTCAGACCTCTACTGGAGCATGTGATGCACAGTCAGGGAACACTGGAACAGCGTTATGTGATCTATCGCAGTCAGGCAGAAAGTCTAGGTTGGCGTGTAAAGTCGTTTGCGGAATGGCTAAACTCATAGTTGACACACACAGTGTGTGATCATATACTGTAGACACACTGAGAGAAAGAGGGCAACACCGTGAAAGCACTGACAGAATACATGGCGCAGATCAACGCACACCTTGCTATCTTTGGTGAAGCACCGCTTGATCCCTATCGTGACTATGCGGAGGTGCGTCGCGCGGTAGAGGTACTAGGCTCCCCGGAGATCCTCACCAAGGACGGCACACTTGCTCGTGCGGAAGTAGAGGCTCGCACGAACACTTGGCTTGACGCTATCACTGAACTGGACGCAATCGAACAGGAGTTGACAGCATGAAGGTCTTGCGTGAGATCACAGAGTGGGCAACAGACATCCAGCCCAATCACGTGTATCTTGTAGAAGGTGACAAGATTGCGGCCTACCAGCCTCATGGCACTGGTGCTGTTGTACACTTTGAACACCGTGCGCGTCTTGATCGTGCTCGTAGGCGGTTCGTAGAGGAGCCTCTTGATGCTGCTCTGTGGGGAGTGTCTGTGAAGCAGCCTGCACACATTGTAACTGTGGCAGGCTCTAAAGGTTCAACCTATGAAGTCAACTTGCAGGAAGGTTCGTGCACCTGTGCTGGATATCAGTTCCGAGGACGGTGTAAGCACATTACTATAGCTGAGGGGGTCGCAGTCTAGTGTCAATTACATACGATGACCCGCAGGGAACTCGTCCTGTGACCTACTATCTCCTAGTAGAAGAAGATCTCAAGAAACACGGCGTTACCCACGCGACTCTCCAGCCCGGTGCTGAAAACGTAATCTGGGTCTCCAAAGGTCCATCACATTGTCCCATCAACCTCTACTATGTTTTCTCAGAAGGCCAGATCATAGACGTCCAGGTGGACTAACTACTCAAAACGGAGAACAACCATGCGAACCCTTATTCTCGTCCTACTTCTACTGCCTATCACAGCGCTCGCTCAGTTTGAAGACAATCCTGCCCAGCAGCGACTTTGGCAGGGCATGACTGATGCTGCTCCTGCCTATGAGATGCTGTTGGCCTGTGAACGTACGGTCACTGCTGACCTTCTATTAGATACTGTGAAAGAGTTTATTGCTCTGTCAGTCAACACTCGCGAAGACATCAACATTGCTTTTAACATGTGGAACCGTGCTCGCGCCAATGCGGCAATTGAATACTTTGAAACACTGCGAGGTCTGGAACGAGATCCTGAGGGCGAGATCTGCAGTGAACTTGAGAACGACATCATCAATGACTTTGGCAATGCCATCTAGGGAGGACTGCTTATGATGGGCTTGATTAAACTGTTTCGACTGCTGTGGAGTCTCATAGATCCCGCAAAGAACGCTCTGTGGTCCGCACCGCTTGAATGGAAGTATCTCGCTACGAATGTTCTCGCGTTCATGTGGTGTGTGGCGTTTGGCATCACTGCGAGCGAGTATGTGATGATTGGTTACTCTATCATAGGTCATGTTGCTCTCATCACAATGTGTTTTGTGACCTACTGGGTGATGAGACGCAGTTCAAAAACCTGGGGTTGACAACCCGGCCAACTGATCATATACTGTATTCATAGTTAGGGCAAAGGGCAACTGAAATGATTAGACTGTTCATCGCATTCATCCTCATGTACGGCACGGTCGGCGGCATTGAAACTGACATGTACTACACCTGGCTTCAGCCTGCCGCGCTGTTTGGCCTCAGCGGTTTGATCTTCCTTACTACCGTGATGGACGGCACTTGGCAGCGGATTACAGGAGAGGACAAGTGAACAAACTGATCAGAGATGGCAAGGTTGCTGTTATCTACTCACCGGGCTTTGGTGGAGGTTGGAGCACCTGGAACTTCAGTCATCCTGACTGTGTGTTTGACCGAGAGATCGCAGAGCAGGTACTAGACAGGGAAGATCCTAAGGCAATCGAACGGCTCGCACAGGCCAAGTGGGGCAAGGGCGACGACTACTTCTTCTCAGGTGCTGCTGAAGAACTGACAGTGATGTGGCTTGCGGAAGGCACAAGGTTTGTGATCCGAGAGTACGATGGCAACGAGACTGTGGAGACGGAGAACGACATTGAGTGGTTGACTGCCTGACGGACGACGATGATTTTTGTTTGATTTTAATGACACTTACTAGACCAAAGGAGATAGGAATGACAATCGGAGA
>Ga0209937_1000241_pt1 | contig 18851 bp, 18 predicted proteins | sample SalPon1_B_H2O_MG_FD_185699 | JGI IMG/M metagenome (GOLD analysis project Ga0209937, IMG submission 185699) | Salt pond water microbial communities from South San Francisco under conditions of wetland restoration - Salt Pond MetaG R1_B_H2O_MG... | ecosystem: Environmental > Aquatic > Non-marine... | reverse complement strand
CAGGGCATCTACGACGGCATCACCACCTCGGAGCTGGACGATCTGTCCGCGCGCGTCTGCGCGGCCATGCAGAGCGTCCACACCGGTTACGACCTTCTCGCGGGCCGCATCCTGGTGTCCAACATCAGCAAGAGCGCGTTGCACGTGGTAGGCGACCTGGCCTTCTCCGCGAAGGTGAATTTCCTGGATGCCCGCTCGCCCGGCCTGTACAACCCGGAGTTCCTGGCGTTCGTGCGAGGCAACGCGGCCGCCATCGACGCCATGGTGGTGCGCGAACGGGACATGCGGTACAACTACTTCTCGGTGTCCACCATGCGCCGCGGGTACCTCATGAAGGACCCGCAGACAGACGCGGTGGTGGAGACGCCGCAGGATCTGTGGATGCGCGTGGCGGTCGCGGCGTGCTGTCATCGTGCGCAGCACCCGGACCTGTGTTCCACCACGGAGGATGACCTGCTCCGGCGGCTGCGCGCCAACTACGACGGCATGTCGCTGGGGCGCTTCACGCACGCCACGCCCACGCTGTTTCACGCCGGCACGCGCTTCGAGCAGATGAGCTCCTGCTACCTCATGGGCACCCGGGACAGCCTGGCGGACATCTACAAGACCATCTCGGACTGCGCCCAGATCTCCAAATGGGCCGGCGGCATCGGGGTGCACATCAGCAACGTACGCGCCCGCGGCAGCCCCATCAACAGCACCAACGGGAAGTCGGACGGCATCAAACCCGCGATGGGTGTCCTGAACGCCACGGCGCGCTACTGCAACCAGTCGGGGCGACGCAAGGGCTCCATCGCGGTGTACCTGGAGCCGTGGCACCTGGACGTCTGGGACTTTGCGGAGATGCGCAAGAACACGGGGGCGGACACGGAGCGCTCGCGGGACCTGTTCCTCGCGCTCATGGTGCCCGACGTCTTCATGCGGGCCGTGGAGTCCGACGGCGACTGGTACCTCATGAGCCCCGACGCCTGTCCCGGCCTGCACGACACCTACGGCGAGGCGTTCGAGGAGCTGTACGCCAAGTACGTCGCGGAGGGCCGGTACGCCAAGCGCCTGAAGGCCAAGGTGCTGTGGAACCACGTGCTGCAGTGCCAGCTGGAGACGGGCACGCCGTACGTGTTGTTCAAGGACACCATCAACCGCTGCTGCAACCAGAACAACATGGGCACCATCCGGTCCTCCAACCTGTGCGCGGAGATCACGGAGTACTCGGACGCCGAGAACTACGCGGTGTGCAACCTGGCGTCCATCGCCGTCAACCGCTTCGTCTCCGTCTCCGCGACGGACGGCCAAAAGACGTACGACTTCGAGGGCCTGCGGCAGACGGCGCGCCTCATCACGCGAAACCTGAACCGCTTCATCGACGTCAACTTCTATCCCACGCCGGAGACGCAGCGCTCCAACATGACGGCCCGGCCCGTGGGCATCGGCATCCAGGGCGTCGCGGACACGCTGTTCGGCATGGGACTGGCGTACGAGGACGAGGAGTCCATGCGGTTGGAGGCGGCCATCATGGAGACCATCTACTACGGCGCGTTGCAGGAGTCGGTGGAGTTGGCCAAGGTGTACGGGGCTTACGAGCGGTTCCCGGGCTCCCCGTTCTCGCGCGGGGACCTGCAGTTCGACCTGTTCCTCAAGTCGGGCAAGGCGCGACACGTGTACTTCCGGACGGACGCGGACCGCCCCGACTGGGAGGCCCTCAAGGCGGACGTCATGCGACACGGGACGCGCAACAGCCTGCTGACCGCCCTCATGCCCACCGCCAGCACCTCGCAGATCATCGGCAACTCGGAGGCCTTCGAGCCGGCGCACAGCAACGTGTTCAAGCGCACCACCCTGGCCGGCGAGTTCATGGTGGTGAACCGGTACCTCATGGAGGACATGCGGCGCCTGGGGCTGTGGACGCCCGCCTTCGTGCAGGCGCTGGTGCGGAACGACGGCTCCGTCCAGGACATCCCCGGCGTCCCGGAGCGCTACAAGCAGATCTACAAGACGGTGTGGGAGGTGCCCCAGCGCGCGTTGGTGCAGCACGCCGTCTCCCGCGCACCCTTCGTGGACCAGAGCCAGAGCATGAACCTGTTCTTCGCGGTGCCCAACACCGGCAAGCTGTACAGCAGCCTGTTGTACTCGTGGAAGAACGGCCTGAAGACGGGGTTGTACTACCTACGCAGTAAACCCGCTCGCGAGGCGCTGAGGATAGGCGGCGGAGCGGCGGCAGACGGCGGAGGTCATCATCATCACCATAAGTCCCACGGCAGAGGCGGTGGACGCGGAGGAGGAGGAGGAGGAGGAAGACTTTCGCAGCAGCAGCAACAGCCATCCGCTGCGGCCGCGAGTGGTCCTGCGTGCACCAGGCACATGGCTTCGGAAGGCGGCTGCGAATCCTGCTCGGCTTGACGTCACAGTGTAGTAGAAAAAAATATGTAGGGCCGCGTGCGGCGCTCACACGATATTTGATTATTCGCGCTTGCGCTTCTTATCGTCCCTCTCCGATTGTCGACGATCCTTCGTGATCTCCTGGTTCCGCACGTACGTGGTCTGGGCGGGCCTCCTTCTGGCGATGTCCTTGCCTTCCTCGATGCATTTTTCGACGGGCGCGGCGTCCTTCACGTACTGAGTGGAGATGCCTCGCGTGTCGGGGAACAGCACGCTCGTCACGAACTTGAGGCCGTCCAGCAGCTCTTTGTCGTACGGCGATGAGTTTGCGAGGTTCCGGACGTAGCCGAAGAACTCGTAGGACAGTCCCGGGGGGGCGAAGCCGGGCTTGGAAAGAACCATGGAGTGCACGAGGCTCACGACCTCGCAGAATTCATGGTGGGCGATGCGCTTGCCCCTGTGGCACCTGCGACTGGAGTACTTGGATAGCCCGTCTGTCAAGGCGCCTGCGTCCTCTCGATCGAGGGCTGCGTGGTACGTGCCGATGTTGCGGTTGTAATCCACCAGCGTCTTCAGCATCTTCAGCGACACCGGGGGGTTCCAGCGGACGCTCGTCAGACCGTGTATCGTCGTGTTGACCAGGATCGTGATGCCCCGCAGGACCACGGGGCCGCCGACGTCGAACGCCGTCCCACAGAAGTCGGCGAACTCGTAAGACATGCGGCGCATGGTGAAGTCCAGGTCGTGGGTGGACGCCGTCTGGCTGACGCACGCCGTCAGCCACCTGCGCATGATGTCGCTGAGGAAGTCGGCGATCTTTCGGCGAAAGTCGCGTTGGCCCCCCTGGTCCATCGGCTCCGCCTCGGATAAGACGTCCGTCAACGCATCCCAGAACGCCACGAAGGAGTGCGGCTGGCCCTTGAAATCCTCGAGGATCGGGCGCTGTTTCGAGACCTCTTCCAGACCACGGATTTCGAGGAATTCTCGGATCACGTCTTTGGCGAAGACGACGTCCAGGCCGGCGCTGTCTGCCGCGCCTCCTCCACTGCCACGGGCGAACGACAGGATCACCAGGTCTTCCAAGGTCACTCTGCGGATGAGTTCCCGCATGATGTCCTTGGGGAGTTTGTCGAAGCAGTTGCGCACGGAGACGTGCGAGGCGGAGGCACTCATGGCGGAATGATCAGTCGAGCCAGTCAGAGAGAGGCCCGGTGCACGCCGTCGTTCAATTTTTTTTTCGCTTTCGTCCTCGGCCGAGGTTTGCGTTTCTTTTTCGTGAGTGTTTACAGCGAGAGAAGACGAGTGGGAACATGCTGGAGCTGTACGCTTTCGGAGCCTTGGCGAGCATCGGCTACATGCTGAAGCAACGGCGGGAGGAGGAGCGCCGACGCGTGTCCAGTAGCCGTCTCAGTCGCGGTGCCGACGGACACATCAGCAAAAGACGCGCTCGCCGCGAGATCCCCAACGGACCCAACGTGTACCAGGGGGACGCCGTGGTCCGCGCCCACAAGGGCGAGTTCGACGCCGTGCGCCGCGCGAGTGAGGCGTCGCGCAATCCACAGAACACCGGCGTGATCCCTCGCTCCGCGGCTTTCGATTCCTTGACGGGCGGCAGTCGAGAGGACAGAGCGTCCTCCTTCGGTCGCAAGGCGGAGAAGCGGAGGCTGATGAGGTCGCCGTTGACCGGGAAACTGATGGGCGTCGAAGAATTCACGCACACCAACATGACGCCTTTTTTCGGGTCGCGAACGACACAGGACATGGACCACGATCGAGCAGCCGGGACCCACATGTCCCGACTGAACGGCGCGGTGGACGCCGAGTCCTCCGTGGGTCCCAAGAAGGAGATCGCCCCGTTGTTCGAGCCCTCCACGGACGTCGCGTACGTGACGGGCCAGCCCAACCAGACCGACTTCATGCACAGTCGCATGGTGGAACCCAAGTCCAAAAACAATCAGATGCCGTTCCAGCAGGTGCGCGTGGGACCGGGCGTGAAGGGGGAGGACGACGAGGAGGACGGCGCGTCGCCGCAGGACGTGTACCTGAAGCAGCGGGAGTACGCCAAGCCGCGGTCCACGGAAGAGATCCGCCGCGCCGACGACCCCAAGATCAGCTACGAAGCGCGCACCGTGGCGGGCATGAAAGGCAAGGAGCGCGGGGATATGGGCAAGGTGGAGAAGCGGCTGCCCACGACCGTGAAGGAGCGCACCTCCACCGACGACTTTTTGAAGACCACGGGGGCGGTGGTCGGGCCCACCGCGCGTCCGGAAAAGGTCATGGTGCGCAAGACCACGCGCCCCGATACTCACGTGTACTACACCGGGGCGGCACGGAACGCGGGACCCGACGCGGAGGGCTTTCGATCGCGAGCCTCCGGAGCTCCCTTGCGCACCGGGGGGCTGTCTGGAGGTAATTCCGCCCCTGCGGACGCCACTCGAACGGGTCGAGGCGCTGATTTCGACCACGGTCGCGACAGTATCCTGGTGTACGACAACAACCGCGACGTGACTAGTAAACGCGTACACCGCAGCAACGTTTCCGGGGCGGTGAAGGCCGCGGTGGCCCCGCTGACCGACGCCATGCGCATGACGCGCAAGCAGTTCACCACCAAGAACGAGAGGCCGGAAGGCAGCAGCGGACCGAATCCCCAGATGCCCGCCAAGGCCACCGTGCGCGATCCGGATCACGTGGCTCGCACCACTCTCAAGGAGACCACGGAGGATGCGGGGACACGCGGCGTGAGCGCGGCGGCGGTCCGTGGTAGCGGGGCTCCGCGGGGCGTGGTGTACGACCCCGATCAGGTGGCGCGTACCACGATCCGGGAGACCACGGAGGATGCGGGGACACGCGGCGTGAGCGCGGCGGCGGTCAAGGGAGGAGGAGCTCCGCGGGGCGTGGCGTACGACCCCGAGCAGGTGGCGCGTACCACGGTCCGGGAGACCACGGAGGAGGCGCGACCGGGAGCGGCGAACGTGCGGACCGCCGCCTACAAGCCGGTGTGCTACGACCCCGAATCGCGAGCTCGCACCACCTTGAAGGAGACGGGGCTAGCCCCCGCACCCAAGGCCAACCTGTCGAGCGGCGCCCACCGTCCCGTCGCGCGCGATCCCGACGACGTGGCGCGAACCACGGTCAAGGAGACCACCGTCGCCGCGGACGGAAAAGCTTTCGCGTCGGTTCGGAACGCAGAAATGAGGGGGGACGTGCGCGATCCCGATCACGTGGCCAAGACGACGGTGAAGGAGACCACGGCGGACAACACGCAGGCCACGCGCAACCTGCGCGGCGAGGTGACGAAGCCCGAGAAGCGCGACGCCGACCTGACGCCGGGCACCACCACGAAGCAGTTGATGCTGCACGAGACGCGGGGGGGAGCGGCGGCGGGGGTGCAGTCGATGCAGGGCACCAACGCCGGCTACACGGTGACCGGCGTGGAGGCGCCCTTCACCAGCAAAGAGGTGGTGGGCAAGGAGTCGTACGTGGGAGGCGCGAAGAACGCAGTGAGCGAGGGCGGCCACGACCTGGCGCAGCGCAACACGTCGGTCAAGGACACCAACCGCCAGACCACGGGCGACGCCGAGTACTACGGGACCGCCGGGTCCTCGGGAGGCGGGAAGGCCCCCATGTCGTACGACGCCATGTTGAACGCCGTGACGGACGACGGAGCTCGCGAGCGCACTCTGGAGGTCCGCGAACCCGGGGGGTCCTCCGTCAAGATATCCACCGGAGCGGGCAACGGCAGCGTGCCGGCGTCCACGCGGGAGCGGGAAGAGGTGTCGGACCCGCGTCACAACGGAGGCGGCGACGGCTCGGTGGCGGACTTTCGCAGCCGTCTGGGGGCGGGCACGCTGCCCTCCGTGGCGCACGACGAGGTGCTGCTGTCCTCCAAAGACACCGACGGCAACGACGCCCTGCGCCGCATCGGCGACACCACTCGGGAGCCCACCATCAGCGAGGTGGAGGGGGAGAACGACCGCTTCGACCCGGCCATGGTGTTGGAGCAGCTGAACTCCAACCCCTTCGTGGTGAAATAAAAAAATTGAATCTTCGAACGTCGAAGCGAAGGTGCTGTGAGATTGAGTCAAAGACAGAAAGACGAGTGCAACACCCGGAATTCCTCGCGCAAACACACTCGAAATGGTTTCTCTGGATGACGAAGCACCGTATGGCGACATCGTGGCGTGTGCGATCCCCGGATCCGATTTCGTGATCGTCATGCCGCACAACGTCGATCATCACGACGGGTCCTTCGAAGCGAAACGCGCTTACACGGAGTACCTGGAAGCCCGAAAGGCCCAGGAGCAAAAAGAGTCTCGGAAGGCCCGCCAGGCCCGCCAGGCCCGTCAGGCTCGGGATAGGAGCGAGTACGTGAAAGTGATGACGACGTTGATGTGGATGTCGACGCCCTTGTTCCACACGTCGGAGTTCGCTTACGCCGCATCCATCGCGCCCAGACTCAAGGGCTTGTTTCAAGCCGTCCAGGACACGCTGAAGCCCCACCTGGTGGTCGAAGCCGAAGCCTCGGGCATCCTGGACATGTCGGGCGGATGTGTGACGCTCGGACCTCTCGAGGAGGACGGTTTCTCGTCTCCGGACGAGTCCATGAGGGGACTGGTCCGGAACGTGTCAAAGTACAGGAACGCCTGTTCCAAGCACGGCATACCGCCTGTGTCGAACATCGAAGTGCTCCACGTGCTCATCGGCGAGCGCATCGGCTTCTACAAGAACGGCGGTCGAGGGTACTGCGACGAATGCGCGTAGAAATATGTGTCACACACCGGATCACGCCTCCCGACATGACGCATGCATGCACGCACGCATGCGTTTTCTTGCGTCATCACAGTCATCACTCGGGCAGGGGCGTCGCCACGGCCTGCGCGAAGATCTCCGGCGCGTACGCGCAACCCAATCGGCGTTCTTGGGTCCTGAGCTTGGCCAGGGCTCGCAGGATGTCCATCGGGGCGTCGGCGGGCACCTCGAAGGTGCCGTGACGCAGCTCGTGGTCGCGCGCCATGTGGTATATCCGGTGCACCGTCTCCCAACAGCACGTCACGGACTCCGAGTCGGGTCTCCCGTCTTGGTAGCGCGACGCGGATGAATACATCGTCCGGGGATCGAGGTACAGCACGCCACCGTATTCCATGTGTGTTTGTTCTGCGTGCGTGCTGTACCTCGATCGAGATGATGTGGTTTTATTTCGTCACTCGGATGAAGACGACATGCAGCGGAGCAGAGGATTGCGCGGTCGCATCCTCACGGACATCACGACTCCCGCACAACAGTCACGAGTCCTCCGTGCTTTCCGCGAACCCCTGTTTCTCATGCCGACCGTCACCGAACCCGCTCGCGACCCGAGACACCACGAATTGATCGTGAGCGGCTCATCGGGGACCTTGTACACCGTGTCCGCGAGGGACGGTCACGTCCGATGCACATGCCCGGATGCGCGCACCAACTGCTCGACCGCCTCCTGCGTGTGCAAACACGTCTGTTTCGTGCTGTTGCGCGTGTTGCGTCTGGAGGATCTGGAGTTCTTCACGCGAAGCGAGAGCCTCCGGTTGACCGCGGAGGAGATGCGCTTCTTCGCGGAAGCCGCCGAGGGAAGGATAACGAGGTCCGTCGACGACGTACACAGCACCTCGAGATCCGTCGACGACGACGACGAGGATCATGATGCGGCGGCGGAGTTCTTCGTGAGACGCAAAGACGTGGACGACACCGACGAGTGTCCTGTTTGTTACCGAAGCTTGTGCGGCGAAGCCGCCGACGGCGCCGCGGGGGCGGATGTGTGTTGGTGCCCCGCGTGTTCCAATGCGATCCACGCATCCTGTGCGGAACGCTGGCTGCGGAACGCCCCCCTCCGCACCTGCGTCTTCTGCAGGTCCACGGCGTGGCGAAACTTCCCGCTCCTCACGCCACTTCCTTCGCGTAGACGTCGATGGCTTCGTTGATGGTCTTCACGAAGCGCTTCACGTCTCGCTTGGTCCGCGAAAAACGCAGAATTTCTGACACATCCTCGATGCGCCGTTCCGTCACCTGTCGCGCGTTTTCGTCGTCTGGGTGTAACGCCTCGGGAGAAGGATAAAACCGGGTCATCATGGCCGAGTGTCGGACGAAGCTCTTGAAGATCGCCGTGGCGACGATCCGTGCCGCGGTTTCCAGCGACATCGATTTCAGTCGTTTCGCATGGGATAACGCGTCTTCCTCCTCTTCGTCCTCTTTCGCGACGGAAGATTCCACAATCTCCCTGCACAGATGGCGCAGCATGACATCCACGTTCGCGTCCACGTCGATCTGGAACGTCAGGTTGTAATTGACGTCCCTGTCGAGGGCCATCACGAAGAACAGGATGGGCCAGTGGATCCCGGGGCCTTGGGTGCTCTGCGAGACCAAGTCGAACGGGTTCGGCGGACGGACGATGACTTTCCGGGCGCGGGCGTCCCACGTGGGGTAACAACCCGACGCGTAGTACCTGCACATCTTGGTACATTTCCACAGGTTTTGACGGTAATTTTGCTGACTGGACAGTTTCTGACTGGCCATCGCGAAATTCGAGAACACCGTGTCGTCGAACACCGAAGACACGCTCTGACCCATGACGGAGTCGTGCACCGCGGATTGTTCATAGTTTCCAAAAAAAATGTGTAGAGCATAAAACGAAGAGGCACAGGGCGCATGCCCGCCCGCAGCGCACGCCGACGCGCCATGATCATCCGGATCAAGGTGTCGAAAGAGACTGCGGATCGTGTGCGCGAAGAGAAGAGGACGCTGCGACAACAGGAAGACGACGCCATATATGACCATCGCGCCTTTTCCGGGGAAACGTGCTCCTTCGGAGACGATAACGGCTACGTCGCGACCAGGCCGTCGGAGCGACGCCCCGAGCCGGTAGATGAAGACGACCGCGGGACGTCGAGGGTGACGCCGTCCGACGGCGTCAAACCGACCAAGTCCAGATCGCCGTGGTACGACAAGCTCGGACTCGGGAAAAGGATGAAAAAGAAGACCAATCACTCGTAGAGTCCCATTATTTTTTGACCACCGCATCATACAAGTTCTTGTCGCGGTGCTTCACTCTGCACAGCAAATAATCGATCGACTTGTAAGTCCTGGCCATTTCTTTGACTTCCACGTCCGACGCGTCTGATTTCATGCCCATCGCTGATGCGTTCAGGGCTTTGGTGCTGCCGCCGCCTTCTCCTCCCGACTCCTGCTCACCGCCGTCCCCCGTGTCTCCGGAGAAAGTCTTGCTCACCTTTTCGAGGCTGGGCGTCAACATGTCCTGCATCCGTCGGGGCAGGCCCAACAGGGACTGAATCCCGGCGGCGCTCCCTCCCTCGTTTTCCTCGTTTTCGGCGAACAGCTCGCGTCGAAGCATACGTCCGTCGCCGAGGAGACACACGTACACCAGCGACGCCCACATGACCCCCATGACCACGACGAACTCCAGGGGCGACAGACGGAACCCCGAACGCGCCCAGTAAAGGAAGGCGGCCGCCGTGGAGATCAGCGCTGCCGCGTATCCCCTGCTCATCGCTACTCCTCCGCGCATGTATGCTCAGGCGACGACGCGGTCCTCGTTGTCATGCACCCACAAAAAATGTCATCAGATCTTGGCGAGCATCGTTCGGATCTCCTCTCGCATCTCCGCGTTGGTCAACAGGTGCAGGCTCTCGTCGTCGGTGTTGTTGTATCGCGACGCGTCACCGTACACTTCGTGCGGGGCGGACCGCAACACTCCGGCCATCTCTCGAAGTTTCTTTTGCAGGAACGTTTGCAGATGGCGGACGCAGTTGCTGGTGTCCGCGGTCCGGAAACACACGAAGGAGTTTTCGCAGAAACGATATCCTTCGTATTCTCGCGTGTCCACGTGGGTGAAACGATTCCAGAACGCCGTCGTCTCGCTGCTCCAGGTGGGCTCGCTGTACATGCGCTGGATGCCCTGCATGATGCCACGGATCGTCTGCTCGGACATCGCGAAGGAACGATTGTACGTCGAGTGGCCGCTCAGCGTGTACTGGTTGATGTAGGACTGGAAGACGTTGTAGCGGTTGCGATCCCCGCCCACCTTCTCGATCACGAACACGTGCCCGGGGAAAGACATGGTGGGATTCGACCACGACCGCGGATCCACGCGTTCGGGACCGGGTCGCATCTTGCAACTCGTCAGCATCACGTAGAACAGGGTGCGTTTCATCACCTGCCTCCCGTCTTCGACTTCGCGCGTCGCTTCCTGGGGCTCCAGAAGGGCGTCGTTCAACCTGCGGATGACCGCGAGCGGATTGGACTGGCTTCGCGCCCACTCGGCCGGGGTTCGACAACGTTTCCGTTCGCGTATTCCGGCCTCCGCGACGTCCTTCGAATCGCACGCCTCCGGCGCTTCCATGACGTCCGCTTGTTCCCCCAGGAACAGATACCACATCATGACCGCCGTGTTCAGGCACTTGGTGGTGAGGAGCTGCATGTTGTAGCTCCGGATGTGGTTGGTCATCAGTTGCATCATCGCGGGGATGTGATCCTTGATGATGTACCCTATGTCACACAACATGTGTACCGCGTCATACTCCCGCGGAAGAAAAAAGACGGAAAAATTCGATTATAGTCGCGGTTGGATCTCGAAAAAGTATAAATTGAGGGCTCGTGTGTGGACACACACTCCTAAATAATAATCATTCATCCGATGTCTCGCGAAAGCTCGGTGAGCGCATCCAGCGGTTCCTACAGCGACAGCGGCGAGTCCTATACCTGCTCCGGTAGTTACAGCTACAGCGCGAGCATGAGTGCGAGCGATGATCGAGGAGGACGAAGAGACCCGACAGACTCCGCGACCAGTGGTCTGCGCGACACGCAGCGCAGAGGTGAGAAGATGGGTTGTTTTGTAGATGCACGCGACGATGCTCAAATGGGAGGTATAAATGCTCGGACGGAAGCGATGTCATGTCGATTCATTTGCCACCGTGTCCTCCATCATGACCGCAGATGAAGCTCTTCCTCCTCCTCCTCCACTCGACGAGCAGCAGCCTCCTCCCCCTCAGCAGCAGCAGCCTCCTCCTCCTCCTCAGCAGCAGCAGCCCCCTTCTCCTCCTCCGCAGCAGCAGCCCCCTCCTCATCCGCAGCCCTCGCAAGCCCCCCAGCAGCAGCAGAAGACGAGGATCATTTTCAGGCTGAACAAGCAGCAGCAGCAGCAGCAGCAGCCCCCTTCACTGGAGGAAGGGGAGGTCGCTGCCGGCACCGGCGCGGACGCCGCCGCACACTCTCAGCAGCAGAACAAGTCCCCCAGTCCCTCTCCGGTAGTCGTCCGCGAAAGGCCAGCAAAGATCGAGAAACGCGGCGCATCGCCTTCTCCGCGCCGCCGTTCATCTACGTCGCCCCCTCCGCGCCGCCGTTCATCTACGTCGCCCCCTCCGCGCCGTCCGGACGCCAAACAGCCCACGCAGCGGTACAGGGAGAGGGAGCCGTTGAGGAGCGTCGTCCTACCTCCAAAGAAAAGAAAAGGTGAGTGAGTGTCTCTGTGTGCGTTTGTCGTCTGGAGTCGTTCGTTCCGGATACGGAGACCATCAAGATCGCTCTCCGTTTTGTTCTCGTGTACCGCAGAAGAAGAAGAAGACAACAAGGGTCGAAGGCGGCGCTTGTCGTCCCCGATTCCACGCAAGCCGCAACCAAAGACGACGCGAGCGGATGCGATTGATGAGCCACGCGGGGTCAAGGTGAGGGGTATGGCGAGCGCGACAGAGAAACCAAACGCTTCAATGCCGACGACGATACACTGTTTGTCACAATCCCTGCCCTGTCAGACGATGCTCGTAGACACGTTGTCACACGTTTCATGTCTCCTGAGTTTGAGCCGAACGGTCCCGGGTACGGTCACACACGAATACGTGAGTAAGGCGTCATGACACTGATGTCGATTGACTCTTTTTCGTCGCAGGACGAGAAGCAGAAGTGGCACCCACAACAGACCAAGAGAAGGCGCGAGAATGAGGAGGACGACAAGGACGATAAAAGAGGTGGGTGTGAAGAAATACCTGGTTTTTCTTTCGAATTAGAGTTACAGAAGTTTTCACGGGACACTTGTGTATCTTCGAACATGAAACTGCCGTAAATCGTCTTCCTGGCCGACGCGGCTGTATGTGTGGGCGGAAATCTTTGATTCCCTGCTCCGCCCGTGACCGACTCGAATCGTTGTGTCCACTCACTACATTCGCAGCGAGGAAGGAAGACAAAGAGAACGTCGTTCCCTCCGCCCCCAACCGCGATGAGCGCCGGCCACAGCGGAACGGAGGAAGCTTTCAGGTGTGTTTTTCGACGCCGCTCTTTTGGTCTCGCACCACCCTCTCACATCCATCGGCACCCTCTCACAGCTGCCGTGTGTTCTTTTCCGACCGATGATACCACAGGCGAACAATAACCGCGGCGTCGCCGCAAAGATGCCACAGCACCGCCAATCGTCCGAACGCGAGAAACAGCCCAAGGAGAAAGAAGACTCTCGGCCACGACCGACCATCAGGTGCGCGCACTTGCCGTCGTGTTTGCTCGCGCTCGTCTCGTCATTCCTCCCGAATGAATGATTAAGAAGTGATACACCGTCAAATAGAAGACGAAACACACCCTCCCGAGGTCTCACATGTCCTTCTCTGACAGCGGATTCTCTATGGTGACGTGTGTAGCCTTTGGAATAAAATTCCGTACCATGCATTGATCATCGGTGGGATGATTCGTTCCCATTCCACTCAAGGGGATCATCGGAAGCTCTTCCTCCCCCCTCTCATCACCGGTGACGATATTATCCGAGTGGATCGAACGCACCATGCATCTCGAGTGTTTTCATTTTTGATCAGCAGCGCTGAATCGTCTCTCGTTCTTTTTCGCAGGCGAGACGTTCCGTCCGCCATCGTGGCCGTCTACACCGCCGGGTGCGATTCCCAGGGACTGCTGTCCGGCTTTGCCGACACCGTCGTGAAGAAGGTCCCTGAGGCCGTCGACGGCGTCAGGACCGATCCGTCCGGCGTCACAGACAACGACGTGGTGGGCGTGCTCAAGGAGGCGGAGCAGGTGGTGGTGCGCGTGCACACCGGCATGGAGCGCAGGAAGAAGGATCTCGTGAGGATCGTGTTGAAGGATTGCGTACCCGTGGAGTACACACCGTCCTTGAACTTCAAAGGCAACCTGTACCCCATCGTGTGATTCGTTTTTGGGACGTGTATGGTAATATAAACCAATAAACAGAAGATGTCGGTGATTATTATTTTCTTGTTGTTTTGCCTGTCGGCGGGGGTATTATCGACAGTGGCGTGGTTATGGTGGCGTCGCGTCAATAATGTAATAACTCGAGTCGTATCTGTTTCGGCTTTCGAACGAGTGGCTCTCGATAGCGGGCACCTGGTGCTCACGTCGGAAGAGGGGGCTCACGTCGCCGACGCCCTCGCACGGGGCGCGAAAGATCTCGAACAAGCAAGGAAAGAGTACGTTTCCAGCCACATAGGTAGCGTGAGCTCGGCGAGGAAACAGAAATTGGAAGACGGTGCGAAGTACGCACAAGGCCTCATCACCAACGGGTTGGTGAGAACGCGATATGCGTCGTGGATCCCCGAGCTGTCGGGAAGATCGCGATGGAAAGTGGCGATCCTCGAGGATCGTGCGGAAAACGGGTATCCTCACACGATCGGAGACCTCATATGCATCCCCGTGTCCGTCCTCGACGAGTACGACGTCCCTCGCCTCGGTCGCCTCCTCCTCCACGAGCGCGTTCACGTGATCCAACGCACCGACCCGGTCAGCGCCGGTAAATACGCCGAACAATTGGGGTACACGCGAACGGGAGTCCGTCGTCGAGACGTCGTGGAATCGCTCCGTCTCCCTCTCCGTGCCAACCCGGACCTCGACGCCTGGATGTACGTTCATCGCGATCGAACGATGCCCGCGGCGGTTTACACCAGTCATCGCCCGCGACGTCTCGCAGACGTCAAAATCATCGACACAAAAACGGGGCGACGTTTGCCCTCGGAAGCTGCCGCGGCGGAGCATCCTCACGAAGCAGTCGCGTACGACGTCGTGGATGCGGCGAAGAACAAAAAAATCGAGACATGTATTGCGGCAAGGAAATAATAAACGAAAATAAACGAAGAAAGAAAAAAGAGGAGAGGATGACGACGCGGCGGCAGCGTTTGGTGAATTTGACGCAAACTCTACGCAAGATGCGACTGAAGGAATCGCCGTCGCCGTACCTGTACAACATCCCAAGATTTCGAGGCAAGTGGAAGGGGCGCGACATGCACACCGTCACCTACTACCGCCGCGGCGTCGAGGGCGCGAAAGTCGCAAAGATGAGAGAAGTGGTGACCTGGAGAGGACCGTTGACGACACGTGGTGGCGGTGGTGGCGAATCGACGGTGTCGAGGATGAAGCCTTCGACGGTCGTGGCGTACCTCCGCATCGAGCGCGACTATGACGTCGAAGGCGAAGACGACTCTCCGAGACTTGTCCGTTTCGAGAGGCTGAAGAAGGAAGATGAGGAGGAGGAGGAAAAGTTCGGAGCGGAAGCGGCAGAACACGCGGATGAAAACCAATGGCTGACTTTGGAAGAGCTGAAGCGCGAGCTGTTTTACGGGGGTCACTGACACCCGCGAGACCACTTGTGTTTTCTTTTTCACCCCTCACATGTAAAGTTCCGCGACGTGTATGCGACGGCACCATGGCTCCCTCATCGAAACGACAAGAAGACAGGAAAGACCACCTACGCGTCCTCGTGGACCTAGACAACATCGCGTTCCGTGAAGGTGTCTTCGACGCTCGATGTGCCGCGGATCGTATGAGAGCCGTGTTCGCGGTGTCAAAACACGTCGAGTCTTTCTGTAACGCCAAGACGCGCGACCTGCTGGGTGCCAAGTCCAAGTCGATTGCAAAGTTCGCGGGCGTCATGCACGTGAGCGAGAAGATCACGAAGGACAGCGCAGACCACCTCATGATCGCGAGGTACCTGGAGGTCATGCGAGAGAAGAAATCGGCCACACTCGTGGTCACGCACGACAAGAATCTGGCGCGGATGGTGCACTATTTCACTCCGCCTTCCGCGATACGCAGTCTGCGATATGGCCTGTTCGGCAAGGCCTCGTCCTCTTGCGAGAACCTCGACCTACATCACGCCGACAGGTTCGCGCTGTCTTTCAACGACCGACGCGATCTCGACGTCTTTCTGGATTCTTTGTCGCGTTTCAGAAATGTCGCGACGTCCATCGTGTCCGAATGATTTACCGCGAGTTTCAAAAAAAAGATAAAAGTCCGTGACAACTTTTCCGGTCCGGTGCCGGACATTTATTAATCGAAAGGAACCCAGCACACACACAGGGAGGATATGGCCGCGGCACATCATCAGGTGGTGATGGCGAAGGAGCTCACTCCCGTGGAGGACGACGAGCGCGAAGTGTACGCACGACTCCGCGAGACGCCCCTTCGCGGAGACCATCAACACTCCGGGGCGCGGTGGATGTTGGAGAAGGAGATGCGGACGGACGGAGGACCCAAGGGAGGCATCCTGGCGGACGAGGTGGGCATGGGCAAGACCTTCGTCACTCTAGGCGTCGTGTTCAGCCGTCTCAAACCGCGGACGCTCATCGTGACGCCGGTGGCCACCACGTACCAGTGGCGTCGCGAGATCGTGGACAAGTTCCCGCAACTCCGAGACCACGTCACGCACGTCATGAACAACCACACGCCTCACACCCGCGGGGAGTACTGGAGAGAGGTGGAGGTGGTCATCACGAGCTACGAGAACCTGCGAACCAACCCCCCGTGGATCAGGAACACCCGCTGGGATCGCGTGGTGCTGGACGAGGGACACGTGACTCGCAACGACAACACCCAGGTCAACCAGGCCATGCGCCATCTGAACATGGACGTGTGTTGGATCTTGACGGCCACACCCATCCACAACGACCTCAGCGACCTCGTCTCCCTCTTGCGGACGTGCCGCGTCCTCCTGCCGCCGCAAGCGTCCGAGGGGGCGGCACTCTCGGAGGCCGAGACCAAGAAAGGGACCAAGAGGAGAAAGAAGAAGGCCGCGTCGACGACGATGATGAGCGCGCAGGACTACGACAGGCTCCGCAAACTGCAAGCGGAGTTCATGTTGCGGCGCACCGTGGACCGCGAACACGTCAACAACCCGTACCTCCGCCTGAAGCCCTTGACCGTCACCGTGGTGTCCGTGGACTGGCGGTCGGCTTACGAGCGCGAGCTGTACGAGACGCTGAAGAACGTGGTGGACGCCGGAGGATTGCGGGACGACGACGACGGAGGTGTCATGACCGTGCAGTCCATCGTGTACATGAGACAGCTGTGCGTGTCTTTCCGAGTCCTCACGGAGTCCATCCGCAAGAAGACGTCGTCCGCCGCGGAGGGGAACAACACCACGCGCGACCGGACGCCCCTTTCCCTCTCCAGGGAGGAGTTGGAGGGCTACAGCGAAGGAGGAGGAGAAGAAGAAGAAGAAGAAGAAGAGTCCATCCGGGAAGACGCCGAAGCCCGGGCGTTGTCGTGTTTCGTGAGGCGTCGCGGCGCTTCTGCTTCCGCCGCTGCGACTCCGGCGAAGAAGAAACAGAAGAAGGACGTCACGCGAGACATCATCAATGCGCGCATCGCTTTCGCGTCGCACTTTGAACACCGCAAGGAGGATGAGGACCGAACCAAAGAGGACGACCAGGACGAAAAGAAGGAAGAAGACCGTGAGGAAGACCGAGCCGGTGAAGAAGAAGGGCAGGAGAACCCGACCAGGAAGGAGGAAGAAGAAGAGAAGAAAAAAGAGAAGAGGAAGGCCGATCGACTGCGGAGACATCGCTCCAAGAACCTGGTGTGCGGCGTCATCCCCGTGAGCATCTTTCACGACCCCCGGGCCTTCACGGACTCCCAGAGCGTCCGCGCCGCCATCGAGGCCGCCGACCCCGAGAAGAGCCGGATGGCCGTCAAGAAAGAGGTGGCCGGCATCCCGGTATCCCCGTTGGACGGCGAGGGTGGGCTGCCCTTGGTGGCGGTGTACAAGCACGTGACGGCCAAGTACAAGGACCTCCGCGCTCTTCCGAGATCTTCCAGCAAGATGCTGCGCCTGCAAGAGATCCTGCGAGCCAATTTCGAAGACCCCGCGACGCGTGACGACAAGGTCATCGTGTTCACCACCTTCATGGCGGAGATGCAGGAGGTGTGCAAAGACCTGCACGCCATGGGCCTCGGCTTCACGCGCATCTCGGGCAACATGAACACTCTGCAGCGCGACCAAAGCCTCCACAGTTTCACCACGCTCCCCGGAATCAAGGTCATGGTCGCACAGATCAACTGCACGTCCACGGGCATCAACCTGCAGTGCGCCAACGTGGCCGTCATCACGAGTCCCACCTGGAACCCGTGCATCGAGGAGCAGGCCATCGGTCGCATCCACCGTCAAGGTCAGACCAAGCCGGTCCGCGTGTACCGTATGGAGATGCGCGACACCATCGAGAGCCACTGCATCGAGCGGCAACACGACAAGACCATGATCATCGACAACTACGTGACGTGCGGCGGGTCCAGGACCGACACGAGGGAAAACGGGAGGAGGTCGCCGCAGCAGTGACTCGATTTTTTCACTTTTTTTTTCGGGACGGCAGTTTTTACGAAAATCGAACGTTTTCCGAGTCATCCGACGTCTCTGAAGTGTCTGATCAAACTCAAACCAAACATGGGAAACATTCTGTCCACGATCGTCACTGGCCCCTTCGCACATGCTCAGCGGGATTTCGGCTTCACCAACAGCGACGAAGAGTATCCGCTGCGCTCCATGCGCTTGCCGTACCGCTCGTACAAGGATATGCGCATGGCCCCCGATCTGCCCGAGATCCGCGTGCCGATCTACTCCTGCGACCACACCGACGAGGTGAGTAAAGACAACAAGACGATCTGGTTCAGCCTGAACGACAGGGACGGCGTGCGTGTTCCTCTGTCCCTGTCGGTGAGGTACAGGGACATCGGTGCCGATCATTACAGCGGTTCTCTCCGCAAGAACGTGTGCTGCGTGTTCGGGTATTCCCGAGGTCTGGGGTTGGTGCACATGTACTTCACCGAGCCTCCCGCCTCTCATCCGCTTGCGTCACCTCCGCAGGACGAAGATGACGTCGCGGTCTCCGAAGACGATGCGTGCCCCATCTGTATGTCTCTGTTCCGCGAGACGCCCTTTCTGAAGAGGGATCGGACCGGCTGCGGGCACGTGTTCCACAGCGACTGCATCGCCATGTGGGAGTCGAGTCGTGCGACCAACAACGACGTCGTGGCGTCGGTGCCGTGCCCTTGCTGCAAGCGCTCTTTGTAAAACACTGCCCTCTTTTTGCGTAATAAATAGGGTTGGCCAATTCCGTATATTTCGCGGATTGTAGTTAAGGAGGAAATCTACCCCTTATCCCGATTCCGCGAAATATACGGAATTGACCAACTCTATGGGCTCGTCTCGCTGGCGA
>Ga0209937_1000240_pt1 | contig 18887 bp, 16 predicted proteins | sample SalPon1_B_H2O_MG_FD_185699 | JGI IMG/M metagenome (GOLD analysis project Ga0209937, IMG submission 185699) | Salt pond water microbial communities from South San Francisco under conditions of wetland restoration - Salt Pond MetaG R1_B_H2O_MG... | ecosystem: Environmental > Aquatic > Non-marine... | reverse complement strand
CGAGGGGGCCTCCGTCGTGGTCGCGGATGTGGATGCCGATGGCGGGCCGGAGACGGTGGCGGCGATCGAGGCCGCAGGGGGGACCGCACGCTTCGTCGAGTGTGATGTGAGCGATGCGGCCGCGGTGGATACGCTGGTGGAGACGACCCTCGATGCGTACGGGGCGATCGACGTGCTGATGAACAACGCCGGGGGGTCGTTCGCGGATGATGACAACATCCACCGGATCGATGAGGCCACCTGGGATGCGAACGTGGACGTCAATCTGAAGGGGTCGTTCCTGTGTGCACAGGGGGTGATCCCCCCGATGGTCGCCGCGGGTGGTGGCACGCTCGTGCACATGTCTTCGGTCAACGGGATCACAGGAATCGGCCTCACGGCCTACTCGGCAGCCAAGGCGGGGATCCTCTCCCTGTCGCGCAACATCGCTACGCAGTACGGCATGCACGGCATCCGCTCGAACGCCATCTGCCCGGGGACCATCGAGACGGAGTCGCGCCGCGTGGAGATGGAGGAGACAGGGGGCGGGCCAGCCCGCGATGAGTGGCTTGAGCAGTACGCCCTCGGTCGGTTCGGCCGGCCAGAGGAGATCGCAGCGGCAGCGGTGTTCCTCGCCTCCGAGCGCTCCTCGTTCGTCACCGGGACCGAGCTGGTCGTCGACGGTGGGTTGACCGCAGGCCTCGATCAGTCGCTCGAGCGAGCGGTGTACACGATCGACGACGGGCCGGACTGATCAGGCCTCGACACGGTACTGTTCGACCTTCGCCTCATCCACCTCGATCCCCAGGCCGGGCGCATCGGGAACCGCGATCGTCCCTTCGGTGATCGTGAACGGGTCGGAGATCACATCGTCCTCCCACGCGTAGTAGACGGTGTCCGGTGGCAGGTTGATCTCCGGCGTGCTGGCGACAGCATGGACCACCGCAGCGGTCTTGATCCCCAGGTCGAACGCGCAGTGATGCGACAGCGAGATCCCCAGGTCACCCGCGACGCCCGCCAGCCGCTTCATGCCCAAGATCCCACCAGCGGGGATGATGTCCACGACCCCCACATCGATCGCGTCCGCGCGCCCCATCTGCAGGAGGTTGCGGGGGAAGTACATGTCCTCGTTCGCCGCGATCGGGGTCTTGAGGCGACTGCGGAGCCGCTTCATCGTCCCGAAGCTGTCGATGCGGATCGGCTGCTCCATGTACTGCAGGTAGATGTTCTCATCCTCGAGCATGGCTCCCACGCGGACCGCGTCCTCGAAGTTCCACCCCTGGTTGGGGTCCAGACGGAACTCCAGCGCGCCATCGGCCTCATCGTGCATCGCGACGATTCTGGCGACGTCCTGCCGCCAGTCCCGTCCCGCCTTCGTCTTGAGGACCGAGTAGCCCGCATCGAGCGCCCGCCGTGCGTGTGGTCGCGACTCCTCAGGTGAGAGGATCCCCACGCAGTAGGCGAACTCGACGGCGTCGGTGGTCTTGCCGCCGAGCAGCTGATGCACGGGTGCATCGTGGTACTTGCCGAGTGCGTCCCACATCGCCATCTCCACCCCGCCAACGAAGGTGCGGGTGTCCATGTACTCATAGAAGAAGGCGTTCGCGAACGACTCGATCTCCCAGACCTCACGCCCGATGAGTTCGGGGGCCAGATCATGTTCGATCACCGTCGCAGTCGAGGCGGCCGAGAGCGTCGTGCGCATCTCTCCCCACCCCGTGACCCCGTCGCGTGTGTCCAGGCGGATCAGCATCCGCTCCATCGTCTCGACCGCACCGTGGTTCGTCACGTACGGGGCCAGACCGTCCGGCTCCGAACGGGGCTTCACGTCCATGGCGACTGGGATACACTCGATGTCTGTGATCTCCATTGCGCCAGTCGACTGAGGACGCTCGCATAAAGCCGTCGACCGGACAACGGCAGAGCCATGCCCGGCTCCATGCAGCCACATGTATGCACACCATCGATCTGTCCACACAGGCGGCTGAGGGCTTCCACTACACCCTCGATGCGCGCACCACCCCGCTGTGTACGGTCGCACCGGGTGAGCAGGTGAGCATCGAGTCGGAGGACTCCTATCATGGACAGCTCTTCGACCGTGGCCACCGGGACCGCGACCTCGAGCCGCGGTCGAACCCGTTATCCGGGCCGATCGCCGTCGATGGTGCCACCCCTGGTGATGCGGTCGCCGTCCACATCGAGGCGATCGAGCCGCTCGAGGACCGTGCCTCGACGTACCTGCCATCCTGGTGGTGGTATCTCGGTCCCATGGGGTCCCGTGAACTCATGGATGATCTGCTGGGCCTGGCACCGGACCGCGAGGGGGCGGTCCTGCCGATCTCTGAGACCGATGATGGCACCCGCACCGTCCATCTCGGTGATACGACGATACCGTACGCCCCCATGGTCGGGACGGTGGGCACCGCCCCGACAGAGCCGGTCCCCAACGGCGGGGCGGGACCGCACGGCGGCAACATGGACCTCCCATGTCTGGGGCCCGGCGCGACCATCTACCTCCCGGTGCGCGTGCCGGGAGGACAGGTCTACCTCGGTGACGTCCATGCGGTACAGGGGGATGCCGAGGTGACTGGGGTGGCCGCGGAGATGCGGGCACGGACGACGGTGCGACTCGACATCATCGAAGGGCTGTCCCTCACATGGCCACGGATCGAGACGCCCACGCATCGCTACGTTGTCGCGGCGACGACGGACTTCAGCGGGTTCGCCGATGCGATCCGCGTCGCATACGTGGCCCTCGTGGGGTGGCTCGTCGCGGAGGGGATGTCACGGGAGACGGCGCTGCAGCTGGTCGGCATCGCCGGCGAGCTGGTCGTGGGCAACCTGCACTGCGTCGCCGCGGGGATCGCCCACGACCGCCTTCCCGCAGACCTCCGTGCATGAACCGCGCAGGCGCAAGCCCTATTGGGTGACTCCGCGAGGGTGGGGCAGATGATGTACGACGCTCTGCGGCAGGCGATCAGCGATGTGGCCTTCACCACCCCGACGCCGTTCACCGGCGATGGCTCGGCGGTGGACCACGAGGCGCTCGCGGCGAACCTGCAGTTCCTCCGTGATGCAGGGGCGCGGGTGATCATCCCCAACGGCAACACCGGTGAGTACTACGCCCTGACGCACGCGGAGCGGGTGGCGATCGTGGAGACGGCTGTGGATGCGGTCGGCGATGACCTGACGGTCATCGCTGGGGCAGGGGGATCGGCGGCGACGGTCCGGCAGCTGGCGACAGCGTACGAGGCTGCCGGCGTGGATGCGCTGATGGTGATGTACCCGGGGCACACGTACATCCATGAACAGGGGATTTACGAGTACTACGCAGAGATCTGCGCGGCGACAGACCTAGGGGTCGTGCTGTACAAGCGTGGGCCCCGCCTGAGTGACCAGAACATCGCCCGACTCGCAGCGCATGAGAACGTGGTAGCGGTGAAGTTCGCCGAGAACGACATCGATGCGTTCGCCCGAACGAGGGCGCTGACGGACGCACCGGTGACGTGGTCGGTCGGGCTCGCCGAGCGCTTCGTGCCGGCGTTCGTCGCTGAGGGTGCGACGGGCTTCACGACCGGTATCGGCAACTTCCTGCCGGGGCGAGTGCTCGCACTCATGGAGGCCGTCGAGGCGAATGACCTGGCGCGGATGCGCCGGATCCGCGACGAGCTGCGGCCCCTCGAGGAGCTGCGCGCTGAGGCGGGCCCAGGCAGCAGCTTCCCCAATGGCAACAACGTGCCGCTCGTGAAGCACGGGCTCGCGCAGATCGGCCAGCATGGCGGGCCCGTCCGGCCGCCACTCGTCGAGCTGACCGCTGCGGACCGCGAGCGGGTGGATGCACTGCTGGGGGCCGCTGGCGCTGAGACCGGGTGAGCCGCCACCAGCGTTAGGACCGGCCGCACCGGAGACCGACCATGCATCTGGGGTTCCACTCGGTGGCGGCCGAACACACGGACGTCGAGCTGGCCGTCGAGGGGGAGCTGCCGGCGTGGCTTACGGGGACGCTCATCCGCAACGGCCCGGGGCGCTTCGCCGTCGGCGATCGGTCGGTCAACCACTGGTTCGATGGTCTCGCCATGCTGCGGGCGTACCGCTTCGCCGATGGGGAGGTGACGTACACCAACCGGCTGCTGCGCACCGAGGCGTACGCCGCGGCGGAGCGCGGCGAGCTCACGGGACAGTTCGCGACCGACACCGGTGTGCTCGGCCGGCTGGTGCGGCCCCTGCAGCTGCTGGGCGGTGGGTCCGGGACCGACAACACGAACGTCCACGTCGCCGCGATCGACGGGGCGCTCGTCGCACTGACGGAGACCGATGCGCGTGTGGCGATCGACCCGGAGACGCTGCGGGTGCGCGGGCGGTTCCGCTTCGCCGACGGCGTCCGTGAGGACCTCACCACCGCCCACCTCGCCGTCGATGATCGCAGCGGCGAGACCGTCGGACTCGCGACCACCTTCGGGCCCCGACCGCGCTACCGGGTGCTGCGGGTCCGTCCCGGCACCCGCCACCGAGAGGTGCTCGCGAGCGTGCCAGCCCGTGGCCCCGCGTACATCCATGACCTCGCCATCACGGAGACGGCGGTCGTGTTCATCGAGACACCACTGCAGCTGTCTGCTCGCGCGGCACTCTCACCGTTCAGCGACGGGCCGATCGACATGCTCCGGTGGCGCCCTGCAGCGGGCGCCCGCCTCCACCGGGTCGACCGCTCGACCGGGGCCCACCGCGCAGACGCGATCGCGCCCACGTTCTGCTTCCACCTCCTGAACGCGTTCGACACCCCAGATGGGTACGTCGTCGACGCGGTCACCTTCGGAGACGGGCAGATCATCGAGGCGCTCCGGCTGGACCGCCTGCGCACCGACGGGTTCCCCGATGGACCACGGGGCCAGCTGGCGCGCTACCAGGTCGACGTCGACGCCGGTGTGGTCCACCGCCGTGTCCTGACCGACGCCGGCGTGGCCTTCCCACGTGTCGCTTCGGCGGTCGTCGGCAGACAGCATGCGGTCGGCTACGCCCAGGCGACCGATGTCGACCACGCCACGGGCGTCTGTCGCATCGACTGTACGACCGGCGAGACCACCACCTGGAGTGCCCCCGGTCGCTACTGCGAGGAGCCCATCCCCATCGAAGGCCCCGACGGCGGCGGTGTCGTGCTGGTGCCCACGCTCGACACCGATGATGAGGTGACGCGCCTGCGGGTGTGTGATGGCGACACCCTCGCCCCCATCGCCGTCGCGACCACGCCCATCGCCGAGCCCTTCGGCTTCCACGGTCGGTTCTTCCCAGCAGGGTCGCTGAAGTCGGACACGACAACGGGTTGAGACGACCACAGTGGCATGATTTATTCCCACCGCACCGAAGTAGGGGTATGGAGTACGGTGTATACCTGAACCAGTACGGTGACGCCCGCCACCAGACCACCTTCGACGAGCTGTTCGCGCAGGTCGACCTGATGGAGGAGCTCGGCTATGACATGGCCGTCGTCGGCGAGCGGCACTTCTACGAGGATGGCTTCTATGACCCCTTCACCAGCCTGGCGGCACTCGGGGCGCGTACGCGGTCGATGGGGGTGATGGCCAACATCATCATCCTCCCCACGTACCACCCGGTGCGCGTCGCCGAGCAGATCGTGGGCATCGACCACCTCGTCGGTGGCAAGAGCCGCTGGGGGCTCTCGCTGGGCTACCGTGAGAGCGAGCTCGTCAACTTCGGTGTGGACATGGACGACCGCGTCGGTCGGTACATGGAGGGGGTCCACATCATCAAGCGGCTCCTGGAGGGGGACCGCTTCGACTTCGATGGTGACCACTTCAGCTTCGAGGATGCGTTCGTCTCCCCCGAGCCCCTCGCCGACCCCCGACCGCCGCTGTTCGGCGGTGGCAGCGCGGAGATCGCGATCAAGCGCGCAGCGTATCGGACCGACGGCTTCACCGCCGCGGTGACCGTCCCTGAGCAGCTCGAGGCCGACATCGCCCTGTACAAGGAGTCCGTCGAGGAGGCCGGCAAGGACCCCGCAGACGCAGACGTGGCGATCATGGTCGACGGCTACGTCGCCGAGACCGAGGACGCAGCGTACGATGCGCTCGACCCGTACATGCTCGACCTGCATGAGAAGTACATCTCCTGGGGCAACCCCGAGTTCGACCGCCGGCCGACGTTCGATGACGTCGACGACCAGTGCATCATCGGGACGCCCGCACAGGCCGCAGAGAAGGTCGCGGAGTTCCGCGACATGGGTGTCGACCAGTTCATCTTCCGGACGCAGTTCCCCGGGATGTCACAGGACGCAGCGACGCAGTCCATCGAACTGTTCCGCGACGAGGTCATCGCGGCGGTCTGAGCGGCCGACAGCTCAGCCGGCGCCCGCATCGGCCGCGGTCGACAGCAGTGCGGCCTCGATGGCCTCGGGGTCGGCGGGACGGGCGAGACCACCATCGGCGCCGTCATGCTCCGCCGGCTCCTTGAGGCCGTGACCGGTCACCATCGCGACGACGACCGCATCCGCATCCAGCGACAGCTCGTCGATGACGCCCACGCTGGCGGCCGCCGCCGGCTCCGCATAGATGCCCCAGCGACGGGCGAGATCATCGGCGGCCGCATGGATCTGTGCATCCGGCAGCGCGATGGCCGCCCCACCGCTGTCGAGGACCGCCTGCCGGGTCGTCTCACCGTCCTCGGGATACCCGACGAGTGGGTCGGCGATCGCCCCCACCGAGGTGGTGATCGGCGCGGTCCAGGCGGACACCGGCCGGGCGGCCTCGTACGCCTGGACGATGGGGTGACAGCCACGCGCCTGCACGCAGATCATCGCCGGACGCCGATCGAGCAGCCCGGCTGCGACCGCCTCGCGGAACCCCTGGTCGATCCCGCCGAGGAGCGGGCCCGCCCCCACCGGGACCGTCACATGCGTCGGCGGCGCCGGCAGCTGCTCGAGCAGCTCGAAGGCGACCGTCCGGTTGGCCATCGCGACGAAGGGGTTCGCCGAGTAGACCGCGGTGGCGTTGACGATCGTCGCGCCGGCGGTCTGCTGGGCGAGGGTGAAGCAGTCGCTGAACGTCCCATCGACCGTGAAGACGGCGGCGTCATGCGCTGCGACCTGCCCGAGCTTGGCCATCGAGGTCCCCTCGGGGACGATCACGGCCGCGGGGACGCCCGCACGCGCCGCATACGCAGCGACGCTCGGCGCGGTGTTGCCCGTGCTCGCGACCACGATCCCCTGCCACGGCGTCGACGCGTCGGCGACCGCCGACACCAGCGCCGCCGAGCCGCGGTCCTTGAACGAGCAGGTGGGGTTCAGCGAGTCCAGCTTGGCGTGGACGGTGTGGCCGGCGACCGTACACGGTACCAGCGGGGTCGCGCCCTCGCCCATGCTGACACCCCGGGCCATCGACGGGAGCGCCGCGCGAGGGGCCCCCTCGGCGGCACGGGCGATCGCCGCATCCGATGCGGAGTACCACACCGCACCCCCGCAGTCGGGGCACCGCGGATGCACGGGGTCGACCGGTGCGGCGCACCGTCGACAGTGAAAGCCGCTCACGCCGCCGATAGCGCCCGGCCGCTCGTGGCATCGAACAGATGGATATCCTCACTGCCGATGCACACCGACACCGCATCACCCTCCGCGAGTGTGCCGAAGACCGCGGTGTCGGCGCTCTTCATCACCAGCTCCTCACCGATGCCCACGTCGAGATAGTACCACCGGGAGTCACCGAAGGTCTCCACCAGCGTCACCTCCGCCGCCAGCGTGTTCGCCGTGTCGGGCGCCGCATCGGCGGGGTAGATGCGGTTCGGCCGGACACCGACACGAACCGCGCTCCCCGGATGCTCGGCGATCGTCTCCGCTGCGGGGGTCAGCGCCACACCACCGAGGTCGACGGCACCATCGCTCACGGTCCCATCGAGGAGGTTCATGCCCGGCGTCCCGATGAAGTCCGCGACGAACTCCTCGGTGGGGGCGTCGAACAGCTCCATCGGGGCGCCGTGCTGGACGACCTCCCCGTCGTTCATGAGGATGATCTCATCGGCGATCGACATCGCGTCCTCCTGGTCGTGGGTCACGTGGACGAACGTGGTGCCGATCTCCTTGTGGATCTTCGACAGCGTCGCGCGCATCTCCAGCTGGAGCTTCGCGTCCAGGCTCGACAGCGGCTCATCCAGCAGGATGACATCCGGCTCGCGCACCAGACTCCGCCCGAGTGCGACGCGCTGCTGCTGGCCGCCAGACAGCGCGGCGGGCGACTGCTCGAGCTTCTCGCTGATCTGCAGCAGCGATGCGATCTCATCGATCGCCGCGTTGCGCTCGGCCTCGGCGACGCCCTCCATCTTGAGGCCGAAGCCGATGTTCTCCCGGACCGTCTTGTGGTCCCACAGTGCGAGGCTCTGGAACACCATGCTCAGGTTGCGGTCCCCCGGTGGGACGTCGGTCACGCGGGCATCGTCGATGTACACGTCCCCATCGGTGGGCTGTTCGAGCCCCGCGAGCATGCGCAGGGTGGTCGACTTGCCACAGCCGGAGGGGCCGAGGATCATCGTGTAGGACCCATCCGCGATCGTCAGGTCGATCCCGTCGACCGCGGTGAGACTGCCGTACTCCTTCCGTAGGTTCTCTAGTGTGATTTTTGCCATATCAGACCACTCCCGTCCCCTTGGCGATCCCCTCGCCCAGATACTTGGCCATCAGCCAGAACAGTGCGAGCACCGGGAGCGTCGCGAGGACGCTCGCCGCCGCGAGGATGCCCCATTCGATCACATACCCGCTGAGCAGCGACTCCAACGCCACAGGGACGGTGAACGCATCAGAGTCCGTCAGCAGCACGTACGCGAACATGTACTCCCCCCAGGACATGATGTACGCGAACGTCCCGGCGGCGATGATCCCCGGCTTCGCCTGGGGGACCGTGATCCGCAGGAACGCGCCCACCTCGGAGGCCCCCTCGACGAGTGCCGCCTCCTCGAGCTCCCGGGGGATGTCCATCAGGAACGACTGGAGGATCCAGACACAGAACGGAAGCGCCAGCATGGTGTGGACGACGATGAGGGTGATCGGCGACTCGAGCAGCCCGAGACTTGCCGCGAGCATGTACATCGGGATGATCAGCGCCACGTGGGGGAACATGTACGTCAGCAGCACCAGCTGGGCGGCCCGTCGCCGCCCGGGGTACCGGTACCGCAGGATGCTGAAGGCGGCGAACAGCGACACCACGGTCGTGAGGATCGTCGTCCCGACCGCCGTGATGAGGCTGTTGCGGACGGGGGTCAGGAAGCCCTGGTCGATCACCCGGCCGTAGTGCTCCAGCGTGAACCCCTGGGGGATCAGCGCCGTCGACTCGTAGATCATCTGCGTGGGGAGGATCGACGTGCGCAGCATCCAGTAGAACGGGAAGATGAACACGATGAGCACCACCCCCAGGAGGCTGAACCGCAGGAGCTGTCCGAGCTGCCGACGGCGACGCCAGTTCATTCGAACTGGCCCCCCTCTTTGAACTCCTCCTGCTGGAAGTAGCCGATCACGAAGGCGAACAGGAGCACGAACAGCACCACGCTGATCGCCGTCCCACGGCCGATGTTGCGCATCGCGAACGCCACATCATAGATCAGCACCGCAAGCGTGTTCGTCGCATCCACGGGGCCGCCCGCGGTCAACAGCCAGACGAGGTCGAAGATGTTGAACGTGAGCAGGAATCCCAGCAGGCCCAGCACTGCCAGCGAGTTCGACAGATGGGGGTACGTCACGTGCCAGAACTCCCGCAGGTAGCCCGCCCCCTCCATGCGCGCGGCCTCGTACTCCTCACGTGGGATCGTCTGCAGGACCGCGAAGACCACCAGCGCGACCAGCGGCGTCCACCGCCAGGTGTTGATCAGCACGACCCCACCCAGGGCCGTGAGCGGATCGTTGAGCGGATTGAAGCTGCCGGCGATCACACCGAAGTCCACCAACCAGCTGTTGAGCGGCCCATAGGTGGTGTTCAGCAGCCATCGCCAGGTGATCGCGGTCACCGCGGAGGGGACGACGAACGGGAGCAGGATCACCGTCCGGATCGCATCGCGACCACGGAAGTGCCACTGCAGCAGCAGCGCCACCCCGATCCCCGCCGCACCCTGCAGGACGAGGTTCCCCACGGTCCACAGCAGCGAGCGCCGCAGGCTCCCCCAGAAGGGACCATCTGTGAACAGCCAGAGATAGTGCTCCAGCCCGACGAACTCGCCGGTGACGCGGTTCAGCGTGCTTGCCCGGATCGCATCAATAAAGGGGAGAACGAGGGCGATCAGGATCACGAGGATCGCCGGGGCGACCAGTGCGATCCCGACCATCTGTCGTCGGTCCAATCGGAGGGCCACCTCCCGGATGCGCGCGGGACGGGATTGGGCTGACATCTACCCTACAGTGAACTGCTTGGCTCCAACCCGAGGAGTTCCTGCATGGTCTCCTGGCCCCACGTCGCCGCCTCCGCCGGCGTGCGGTCGTTGACGACGAGCTCCTGGACGACGTCCGCGAGGACGTTCGACGATTCCAGCAGCCCGACGCTCGGGATGTACAGGTCGTTCTCGACGTGGATGTCACGGAAGCCGTAGATGCGCGCATCCGGCAGCGCCTCGAACTGGGCGCGCACGGACGGCTCATACTGGCTGACGACGGGATGGTTCCAGAAGTCCTCGGACTCCTCACCGGTCTTCGTCACCGGCAGGTACAGCGTCGGCTCGGTCTTCGCGAGCCAGTCGCCGTAGATCGCCTCGCTGTGCATCCACTTGATGAACGTGCCGATGGCGTCCTTCTTCTCCTCGTTGAACACCATGACGTCGTTGACGTAGTGGATGCTACCCGCCGAGCCGCCCTCCGGATACGGCTGTGGTATCGCACTGAAATCATCGGCGAACTCGGTGTCGACGAGTCGGCGCATCCACGAGGAGAAGCCGATCGTCGAGTGGGCTGTCCCGCGCAGGATCGACGTCTCCCACTCACCCCAGCTCCACGAGGTCGTGTCGGGGCTGGACTGCTCGTACATCTGCTTGTAGAAGTCCAGGACCTCCACGGTCTCGGGCGTGTCGAACATGACGTTGCCGTCGGGGCCGTAGACGTACGAGTCATTGTTGATCATCAGGGTGTAGATGTTCTCGGTCGTCCACAGTGTGCTGGACGCCGGCATCACCGTCCCGTACTGGCCGTCACCGGTGACCTCTGCGGACGCCTGCAGCCACTCATCCCAGTTCTGCGGAGGCCAGACGCTGGTCTGTCCGAGCGTGTCCGTGCGGTAGTGATTCAGGAACACCATATCCCACATCGGGATCCCCCACGTCCCACCCTGGTACTGGAACGGGCTGATCGCCGACTGGTACATGTCATGCTCGCTGTTGATGTCCTCGACGATGTCCGTCACGTCGACGAGCTCACCGCGCGCCTGGAAGTCCATCGTGAACGCCGGCAGCGAGAAGAGGAAATCAGGCGCGTTGCCTGCCTCGAGCGCGCTGGTCAGCTTGCTGAAGACGCTGCCCCAGTTCTGCCCCTGCACCTCGACCTGGATGTCATCGTGCTCGGCGTTGAAGCGCTCGGTGAACTCCTCGAACATCGCCTGCCGCTGTGGTGGTGCCTCCTGATGCCAGTAGGTGAGCTGGATCGGCCCGCTCCCGCCGGTCGACCCGCCACTGTCACTGTCTGTGTCCTGTCCCCCGGTGCACCCCGCGAGGGCCACGACGGACCCCGCCGAGGCGCCTTCGATGAATCGTCGCCGAGAGACACGGCTTGCTTTCGCTGATTTGCCCGACATTGCAACTGATGATGAACTTTCGTGTAGCTTAAAGACTTCCCAACAGCGCGGTGTCAGTCCGCCGACTGCGCCGACCCCTGCCGCGTCGCGAGCCAGCCGTCGACCGGCCCCTTCAGCACGTAGTACGCTAGCCCGGCGACGATGCCGGAGGTGATCGCGGGGACCGTCCACTCGGGGGTGTACACCGCGAAGGCCGCACCGATGGCCCAAGCGACGATGGCCGTCGGGTTCCACCCGCGGAGGTACCAGTACTTGCCCGTGCGCTCGAACAGCGCCTCACCATCCAACGAGTGCTCGAACAGGTAGTAGTGCACGAGCATGATGCCCGTCGTGGGCACGAGGGTGATCGTGAGCGCCGAGAGGAAGCTGATGATGCCGCCTGCGCTGTAGATGCCCGCGATCGCGAGTGCGGTGCCGATCACACCCGTCGCCACGGTCATGTTCACCCGCTTGAAGCCGGTGATCTGGCTGAGTGCGATGCCGCCCGCGTACACGTTGGTGACGTTGGTCGTCCACGACCCCGCGATCAGCAACGCCAGCCCGACGCTCCCGAGCCCGAGTTCGACCATGATCTGCACGGGGTCCCACGTGCCGGCAGCGGCGGCCGCGAGGATTCCGATGCCCGCGAGGATCACCGCGAAGACGATCCAGGCGATCGTCGCACCCCAGCTCGCGGCGCCGGGGCTGTTGTTGTTGCCATAGCGGCCGTAGTCCATCGCCACCAGCAGGAACGCCGCGGTCGCCGCGGGGATGACGTTCATCGCCTGCCAGAAGGACATCCCCGAGCCACCCTCGAGGGCGAACCCGAAGTTCGTGATGATCTGGTACACCACCAGGCCGAGCAGGACCACCATCACCGGCACGGCGATCTTGTTGAGCCACTCGATCCACTCGTAGCCGAAGATGGCCGCGACCGCCATGATCGCGCCCAGCACGAGCGCCAGCAACCAGAAGGAGAGGTCGATGCCATACCCAGCGAGGATCTGCTGGGTGCTCGAGGCGACGATGCCCGTCTGGACGCCGAACCAGCCGACGGTCGCCATCACCATCGCCAGCGACGGGATCACCCGCCCCTGGATGCCGAAGGGCGCACGCATCGCAGTCGTCCCCGCCGTCCCCTCCGTGGCGGCGATGCGGGTGCCCAGGTAGACGATGACCCCGATCATCACCACGCTGAGTGCCGCGGCGGCGAAGCCGACTGCCAACCCCGCATTCACCGTCAGCGAGCCCAACAGGAAGTTTGTGATGACGATACTGAAGCCTGCCCAGAGTGCGAAGATCTGCCACGGACCCTTCGTCCGTTGCTCCTCCGGAATGGTGCCAACACCCTCTGTTTCGATGAGTGCCATACACCCCCCATTTGGATTATCATCATAAATCAATCGCTACCTGTCATACCGCGAGACAGTCTGAGCAGGCCGGAGACGACAGAATCAAACCGTCGACCCGACGAAGAGATACATGCAGTTCAGTATCGACCTCGGTGGGATGTACGAGGGACCACGGTACTACATCGACCGCGCACAGGAGGTGGAGGCGGCGGGCTTCGATGCGGTGTGGTTCGGCGACCACATCCAGCCATGGTTCCATGAGGGTGGCCGTGCCCCCTTCGCATGGTCGTGGATCCCCGCGGCGCTCGAGCAGACCGACACGATCCCGATCGGCGTCTGGGTCACGCCCCCGATGTACCGGTACCACCCGCTCGTGCTGGCGAATGCGATCGCGACGATCGACCAGCTCCAGCCGGGGCGGTTCCTGACTGGGGTGGGCACGGGGGAGCACATGAACGAGCATCCGTTCGTCGAGGAGTGGCCCTCATGGTCCGAGCGTGCCCGTGGCCTCGTCGAGTCCATCGACATCATGCGGACCTACTGGGAGTCGGATGAGTTCTTCTCATACGATGGGCAGCAGTACAGCTTCGATCCGGTGTACGCGTACGAGCAGCCGGTGACCGAACAGCAGATCATCTGCTCGGCAACCGGGCCCGACAGTGCGCGCCTGGCCGCCCGCCACGCGGACCACCTGGTGACGCTGGACGTCGTCCCGAACGTCAAAGAACGGGTGATCGATGTGTATCACGATCACGGCGGGGACGGGGACGTTTACATGCAGACCGTCGGCGGCTACGGTGATGCGGATCGGCTGATCGACCGGATCCGCTCCTCCTTCGCATCGACGCTGAAACCGGAGAGCTTCGATGAGCTGGACCCCCGCGAGCTGCAGCGGACCGCCGAGACGGCGACCGATGAGGAGATCACCGATGCCTTCCTCATCGCGGAGACCCCCGATGACGTCCTCGCGTGGATCGATGAGCAGGAGCAGCGCGGGGTCGACCATGCGGTGATCACCGACGTGAGCTACGAGCAGTCGGCCTTCTACGCCAAGGCGGCCACGGAGATCCTCCCGTCGCTCTGACAGGACACAGGGAAGGCTTCAAGCCAGCCGTCGAGGTACCGCGGTCATGGAGATCGAGCGCGTCCACATCCACCAGGTCGACATTCCACTGCACGAACCCTTCGTCACGGCGCTCAAGCCGATCCCCGAACTCGAGCGCGTCATCGTCGAGGTCGAGACCGACACCGGTGTCGTGGGGGTGGGCGAGGGGGCGCCCGCGTATGAGGTGACCGGCGAGACACAGCGGTCGACGGCCGCGGTGATCGAGGACGTTCTCGCCCCGGTGATCATCGGTGCCGACCCGATGGCGATCGAGCGGGTCCGCGAGCAGATGTGGGCGCTCGTCGACGGGGCACCGTCGGCACATGCCGCACTCGAGATCGCTCTGCAGGACATCCGTGGGAAGGTCGCGGACCTGCCGCTGTACGTGCTGCTGGGTGGGGCGGCGGAGGTCCCAGAGCTGCGGGTGCCGAAGGTCCTGAGCATCAAGTCACCGGAGGAGATGGCTGCAGATGCGGCCGCCGCGGTCGCGGAGGGGTACGACCAGATCAAGATCAAGGTCGGCGGTGACCCCGACACCGACGCCGACCGCGTGGCTGCCATCGTGGATGCGGTGCCGGAGTCGGTGCACCTGAAGGCAGACGCCAACCAGGGGTGGGGCGATGCGAAGACCGCGCTGTATGCGATCGAGCAGATCGCCGCTCACATCGACGTGATCGAGCAGCCCGTCCGCAAGACGGATGTCCGCGCCCTTCAGCTCCTGCGTGACCGGGTGGACATCCCTGTGATGCCGGATGAGTCCGCCGAGGATGACACGGATGTCGCCGAGCTCATCCGCCTCGATGCGGGGGACATGTACAACATCAAGCTGATGAAGACCGGTGGCATCTCAGAGGCGATCCGCCTTGATGCGGTCGCTGCCGCCAGCGGCTGTCACACGCAGATCGGCTCGATGGTCGAGGGGCACATCGGTACCGCAGCGGGCGTCCACTTCGCGCTCGCACGGGAGAACGTGATCTGGAACGAGATGGTGGGCCCGTTCATGGCCACGACGGGCATCACGGACCTGCAGGTGGACCTCCCGACGATCACGGCCACGGGGCCGGGGCTGGGCGTCAACATCGACCGCGATGCGTTGACAGCCCTGCGGTCAGACCACGTCATCGTGGAGGCGGAGTGACGACCGATGGGCCTGCTCGAGACCGCGGAGGGGCTGCTGGCGGTCCCCTCAGAGAATCCACCTGGTGAGGAGGCCGCCGCCGTGGAGTGGGTCCGGGACCGACTGGAGGGTGCCCCCCTCGAGTGGACGGTCTCGACCCAGTCGGTCACCGGTGAGCGGGCGAACGTCATCGCGCGGGCGGGCGACCCCGCGGTGGGCCGGGTCGTGTTGAACGGGCATCTGGATGTCGTCCCCGCGGACCCAGCGCTGTGGCGCACGCCGCCGTACACCCCGACCATCCGTGATGGCCGGCTCGTCGCCCGCGGCAGCGCGGACATGAAGGGGGCGATCGCCGCCCAGATCGAGGCCGCCGAGGCGTTCCTCTCCCGTGCGGACAGCCCCGGCGAGGTGATGCTCGTCTTCGTCGTCGATGAGGAGTACGATGGCCGCGGCGCCCGACGCTTCGTCGAGGAGCCGCTGTCGGCAGACCTCGTGGTCATCGGCGAGCCGACGGAGCTCGACATCCTCACCGCGGTCAAAGGTGTCGCCCGCTACCATCTGACGCTGACGGGGCGGCCCTGTCACTCGGGGACCCCCGACCAGGGCATCGATGCGATCCGGGGGCTGGCGGCGGTCATCGAGCGGATCGGGGCGATGGACGATGCGCTCGCGGCGACCTCGCACGCCGTGCTGGCGCATGAGGACATCACCGTCACCGAGGTCGACGCAGGGGTCGCACCGAACACCGTCGCGGGGGAGGCACACTGCACCGTGGACTGGCGCTTCCTCCCCGGCGAGACGGACCCTGCGCCCTACGATGCCCGCCTCGCAGAGACGCTCGGTGACCTCACGGTCGATGGTGAGCCGCTGACGGTGGACCTCGAGCGGATCGTCTTCGCACGCGGCGCGGAGACCGCGCACGACCATCCTGCGGTGCAGGCGGCGACCGCGGCGATCCAGTCTGTCGGGGCACCCGGACAGATCGGGGGGCTGAATGGGGCGACCGACAGCCGCTTTTTCATCAACGACCTCGAGCTGCCAACGATCCACTTCGGCCCCGGATCGATCGCGGATGATGCACACACCGTGGACGAGTCGGTCGCCATCGCCGACCTCGAACTCGCGCAGGCGGCGTACGAGGCGGTGCTGGAGGCGTTCCTGACGCCGGCGTGAGCACCGTCGGGTCGGCGGGGTGACACGTCCGCAGCAGACGCCTTTATACGGGTGTGTCGCAGGGTCTGGGACATGCCAACGACAGACCGGGCGGAGCAGTCGGTGCCGCTGGCTCGACGGACACAGGGGCTGAGTCGCTCTCCGATCCGACGCATGTTCGATCTCGCACAGTCGATGGACGGGGCGGACCTCGTCCACTTCGAGATCGGCGAGCCCGACTTCGATACCCCAGCGCACATCATCGATGCGGCGACCGCAGCGCTCCATGATGGGGCCACACACTACACGTCGAACGCGGGGTTGCCCTCGCTGCGGTCGGCGATCGCAGCGGACCTGCAGGCAGATTACGACCCCGCAGACGAGATCATCGTCACCGCCGGTGCGATGGAGGCGCTGGCGCTCACGATGCTCACCATCGTCGACCCCGGCGATGAGGTGCTCGTGCCCACACCGGCGTGGCCGAACTACACCAACCAGTGTGAGATGGTCGGTGCGACCCTCCAGGGCGTCGAGATGGACGCGGCGTCGGGGTTCGATCTTGACCCCGCAGCGATCATCGATGCGATGTCCTCAGACACCGCGGCGGTGATCATCACCAACCCATCGAACCCGACCGGGCGCGTCTTCGACCCTGCCGCGGTCGAGGCGGTCGTCGAGGCCGCCGCCGCTCGCGGTGTGTACGTGATCGCCGATGAGGTGTACCGCGATTTGACCTACGATGCGCCATACCGTGAGATCGCCGCGGAGACCGCCCATGACGCGCACGTCATCACCGTCGGGTCCTGCTCGAAGACGTACGCGATGACGGGCTGGCGGGTGGGGTGGCTCGCGGCGGCGCCGGCAGTGGTCGAGCGGGCGATCATGTTCCACGAGGGGCTCGTCGCCTGCGCACCGGCGGTGTCGCAGCACGCGGCGCTGGCGGCACTGACCGGCGACCGGACCCCCGTCGAGGAGATGCTCGCAGCCTTCGGGCGCCGCCGGGAGTACGTGATCGACCGCATCGAGGCGCTACCGATGGTCACGAGTCCGCGACCGGAGGGGGCGTTCTACGCGTATCTCGACTTCAGTGACCTGCGGATGGATGCGGAGACGATCGCGACGCGACTGCTCGAGGACCACGGCGTCGTGACCGCTCCCGGCACCGGCTTCGGCTCGGTCGCCGGCGAACACGTCCGCATCAGCTTCGCGACGAACCGCGAGCAGATCGGTCGGGGCTTCGACCGCATCGAGGCGTTCATCGAGGAGCACAGCTGAGGATGATCGACGTCGCACTCATCGGCTGTGGGTTCATCGGGAGCCGCCATGCACAGGCGATCGAGGCGGATGCGGGCCTGCGGTTGGTGGCCGTGACCGACCGCGACACGGCGGCTGCGAGGGCCGTCGCCGAGATGAGCGACTCCGCCGAGGTCATCGATGCGCACGAGGATGCGATCGATGAGGCCGCTGCGGTCATCGTCGCGACCCCCGAGGCCGCGCACGCCGAGCAGGCCGCCGCCGTGCTCGCGCGGGACCGGCATCTCATCCTCGAGAAGCCCCTGACGGTCGAGACCGAGCAGGCCTGGGAGCTCGTCGCGGAGGCTGCACAGCGCGATGTGATCGCCGGGACCAGCTTCGTCCTCCGCTATGAGGATGCACACCGTGAGCTGTATGATGCGGTCGCGACGGGTCGCTTCGGCGAGCAGATCGCCCTGCGAGCGTTGCGGGCGATCACCCGCGGTGAGTCCGAGCGGGTGGGACCACGGGGGCACCCACTGTACTACATGAGCATCCATGACATCGATGCGGTCCGCTGGCTCGCGCAGGCAGAGGTCGTGTCGGTGGTCGCCCTCGAGCGTCGCGGTGAGCTCGTCGACGCGGACGTCCCCGACGCGATGCATGCCCTGCTGGAGTTCGATGATGGCACCATCGCGACGGTCACCGGCCACGGCGTCCTCCCCGATGCTGGACCAAGTAATATTGTGGCACAGCTGGAGCTCATCGGAAGTGATGGCGTGGCAACACTTGAGACTCCCGGTGGGGTCAGCGCACAGATCACAAGCGATGGCCTGCGCCATCCCGACCTGCGGCACTGGCCCACCATCGGTGGCGAGTTGCGCGGGGCGGTTCGCGCACAGGTAGCTGCGTTCAGGCGGGCCATCACCGCAGGAGAGCCGATGACCGCGACGCTGGAGGATGGGGCGATCGCACAGACGATCGCGGACGCGATCCGCCGGTCGGCGGCGACGGGCACCCCAGAGTCGGTGTCCCGACCGGACGCGTAAGACCCCACCGGGGACTCTCAGCGGCGAGAGTGGTCCCACCACCTATTTGCCCGTCCACAGGCTTCGGCCACGCATGCACGCACGCAGTCATGCGGGGGGCCGATGAGTACGTTCGGATCGTTGGTCGAGCGCTCACTCGACCCCACCGCCGGGCTCGAG
>Ga0209937_1000239_pt1 | contig 18890 bp, 21 predicted proteins | sample SalPon1_B_H2O_MG_FD_185699 | JGI IMG/M metagenome (GOLD analysis project Ga0209937, IMG submission 185699) | Salt pond water microbial communities from South San Francisco under conditions of wetland restoration - Salt Pond MetaG R1_B_H2O_MG... | ecosystem: Environmental > Aquatic > Non-marine... | reverse complement strand
GAGCCCGGCCACTGGGCGGGCTTTCTGGCGGTTTTTGCCATTGCCGCGATCGCCCTTTGGCAATGGCAGGATGGCCCGTCGCCGGCACCCTCCCGGGCGCCGGCCAGCGACCGGCTCGAGGCCTATGCCCGCGAGGTCCGGCTGCAGGCCAGCGATGAAACGGGGGCGATGACCTGGCAGGTCGAGGCACCCACGGCGCGATACTTCGAGGGCCCCGCGCGCTGGGAGCTGGACACCCCGCGCTGGGTACTGGCAACCGCCGATGGCCCGCCCTGGCGTGGGCGGTCACGGCTGGCCCGCAGCATGACCGATACCGACCGGGTAGAGGTTGTTGGCGATGTCATCATGCAACGGATGCAACCGGCCGGGGTCACCCGGCTCGAGACGGCATACCTCGAGGTGCGCCCCGGCCGCTCCCAGGCCCGCACAACGGCGGCGGTCTCTTTGCAAGGCCCCGGGTATGATGTCGATGCGATCGGGGCCCGGCTGTGGCTGGATGAGGAAAGACTGGAGTTACTCGATGATGTGGCAGGCCACTACCAACCCGCACGCTAGGCTGCCCCGATGGCGGGCCGGTTGGCGGATTCCGGGACTCGCGCTACTGCTCATCGCAGCCGCGACGCCTGCCCAACAACCCGTGCCCATCGAACTCAGCGCCGATCGCGCCGAGATCAATGACCAGCAGGGCACCGGGGTCTATCGGGGCAACGTCGTACTCATCCGCGGGCAGACCCGCTTGACCGGCTCGGTGATGCGCACCTTCACCGACGAGGCGCGACGGCTGCAGCGTGTCGAGATCGAGGGTTCGCCGGCGCGCTACCGGGCGTTGCAGCCACAAGGGCCACCGCGCCGGGCCGAGGCCCCCCGGATGGAGTACTACGCGGCGGCGCCGGAGCGGCTTGTCCTGCTCGGCGGCGGCCGCGTCTGGGAGGGCGAGAACTCGGTGACCGGCGAGGTCATCACCCATTATCCGGACAGCGAGCGAACCGTCGCCGACGGCGAAGACCAGGGACGGGTCAAGGTCCGCGTATTCCCCGAGGCGGGGGCATCGCAATGAGCACCGGGCAACTGCAGGCCCATGGCCTGTGCAAGCGCTATCGGGGACGCAGCGTGGTGAACGATGTCTCCATTGGGCTGCGCGACGGTGAGATCGTTGGCCTGCTCGGCCCCAATGGCGCGGGCAAGACCACCAGCTTTTACATGATGGTCGGCCTGGTGCGGCCGGACCGGGGCCGAATCCACCTCGACGGACGGGATATCACCCGGGCGGCCATGCACGAGCGAGCCCATGCCGGTGTCGGCTATCTGCCCCAGGAGGCCTCGGTGTTCCGGCGGTTGTCGGTACGCGACAACCTGCTGGCGGTGCTGGAGACCCGGGCCGATCTCAGCCGGGCCCGACAGCACGAGCAGGCCGATTCGCTGATGGCCGAGTTCGGCGTCGACCACCTGGCCGACCAGCCCGGGGTCAGCCTCTCCGGCGGCGAGCGACGGCGCGTCGAGATCGCCCGGGCGCTGGCGGCAGAGCCGCGCTTTATCCTGCTGGATGAACCCTTCGCCGGTGTCGACCCGATCTCGGTGGGGGATATCAAGTCGATTGTCCGTCATCTCTCCGAGCGGGGGATCGGCGTGCTGATCACCGACCACAACGTCCGCGAGACCCTGGCGCTGGTGGACCGGGCCACCATCCTCAATGAAGGGCAGGTCATCGTCGAGGGGGATGCCAGCACGATTCTTGCCGACGAGCAGGTTCGGGCAGTCTATCTGGGCGAAGACTTCACGCTGTAGTGGTGGCGATCAACGGCACGCTGACGTTAGTCTGATCAGGCAATCGGATTCGGGAAGACGATGAAACACGCCCTTCAGCTTCGCACAAGTCAGCAGCTGGCCATGACACCCCAGCTCCAGCAGGCGATCCGGCTTCTGCAGCTGCCGGCCGCGGAGCTCAACCTCGAAATCCGCGAAGCGCTCGAGTCCAACATGATGCTCGAGCTCGAGGACGAGACCGATGGCGATACCACAGCGTCGGAGGCAACGCCCGTCGAACCCACGGTGACCGACCCCTCCGAGATGCCGCTGGGGAGCAATGCCACCGATGCCACCCGGCTGGGTGAATCGCTGCCCGTGGACGAGCGTTGGGACGAGCCCGTCACCTCGGCCGCGGTCAACGCCACCGAACCGACCGGCGGCCCCGATCCGCTGGAGAATCGCGCCGGCGACGAGCGCACCCTGCAGGCCCATCTTGACTGGCAGCTCGCCATTTCCAAGCTCAGCGGCCGGGATCGGCAGATCGCCGACACCCTGGTGGATGCCATCGACGAGCGTGGTCATCTGAGCGAACCACTCGAGTCGATTCAACAGACCCTGGCCGGCGAGCTGCAGGCGGATGCCGACGAAGTCCGCGCGGTGCTGGCCTTCATCCAGCACCTGGATCCGGTGGGCATCGGGGCAGAGGACGCCACCGAGGCCCTGACCATTCAGGTGGACGCGCTGCCGGCGGACACCCCGGGCCGGGAGGCCGCCCGGCAGGTGATCCAGCAAGGGCTCGGCTTGCTTGCCGAAGGGCAGTACGGCGCCCTACAGAAACGCCTGGGGCTGGACGAGGCCGGTCTCGAGCAGGCCATCACGCTGATTCAGCAACTCGACCCTCACCCGGGCTCGGCGTTCTCTCAGCCCCGCACCGAGTACATCGTGCCGGACTGCTTTGTCCGCCGGGTCAACGGCCGCTGGGAAGTCGAGATCAACCCCGAGGCCTCACCGGCACTGCGGGTCAACAGCTACTACGCAAGCCTGGTACGACGGGGCGACAGCAGCGCCGATAACAGCCTGCTTCGACAGCACCTGCAAGAAGCGCGGTGGCTGATTAAAAGCCTGCGTTCGCGGGCCGACACACTACAGCGGGTGGCGCAGACCATCGTCGAGCGTCAACAAGCCTTCCTCGAGCAGGGCGAAGAGGCCATGCAGCCGCTGGTGCTGCGCGAAGTGGCCGAGGCGGTGGCGATGCACGAATCGACCATCTCCCGCATCACCACCCACAAGTACATGCACACCCCCATGGGCACGCTCGAGTTCAAGCACTTCTTCTCCAGTCATGTCCCGACCGCCGATGGCGGCGAGTGCTCGGCGACGGCGATTCGTGCGCGGATACGCCGCCTGGTCGCCGCGGAGGACCCGACGCGGCCACTGAGCGACGCACGTTTGACACAGACCCTGCAGGACGAGGGTATCCATGTTGCCCGGCGCACCGTTGCGAAATACCGCGAGGTCATGGGCATCGCTTCATCCACCGATCGCCGGCGACCGGCGCGACCCCAAAAGGAGAAATCATGAAAATCGATATCACCGGACAACATCTGGATATCACCGATGCGCTGCGGGGCTATGTGGAAGAAAAATTCCAGCGCCTCGAGCGGCACTTCGACAATGTCGTGGATGCCCATGTCATGCTCCGGGTCGAGAAAAACCGCCACCAGGCCGAAGCCACCCTGGCGCTCAGTGGGGCCCGCCTGTTTGCCGAAGCCACCGAGGACGAAATGTACGCCGCCATCGATGCGCTGATCGACAAGCTCGATCGCCAGGTGGTCAAGCACAAGGAAAAGCGCAGCGACCACCACCGCGAAGACGGCCGACTGGGCCCCAACCTGGAGTCGTGACCGGCATGCCTGACCTCGAGCGAAACCCGTGGTAGGCGCCGAGGCACCACCCCGGCGGCTGATCATCATCAGCGGACTGTCCGGCTCGGGCAAGAGTGTCGCCCTGGCAACGCTCGAGGACAGCGGGTTTTATTGCATCGACAATCTGCCGGTTGCCCTGCTCGAGGCCTTTGGCGGGCATATCGCGGCGACCGGCGGCGAGATGCAGTACGCCGTTGGCATCGATGCCCGCAACCGGCTCGAGGCCCTCGAGCGGATCCCGGATATCCTCGAGGGCCTCGAACAACAGGGCCTGGCCGCGGAGATCGTCTTCCTTGATGCCGAGGACGCCACGCTTTTGAAACGCTTCTCCGAGACCCGCCGGCGTCATCCGCTGAGCAATGGCGACACCCCGCTGGCCGAAGCCATCGTCGGCGAGCGCAAACTGCTCATGCCGGTGCAGGCGCGCGCCGACATGACCATCAACACCACCCATACCACGCTGCACGAGCTAAGGACGCTGATCCGTGATCGGCTGACCCACACGCCCACGCAGTTGTCGGTGCAGCTCATGTCGTTCGGCTACAAGCACGGCACTCCGACGGATGCCGACTTTGTCTTTGACAGCCGCTGCCTGCCCAATCCGCACTGGCAGCCCGAGTTGCGGCCGCACACCGGACGGGACGAACCGGTCCGTCGGTTCCTCGCCCAAAGCCCGCTCGTTGAGCGATACAGCCGGCAACTCGCCGAGTTCATGGATGACTGGCTGCCGGTTTTCGAGCGTGAGAACCGCAGCTACCTCACCGTGGCAGTGGGCTGTACCGGTGGCCAGCACCGCTCGGTCTACCTCATCGAAGCCCTCGCCGACCACCTGCGACGGGCGGATCTGACCGTCACCATCCGGCATCGGGAATTGCCTTGATGCCCGGACTGCCGGATCATCTCCCGGTATCGGTCGGGCGGGGTGATCCATGAGCGACGAGCGCGAACAAAAGCAGGGACGGGTTGCGGACACCGTCTCCGGCCTCCTCCAGGGCGGCACCGTCCCGGAGGCCCGGCGCATGCTCAACGCCCTCCACCCGGCGGAGATCGCCGATCTGCTCGAATCGTTTCCGGTGGCCGAGCGCAAGCTGCTCTGGGAGCTGGTCGAGGAGGAGAACGGCGGTGAGGTGCTGTTGCAGGTCAATGACGAGGTCCGCAGCGGGCTGATCGAAGAGATGGACGAGGCCGAACTGCTGGCCGCCACCTCGGGCATGGACGTGGACGATCTGGCCGACTTCATGCAGGACCTGCCCAAGACACTGACCGGCGCCATTCTTCGGTCGATGGACAATCAAAACCGCCAACGGCTGGAGGCGGTGCTCGCCTACCCCGAAGACAGCGCCGGCGGGCTGATGAACACCGACACGGTCACCGTCCGGCCCGATGTCAGCCTGGATGTCGTGATGCGCTATCTGCGCATGCGTGGCAGTGTCCCCGAGCTCACCGATCATCTGTTCGTGGTCAGCCGCTTCGATCACTTCCTTGGCGTACTCAGGGTCAGCGACCTGCTGACCCGCGACCCGGCCAGTCCGGTGGCCGATGTGCTGGACACCGAGGCGGTCGCCATTGCCGCGGACAAACCCGCCCGCGAAGTGGCCAAGATGTTCGAGGACCGTGACCTGATCTCGGCACCGGTGCTCGACGAGCGGGGCCGATTGATTGGCCGCATCACCGTCGACGATGTGGTGGATGTCATCCGCGATGAAGCAGAGCGCTCCATCCTGACCATGGCCGGGCTCGGCGATGAAGCCGATCTGTTTGCGCCGATCTGGTCAAGCACCCGGCGGCGGGCGCTGTGGCTTGGCATCAATCTGCTGACCGCGCTTCTTGCCGCCTATGTCATTGGCCTTTTCGAGGGCACCATTCAGCAGGTGGTCGCACTGGCGGTCTTGATGCCTGTGGTCGCGAGCATGGGGGGGATCGCCGGGACCCAGACCCTGACCCTGGTGACCCGCGCCCTCGCACTGGGACAGGTCGCCTCTCGCAACAGTCGGGCCCTGCTGGTCAAGGAGCTGGGCATCGGCATCCTCAACGGGCTGATGTGGGCGGCCATCCTGGCGGGCATCGCCGTTGTCTGGTTTGGCGAGCCGGCCATCGGTGCCATCATCGCCGCGGCCATGGTCATCAACCTGTTCGTCGCTGGTCTCTCGGGGGTGGGGGTGCCACTGCTGCTCAAAAGACTGGGCGTGGACCCGGCACTGGCCGGCGGCGTTGTCCTGACCACCGTCACCGATGTGGTCGGTTTCATGGCCTTTCTGGGGCTGGCCACCATTTTCCTTATTTAAACTACCCCTTATGGGGTAGCCCTTCTGGCCTTACAAAACCCTACTGAATCGATCCCCGCCTGACGCCATACCAACTTACCATCCCGGTGACCCGATGTTCCGTGGAACGGAATGACGGGCGAACAATATCCTTCAACTGCACATATCGCCCCACGACACCGAGGTAGACCATGGAAAGGAACACGCCTTATACATCCATCGAATCATCCCGGCTGGCCAACCAGGCCAGTCCCCTCGCCGCCGGCGAGCAACCCGCCAGCCGCGACCTGCCGGTCAGCCTTCTGCTCGGAGACGCCTCTATCCAGAACCGGCTCCTCGGGCAATACCTGCTGGACTACGGGATCTGCCGCTCGCACATGGGCGCACCGTCCCAGCTCGGTGCCCTGCTCCAGTGTGAGCGTCCGGCACTGATCATCCTCGATATCCGCAGCGCCGACCGCGGGGTGGCGACTATCCTCGAGGATCATGCCGGTGCGACAACCGGTCCTACCGGTCTGCCACCAACCATCCTGATCAATCTGCCCGCCAGCGTGGATGCCGAGCAATTTCTCGCCCGTCGCGAAATCGTTGGGGCTTTCCACGATAATGAGCCGTTCGAGAACCTGCTGAGCAAGATCCGTCAGCTGCTCGCACCGAGTGAGGCGACGGGACGCCGGCGCCAGCGCGAAGCGCCCGTCGAAGCACTGACGCGCAAGGAGATGACGGTGCTGCAGGCACTCGCCCAGGGACTGAGCAACGATCATATCGCCGACAAACTCTCGGTCAGCCCCCATACGGTGAAGACCCATTTGTATAACGCCTATCGAAAGATCGGTTGCACCAATCGCGTCGCCGCGGCCATGTGGGCACAGCGCAGCCTACGGCCCAAGCGTCTGTGATGAGACGGCGGCGGTGCTGTGCACTGCTGGCCGGTGCGGGGTTAGTGGGTCTGTGGCCGCTGTGGCACGCCATCGGCCAGGGAAGGCAGGCCGAGGGCCTGGAAGACCCGACTCCCCTCGAGGCCCCACCGCCCCGTGAGGGTGCACTGGAGAACGATGGCCTCAACAATATGGTCATCCAGCGCACGGTCACCGCCCTGGGTGATCGCTTCTACGACGCCTTCGCCAAGCACTGGCGCAGTCAGTCCGTGATCGCCCGCGGCGTGATCGGCATTGAAGAGTCGCCCTGGATGAGCGAAGGCACCGAAATGATCATCCGGTTTCGCCGCCAGGTGATCTACCGTATCCGCGTCTGGCCCCGTCACCCCGGCCCGGAGGAGCGGGCCGCCACCGCGGTGCGCGAGGTCAGTCGCATCATCGACCGCTACCAGACGCGACTGCGCCCGGCGCCGGATTGAACGCCCACGAGGAGATTTGGCTATGAAAACCGCATTGGCAATCGGCGGCCTTCTGGCCGTTATACCGCTCGCCCAGGCCGACCTGACCTATCGCCCCGCTCAGGGCAATGACCCGGGGCTTTTATCCCAGCGCTTTCAGCGGGCCACCGTCGAGGACACGAGCCGCAGCCCCATGGCCGCGGCGCGACGGCCGGCGCGCACATCGATCGAGCGTTTCGAAGAGGAGCTGCAGGAGGCCTTGCTCAGGGATGTCTCCCGGGCGACGACCAGCAACCTGGGGCTGCTGGATGACGAGGGCCAATTGATCGAATTCGACGGGACACGGCTTTTTCAGATCGGTGACTTTGAGCTTCGCTTCACCGAGACCGACGGCGAACTGACCATCTTTGCCCGGGATGCCGGCAGCAGCGAATTCACACAGATCAACATCAACAACCAGTTGTGATGAAAATGCGCAGGCTCATCATTGCGGCCGCCGTGATCCTTTTGTCGGGCTGCACCACGCTGCAGGCGGACAAGGCGCCGGACTGGGCAAGCATGCAGCGGCCCGGCCTCGACGTGGTCACCGCCACCGAGCGTGACCTGCTCAACCTGCCACCCCCGGCAGGGGTGATCCCGGCGGCGGTGTACGGTTTTCGGGACCTCACCGGACAGTATCGAGAGTCGCCCAACAGCAACCTCTCCACCGCAGTCAGCCAGGGCGGCGGCAGCATGCTGATCGAGGCGCTGCTGCAATCCGGCTGGTTCCAGCCGGTGGAGCGCGAGGGGCTTCAGGACCTGCTCACCGAGCGCCGTGTCGCCCGTCAGATCCGTAACGACATGCCCGGGCTGGTGGACGCCCGGATCATCCTCGAAGGGGGGATCACCGGCTATGACCGCAATCTCTCGACCGGTGGTTTTGGTGCCAGCTATTTCGGACTCGCCGGCAGCGAGACCTACATCATTGACCGGGTGACGGTGAGTCTGCGGGCGGTCAACGTCACCAATGGTCAGGTCCTCTCGGCGGTGACAACCACCAAGACCATTTACTCGTACGAGCTCGCGGGCGGCCTGTTCCGGTTCGTGCGCAATCAGCGCCTGCTGGAAGTCGAGGGCGGCTACACCTACAACGAGCCGCGATTCCTGGCCACACAGGATGCCATCCGGGCGGCCGTGATCCATTTGATCGTACGCGGGGTCGGACAGAACCACTGGCGTCCGGCCAGCGACGAGGCCTGGGATACGCAGATCATCCAGTCCTACCGGCGAGCCGCCAACGACCGACCGCATTCAGCGCAAAATTCCTGATCCGCTCCGGCGTTTTACGCTGTATTCCGTATTCAGACCACAGCCCGGGCCGCCTAGGCTGGAGATGTCCCCCACCGCTCGGTGGGGGGCATCACTCACATGGTTTTTCAGACAGGAGTTTGTCATGAAGACATCACTGAAGACCCTCTCGGCATTGTCGCTGGCCGTTCTACTGGGTAGCGGTGCGGCGATTGCGCAGGAGCATGGCGGCAATGGCCACGGTGACAACGGCCATGGCGGCATGGGTCCGGGCTACGGTCAGGGCGGCTATGGCGAGAACATGGCCACCATCGACCAGACTGGCTATCGCCATGATGCCAGCATCGAGCAGGATGGCCGCGAGCTGATGGCCAGCATCGAGCAGTCGGGCTACATGCAGGAGGCCGACATCGAGCAGCGCGGCCGCGGTGGCTCGAGCGTCATCGAACAGACCGGCGGCTGGAACGAGGTCAATGTCGACCGGCGTGGCCGCAATGGGACCATGACCGTCATCCAGGAGGACTGGGAAAACACCGCCGACATCCGCCAGCGCGGTCGCAATGGCAGCATCGAGGTGACCCAGGAGGACTGGTCCAACTATGCCAACGTCGACCAGCGGGGTCGGGGTAATGAGCTCGCGCTGTACCAGTCCGGCTGGGGCGACAACGCGGCATGGCTCGAGCAGCGTGGCCGCGACAACGTCATGGATGTAGCCCAGGACGATGCCTGGCAGTCCGAGGTCTATGTCGACCAGCGGGGCCGGGAGAACATGGCCATGGTCGAACAGACCGGCTCCTACCACGAGGTCAGCGTGACCCAGCGAGACCGCGGCAATATCGCCATGGTCGCCCAGAGCGGCGTCGGCCATGACGCTTCCATCAACCAGTCCGCCCGCTAGGACGGACACGGGCGGGCCCATCCAGGGGATGGGCCCGCACCCGATCGCCCGGCACGAGAGGCTCACCATGTCATTCAAGCGCTCTAGCCGCGCCGGCGTTGCCCGCGGACTGGCCATAGGCTGTTGGCTGCTGCTTCCGCTGCTGCCGGCAGGCCATGCGCATGCCAGCGAAAAGGATCCGGTCGAAGCCTGGGTGACCATCACCCGCGAGGTCGGGCAGCTTGTCGTACGCGGCCACGCCCTGGCCACCGTCCCCACCCGTGCCACCGGCGTTTTGACCATCACGGCCCATCACACCGCAGGCACGACCCGAACCCGACAGTCCATCGACATGCGGCTCGACCCGAGCCCCAGGGTGATTGCCCGCCTGAAGCTCAGCGTCCCGGCAGGTTCCCGCATTGAGGCGGCCCTTGTGGTGCAGCCAATGGATGGGCAGCCGATTCACGTCCGCCGAGATCACCCGCCCCAACATATCTGGGTGCATCAACCCGTGCCTCGATCAACGGAGGGCCATCACCATGCCTGAATCAACCGCCCCGTACCGGACTCGCCATCGGCGCGTAAAAGGAATCCTGTTGATGACGATGATCGCACTGCCGGTATCGCTCTCCGCCGCACCCCTCGCTGACACACTGAATGCGCGGGGGGATCTTGCCCCCATCGAGATCGTCACCCATGCCGGTGACGCCTTCGCCAATCGAGCAGCCATTGACCAGACCGGTGTCCACCATGACGCGACGATCACTCAGCGCGGTGAGAATAACGATGCCCTCATCCGGCAGCGTGGCATCGGCCACGAGGCCGAGATATTGCAACTCGGTGCGGGCAACCGAGCGCGCATCGACCAGTTCGGCTGGCACCCGCAACGCGCGGCGATTGAACAGCGCGGCGACGAGAACGACACCCTGATCCGACAGGGCCCGGGCACCCGCACCGGTGTGGATGTCCTCCAGCACGGCGACGGGCTGCAATTAAAGGTCGAGGTGGGGCGCTAGCAGCACCCCGGTTCATCTGCCGCGGTCAGTCGTCAAAAGTGCCACCGCACCGAGCCGGTGACCGCCTCAAAGTCGAAATCCGGCTCGCTGAGATAGCGCATCACGTCCACGGAGACCGACCAGTCATCGGCGACCCGGTAGGCGGCTCCGGCGCCGAACGCGACCCCCGAGGCGGAAGGTGCCTCATCGGTACCGGCAATGGTAAAGGGGCGCAACACCATGCGGGCCGACGCAAAGCCCAGCAGCGCATAGAGATCGGCTCGCGGATTGACCGGCCGGTTGAGTCTCACCAAAGCGCTATCGACCGAGTCGAGCTCCACCGTCCGGTCGTTGCCCGAGTCTTCCTCACCCATCCAGCCAAAATGCGCCTCAAAGCCAAGGTGGTCGTTGAGCATGACGCCGGCCATCAACCGGCCGCCGAGCGCGCCCTCTGATTCACCCGCACCCTCGTACTGCCATGGCATCAACCCGCCGCCGATGTAGGCGTCTTCGATGAATTGCGCCTTCGAAGCGGCCGACACACCCAGCGCGGTGGCAAGCATGAGCGCCTGCAATTTTCCGTTTTCCAGCATGACTTCCTTCCGTGGTTGGTGGTTATCCACGGTTAGGACCGGACTGTCCCGGGGGAGTGCCGCTTGACGTCGCCGATTCCATCGAAGTGCCGAGAGGCATCGGGCGTGGGTAGCAAGGATATGGTGGCTACGGGTGGATTCGAACCACCGACCCCATCATTATGAGTGATGTGCTCTAACCAGCTGAGCTACGTAGCCATACGCAGGGGAGGCAGAAGTATCCAGAGCCGTGGGGTGACTGTCAAATACCCCTGCCCCGTGACTAGACGTTAAAACGGAAGTGACAGACGTCCGCTTCCTGCATGACGTAATCCTTCCCTTCGAGGCGCATCAACCCCCGCTCCTTGGCCGCCTGTTCACTGCCGGCGTCGAGGTAGTCGTCATAGCCGATCACCTCGGCGCGAATGAAGCCGCGCTCGAAATCGGTATGGATACGCCCCGCCGCCTGGGGCGCCGTGGCCCCGCGACGGACCGTCCAGGCCCGCACCTCTTTGGGACCGGCGGTAAAAAAGGTCAGCAGGTCAAGCAGCTGATAGCCGCGGCGGATGAGCCGATTCAACCCCGGCTCCTCCAGCTCGTAGGCGCTGAGCATCTCGTCGAGCTCGGCCTCGTCGAGCTGCGAGAGTTCCGCCTCGATGCCGGCGCACAGCGCCACCACCAGTGCGTTCTCGTTGGCCGCCAGCGACTCGACCGCGGCAAGATGCGGGTTACCCTCAAACCCGTCCTCATCGACATTGGCGACATAGAGCACCGGTTTGGCGGTCAGCAGGTGCAGCTCGCGCACCACCTCGGCCGCCGCTTCGGACAGGCTCTGGGCCCGCACCGGAATGCCCTCGTCCAGCGCCTCGGCCATGGCCCGCAGGGCGTCACGGGCGGCGATCGCCGCTTTGTCGCCGGATTTGCTGCGCTTTTCGTAGCGCGCCGCCGCCCGCTCGACCGCATCCAGATCGGCCAGAAGCAGCTCGGTATTGATGGTCTCGATATCGCCCAGCGGGTCGACCCGGCCTTCAACATGGTGGACATCGTCGCTTTCAAAGCAACGCACCACGTGGGCGATGGCATCGGTCTCGCGGATATTGGCCAGAAACTGGTTACCCAGCCCTTCCCCACGCGAGGCGCCGGCTACCAGCCCGGCAATATCGACGAACTCCATAGTGGTGGGCACCGTATTCTCGGGCTCGACCAGGGATGCGAGCTTTGCCAGGCGGGTGTCCGGCACGGGAACAATCCCCACATTGGGATCGATCGTGCAGAACGGATAGTTCTCGGCGGGAATTTCGTTACGCGTCAGGGCGTTGAACAGCGTGGACTTGCCCACGTTGGGCAGGCCGACGATACCGCATTTAAATCCCATCACTCGCCTCGCGGTTGTGTGTGCAGAATTTGCTGAGCCCGATCCCAATCGCCGCTGACCAATGCCGGAAAGACGCCCAGCAGTTCATCGATGCCTGCATCGATGGCACCCCGCTCGGCCTTCGATGGCCCGTTGAGCACGTAGCGAATCACCTCGCGACTCGCCCCCGGGTGGCCCACGCCAATACGGATCCGGGCAAAATCCCGGCTGCCCAGCGCCGCGATGATGTCGCGAAGCCCATTATGCCCGCCATGGCCGCCGCCACGCTTGAGCCGGACCGACCCCGCCGGCAGATCGATCTCGTCATGCACCACCAGAATGGCGCCCGGGTCGATCCGGTGAAATCGGGCACAGGCCGAGACCGCCCGGCCGCTGTGATTCATGTAGGTGGTTGGGCAGAGCAGGTGGGCATCGACGCCCTCCCGGCGCCAGCGGGCCGTTTTGCCGTGGCATTTGCGATCGGCCGACAAACCAAGGCCCTCGCGCTCAGCGAGGGCCTCAACCAGCCAGAAACCGGCATTGTGACGGGTGGCGGCGTAGTTGGGCCCGGGATTGCCCAGGCCCACGATCAGGCGGAACGGCGTTGCCATCTCGGGTGCACCGCCGCCCGGGGCCTAGCCCTCGTCGCCGGCCGCCTCCTCGCCACCGGCTTCGCCCCCTTCGGCCGCCTCACCCCCTTCATCGGCTTCGTCCGACTCTTCCACCGCCTTGCGGGGGGCATTGATGCTGACCAGTACCGGGTCGTGATCGGTCTCTGGGTCGAGCCCCGGAAAGACAACGCCCTCGGGTGGGGTGATGTCCGACAGGTGCAGCGACGCACCCAGTTCCAGTTCGGCAATATCCACATCAATGGCCGTGGGCAGGTCTTCGGGCATGCATTCGACCTCGATCTCGATGAGGTCGTGATGGACGACCCCGCCGCCGAGCTTGACCCCGACCGCATCCTCCTGATTGAGAAAATGCAGCGGCACGCTCTGGCGCATCTTCTCGCCCGCCTTGATCCGCAGCAGGTCCATATGGCTGACAAGCGGTTTGAAGGGGTGGCGCTGCAGGTCCTTGAGGATCGCCTTTTCGGCGCGCTTGCCCTTGACCTTGACATCGAGGATCTGCGAGAAAAACGCCTCTTCGCGCATCAGGCGCAGCACCTGCTCTTCGTCAAAGGCCAGACTGACCGGCTTTTTGCCGGCGCCATAGAGGATGCCGGGAATCTGCTTCGCACGACGCAGGCGGCGGCTCGCACCCTTGCCCTGGTCCTCGCGAGGCAGTGCATCCAGTTTCAGTTCCACACTCATTTGCAATCGTTCCTGTTTTCAGGCCCCCGCGACCAGGGGCTGTGGTTGGATCAGTCGACGAACAGCTCGCTGACCGATTCATCGTTGTTCACCCGCCGCATGGTCTCGGCGAGCATTTCCGCCAGCGAAAGCTGACGAATCTTGGCGCAGGCACGGGCCGGCTCCGACAGCGGGATACTGTCGGTGACCACCAGCTCGTCCAGATGACTGTTCGACACCCGCTCGATGGCGGGTCCGGAGAGGACCGGGTGGGTGATGTAGGCAACCACTTTGCCGGCTCCCCGCTCCTTGAGTGCCATGGCCGCCTGGCACAGCGTGCCGGCGGTATCAATGATGTCATCGACAATGATGCAGGTCTTGTCCTCGACATCGCCGATGATGTTCATCACCTCGAGCTCGTTGGCTCGCGGTCGGCGCTTGTCGATGATGGCCAGATCGGCATTGTCCAGCCGCCGGGCAACCGCCCGGGCGCGCAGCACGCCGCCCACATCCGGCGAGACGACGATCTTGTCCTGATGGGTTTGCCGCCAGATATCGCCAAGCAGCACCGGCGAGGCGTAGACATTGTCCACCGGGATATTGAAAAAGCCCTGGATCTGGTCGGCATGCAGATCCACCGTGATCACCCGGTTGATGCCCGCGGTGGTGATCATGTCCGCCGCCAGCTTGGCGGTGATCGGCACCCGCTGCGAGCGCTGCCGGCGGTCCTGCCGGGCATAGCCGTAGTACGGCACCACCGCGGTGATCCGTGCCGCCGACGAACGCCGCAGCGCATCGGCGATCACCAGCAGCTCCATTAGGTTGTCGTTGGTCGGGGCACAGGTGGGCTGGATGATGAAAACGTCATGGCCGCGGACATGTTCGTTGATCTCGACCTGGACCTCGCCATCGCTGAAGCCGCTGACCAGCGCGTCCCCCAGACGGATTTTCAGATGCGAGGCCACTGCCCGGGCCAATGCGGGGTTGGCGTTCCCGGAGAACACCATCATGCTTCCGTTTTCCATGACGCCGACACTCTGTGGTGGCTGTGGAAATGGCTGGGGCGGCAGGATTCGAACCTGCGAATCCGGGGATCAAAACCCCGTGCCTTACCGCTTGGCTACGCCCCAGTCGTCAGTGCCCTTCTTCGGCCTGCAGTCGATCGAGCAGGGGCGATTGATTCCATGGCCGGCACACCCAGACATCTCCCAATGCCTCGACACCCGCCGCCGCCCGCTGCGCGGCCTCCTGCGTCTCGAATCCGGCAAAAAGACAACCGCCGGTGCCGGTCAGCATGCCGGGCGAATATGCCCCCAGGCTGTCGAGCGCCGCCCCGATCTCGGGAAAGCGCCGCCGGACCGCCGACTCACAGTCATTTCGACCAAGGCCGGATTCGAAGCCGCGTATTGTTATATGGGCACCGTGGCGTGTCAATTTGGGGTCGGTGAAAACCGCCCGGGTCGACACCGGCACACCCGGATCAACGACCACCAGCCACGGGCGATCGACCGCGACGGGTGTCAGGACATCACCCACGCCCTCGGCCCAGGCCGCATGCCCATGGATGAACACCGGCACATCGGCGCCCAGGCCGATGGCCAATGCCTGCAACCGCGCCTCACCCAGATGCGTCCCCCAGAGATGATCCAGCGCCACCAGCGTGGTCGCTGCGTCCGACGATCCACCGCCCAGGCCGCCGCCGGTGGGGATGCGCTTTTGCAGATGAATACGCGCCCCGGCGGTCACCCGGGCCTCACGCTGGAGGACGCGGGCGGCCTTGACGACCAGATCATCCGCCGCCGGCAGACCTGCCAGGCCGCCGGTGCGGGCAATATTGCCGTCGGCCGTGACCCGGAAGTCGAGTTGATCAACGGGCTCGATGAACTGAAAAAGCGTCTGCAGCCGGTGGTAGCCATCGGGTCGCTGCCCGGTGATATGCAAAAACCGGTTGATCTTTGCCGGGGCGGGCCAGTGTGTTGACCAGCCCGTCATGGCGGGACCTGCCATTCGCGGATGCGGACCCGCAGCCGCAGCCCATCGCCGATCACCGACAACCGGTGGGGCAGCCGATAGGCGTCCACCCTTTGGTAGTCGCCGAGGGTGACCGCCCAATCGGCTTGCCGGTAAGCCAGGGCATCCCCCTCGGGCGACACCGTGACCCGGCCTCCGATCCCGGGCACAGGCTGGCCCACGATCCACCATCGCAGATGGCGCAAAGGCAGATCGAAGCCGGTCAGGCGCGCCAGCAGGACACGGGGGTCTTCACCCCGGTAGGTGCGGCCATCGGCAAGGGTCAGGCGCACGCCGCCGGCCTCCCCCTCCAGGCGGGTGGCGCCGGCGCCCAGCGCCCCGCGCAGCAACAAGCGCCAGCGCTGGGGACTATGCCGCCAGCTGACCGCCGCGGTCGCCCCTTCGCCATCCACCGCCAGTGCCGCCCGCGCCGACAAGGCCCAGTCATCGGGCGCTGCGGGCGTTGGAAAGTCACTCAGCGACTGCGCTCGACCGGCATCCGGCGCGGCCGGTGGCGCAATGGCACATCCGCTCAGGGCCACGACCATCAGCACCAGCAACGCAGGCTTCATGACCGTCATTCATCCAGCCGCTGGATGGTCTCGGTGAGCACCGGATGGTCGGGCTGACGCTCGATGGCGTCGTGCCACACGGCACGGGCCTTGTCACGCTGCCCCAGCACCCACAGCACTTCGCCCAGATGGGCGGCGATCTCGGCGTCACCCCCCGACCGCTCGTGGGCCCGGCGCAGGTACGGCAATGCCTGTTGCGGTTGCCCGGCCCGAAACGCCGCCCACCCCATGCTGTCAATAATGGCCGGGTCATCCGGCGCCAGGGCGTAGGCCTTTTCAATGAGCGCCCGTCCCTCCTCGATCCGATCGGTCTCATCCACCAGGGTATACCCCAGTGCATTCAACGCCCGGGCGTCTTCCGGGTTCTGGCGGATAATGAACTGCAGATCGGCCTCGGCTTCGGCGAGCCGGCCCATGGCGATCCGGGTGATGGCGCGGCCATACCGCAGATCGGTATCCCGGGGATAATCGGCAACCGCGCGGTCGAGGACCGCGATACTCCGCTGCATCTGGCCCTGGCGGCGCAAATACTCACCCTCGAGCAGCAGGCCGCGCCGCCGCAGGGCGGGGGACTGCTTCTGCAGTCGGTTGAGTGATGAGAGCACCAGATCGCGATCGCCGGCTTCCATGGCAAAGGCCGTCGCCCGCAGCAAGAACCCCGGGTCCTCGATCCCGGCATCAAAGAGGCTTCGATAGGCACCTAGCGCCGCCGCATCCCGCCCCAGCGCCAGCAAGGCATCCAGCCGCAAAAGCCTGGCCGGCAGCCAATCGCCGCGCGCTGCCAGGGTTTGCTCCACCGTGGTTAAAGCCCGCTGGGGCTGGCCCTGGGCCAGGGCCACACGGGCCAGCCCCAGTCGGGCGGCATCGCTTTGCGGGTAGGCATCGGCAAGCCGCTGGGCAACATCAAGGGCTGCGGGCGGCAATTGCTGATTGAGCAACAGGCCGCCGATCCGGCCCATGGCGGCTTCGCGGTCGGCGGAGCGGCTGGGCAGGCTGCGCCGGAACGATTCAAAAGCCCGTTGCGCCTCGCCGGCCCGAACCGCCAGCAAGCCGGCCAGGCGATTGGCGGGCCCGCTTTCGGGGGCAACCGCCACCCAACGCTGCACCAGGGTCTGACTGGCGGCCATATCGCCGGCGGCCATGGCGAGCTCTGCCCCCCGGGCCAGCACGGCCGGGGCCTTGATGGCCGCCGCCGCGCCGGCGTAGCGTTGCGCGGCGGCCTGTTGACGACCGCCAGCAGCCGCCATCTCGGCGGCCAGCACGGTGACCAGGGTCGGATCCTGGTCATCCGCGGCCGTGGCCGGTGCGGGCACAAGCCGCGTATCGGCGCGGCGATCCACCGGCACCGGCGCCTCGCCGGGGGTGGCACAGCCGGCGAGAAACAGCAGAGCCAGCAACACCGCCGGCAGCGCGCCGGGCCCGGGGTCGCGATGACTGCGGTGCGAATTAGCCGATATGCCCATCAACGCCTACTATACTTGCCTTACAACCGTGCTGCCCTACAATCTGCCCCGTTCCAATCAACCGGATCTCCATGCCTGTCATCGCCCTGGGCCTCAACCACCAATCTGCCCCCCTGGATATCCGGGAACGGGCGGTCATACCCGCCGATGACCTCGAGGCGGCCATGGCCCGTCTGGCCGGGCTGCCATCGCTGCACGAGGCCGCGGTGCTGTCGACCTGTAACCGCCTCGAGGTGTATGCCGTTGTCGACGACGCCCAGCAGGGCGATGCCATCCAGCAGTGGCTGGAGCAAGAGCGCAATCTGCCATCGGGATGGATGACCCCGCATCTGTATCGACTCTCGGGGCCGGATGCCGTTCAGCATCTTTTGCGGGTGGCGGCCGGTCTGGACTCGCTGGTACTGGGCGAGCCGCAGATCCTCGGCCAGGCCAAACTGGCCTATCGCTCGGCGGCCCAGGCAGGGCTTCTGGGCCAGATCCTGGATCGACTCTTCCAGCATGCCTTTGCCGTGTCCAAACGGGTTCGCCACGAGACCGCCATCGGCGCCCATCCCGTTTCGGTGCCCTACGCGGCGGTCACCCTGGCGCGTCAGATTTTCGGCGATCTGTCCGCGCTGCGGACGCTTTTGATCGGCGCCGGCGAGATGATCGAGCTGGTCGCGCGACATTTCCACGAACAGGGCATGCGGCAGATCACCATCGCCAATCGAAGCGCCGCGCCGGCCCGGGCCATCGCCGCGGAATGCCACGGCCAGACCATCCCCCTTGAGTCCATCGGCGATCACCTGCCGCAGGCAGATATCGTTGTCGCCTGCACCGGCAGCGACACCCCGATCGTCAGTCACGACATCGTCGCCCGTGCGCTGCGAGATCGCCGCTATCAGCCGATATTCATGGTCGATCTGGCAGTCCCCCGCGATATCGAGCCACGCACCGAGCAACTGCGGGATGTCTATCTGTACACTGTGGATGACCTGCGCGATGTCATCGATCGCAATATCCGCTCGCGGGCCGCGGCGGCGGCCGAAGGCGAAGCGCTGGTGGCCGAGCAGTCGGCCCGCTTCATGGACTGGATTCACACGCTGGCGGCGGTCGAGAGCATTCGGCACTTTCGCCATCGCGGCGAGCGCCTGCGCGATATGGAGCTGGCCCGGGCCAACCGCGAACTGGCCAGCGGCCAACCGCCCGAGGCGGTCC
>Ga0209937_1000238_pt1 | contig 18908 bp, 21 predicted proteins | sample SalPon1_B_H2O_MG_FD_185699 | JGI IMG/M metagenome (GOLD analysis project Ga0209937, IMG submission 185699) | Salt pond water microbial communities from South San Francisco under conditions of wetland restoration - Salt Pond MetaG R1_B_H2O_MG... | ecosystem: Environmental > Aquatic > Non-marine... | reverse complement strand
CCCCGAGTCCAACAACCGGTCGATCGCCAGCTGCATCTGTGGCACATCCCCCTGCCAGCCGCGCTGTCCACCGGTGTAGCTGAACGCCGGATCGACCCCCATCTGCTCGCAGACGATCTCTGCGATGCTCGTCACATCTGTCGCATCCGCAGTGCCGAGGTTGCACACCCACAGCGGCTCGTCGATCGTCTCGATCTGATGGAGCATCGCCGCGATGCAGTCGTCCACGTGGAGATAGGATTTGGTCTGAGTCCCGTCGCCGAGGATCTCCAGTCGATTTGGGTCCGCACGCAGCTTCTCGATGAAATCGGGGATCACGGTGCCGCGTTGGTGTGGGCCGACCACGTTCGCGAACCGGAAGATCCACACCGGGATCTCCGCCGTCGATGCCAACGCGGAGATGATCGCCTCATCCGCCACCTTGGCTGCGCCGTAGACGCTGATGGGTGCCAGGGGGGTGTGACTCTCCGGTGTCGGTCGCGGCGCCTCCCCATAGACCGTCGATGAGGAGGTGAAGACGATACCGCCGACACCGACAGCCGCGGCCCGAGCTGCGACCGTGTACGTCATGTTCGTGTTCGCCGTGAACAGCGCTCGGGGGTCGGGATGGTTGGTGGCCGTCAGCGCCGCAGCGTGGATCACGAGATCCGTCGTTTCGGTGATACCCGCCGCACAGACGGTGGGGTCGGCCACATCGCCCTCGATGAGCGTGCAGTCGGCGGGGAGCACGGTCTTGTCACCCTTCGAGAGGTCATCGATCACCCGGATGGTGTTCTGGGGTGCCAGCGCCTCCGCCAGTGCCGCACCCACGAGCCCGCAGCCACCCGTGATGACGATCTCCCTGTCGGTGAGATGCATGCGCATTACTGCCGCAGCCAGGGTACTGTGACTGTCGGTGCGCGGTCGAAAGACACCAGTAGCCGGACGGACGAGGGGGATAGGTGAACGAGGAGGTTGCCGGCGACCTGCGCGTGCTCCGGCTGAGCCACCGGCCCGGGCGCGACGACCGTATGACCACACATGTCGCCTTGACCGCGCGAGCCTTCGGCGCCGATGGGGTGATCCTCCCTGAGGGTGCGGGTCAGGCCGCACGGACCGCCGAGGACATCACCGACCGGTTCGGGGGCCCCTTCGAGGTCGAGCAGGTGGCCGATCCGCAGAACGTGGTGGCGACCCACGATGGGCCTGTTGTGCACCTCACGATGTACGGTGAGCCCCTCGAGGAGGTCGTCACCTCCGTCCGGTCTGCGTTCGACGGGGCGGTGGGGCTGATCGTCGTCGGCGGTGGGAAGGTCCCGGGAGCGGTGTATGAGCGGGCGGACTGGAACGTGGCGGTGGGCCAGCAACCACATTCAGAGATCGCCGCGCTGGCGGTGTGTCTCGACCGCCTCACCGCGGGGGGGTGGGCTGACCGACAATGGACCGATGCCGACCGTCGTATCATCCCCCAGGCGTCGGGGAAGCGGGTCATCGGTGAGGGTGAGTCAGCGGGGTATCCGGAAGACTAATTCGCGCGAGTGGGTGAGTGTAAGTCGATGATGTATGAGCAGCTCCTCAACGACCCTGTCATCCAGAAGTATCTGCATGAGCTGGTGGGGCCGAGTGGGATGCCGGTCGCCGCAGCCCCGCCGGAGGGGGAGGTGACCGATGAGGAGCTCGCTGAGGAGCTGGGGCTCGAGCTCAATGACGTCCGACGGGCACTGTTCATTCTGTATGAGAACGATCTCGCGACGTACCGGCGCGTCAGGGACGAGGACAGCGGTTGGTTGACGTACCTGTGGACCTTCCATTACGAGAACATCCCGGAGAACCTTCAGGAGGAGATGCACCGGTTGCTGGGTGCGCTCGAGGAGCGCATCGCGTACGAGCGATCACATGAGTTCTATCTATCTGCACCCGCGGGGATCCGCTTCGAGTTCTCCGATGCGATGGAGCTCGGATTTCAGTGCCCAGAGACGGGGGCGCCGCTGGAGCCCATGGAGAATGACCAGATGGTCGCGGCGATGGAGGAGCGCATCGAGGCGTTGCGTGCGGAGCTCAATGCGGATGTCGTCGATGCGGCGTGATGCTCCGGCTCGCCCAGCAGTGCTATGTCCATGGTGACGCACGGGGGCGTGCGCTGCAGGGGCTGCGGGCCATGTTGGACGATCGGGTAGGCGAGCTCGATGTGACGATGGACATCGAGGTGGCCGACGAGGAGTACGTGAATGTTAGATTCGACGGGTCGGATGCGGGCGTCGCTGAGGCGGTGATCGCTGAGGGCTTTGTGACAGTCGCCGAGGCTCCGGAGGTCGCGAAGAGCAGCGGGGCGGTGCTGCTGCGGTGGGACGCAGAGGGATGGACCGTCGGACTCGGTCCGGGCGTGAGGCGCACGTTGGCCGCCGAGGAGCTCGGATTGGGCCCTGGTGATGGGCTGCAGCTCCGGGAGCGATTCGGGGTCGTCCAGCACATGCCCGTCGAGGTCGATCTGACGAGGACGCCGACGCTGTCGGAGACGACACGGGACCTACTGTACGAGTGGCGTCGTGATGAGGCCGGTGGCCGGGTGACCGTCAACAGCGTCACACGTGGGCAGCTCCGGGCGACGATCAACCGGGCGGGCCTGGCCGATGCGATCATCACGATCGAGCGGATCGGCCTGCTCGAGCAGTCGGTGCGCTGTGCGGAGGGGACCGATCCGCCGGGGGTGGTCGCGGCCATCGGGCCGTATCTGCCCGCAGAGATGAAGTGCGTCATCCCACAATGAACCGTCGGCTCCTCGCACTGGTGGTGCTGGTGCTGGTCGTGGGGGTGAGCGGGTGTCTGTCCGGCGGGGGACCGATCGATCGTGAGCGGCTCGACCGCGCGCCTCCCGGACCGTACGCCTGGTCGACCGATGCGGCGGTCCATGCGACGGTCCATGCTGATGATCGGGTGCAGGTGGTGGTGACCCCTGTCGAGGGGGAGCTCCGACTCGCCTTCGAGGATGAGGTCGCCGGTGAACGGTCGGTCCCCATCGGGGCGGTGCGTGCACAGCAGGCGGGCGGGACGGTCTTGACGGGTTCACAGCTCCGCGAGGCGGGCGCGAGGATCACTGAGACCCGCGAGGCGACGACGGTCCAGGTGGCATCGTCCACCGACATCGTCGCAGTGGGATTCACGATGGAGAGTCGCCGCAACCAGCTGCTGCTGCCTGCGGTCCGCGACGGTGCACATGTGGTGGTGCTGCCTGAGGGCCGAAACGTCGACCTCCCGATCGTCGGACAGGTGCGGCCAGGGCCTGATGCGATGGTGGAGACCGCCGATGGTCGGATCGAACTCCGCTGGGAGCAGCTGGAGGCGAGACCAATCTCTGTTCGGTACTACCAAGATCGCGACCTCGTGCTCTTCGGGGGGGTGATCGCCGTCGCAGCGGCAGTGTTGGTGGGGGGGCTGGTATACTTCCGGCGCGAGGTCCTCCAGCTGCGGCGGCGTCGGGAAGGCGTGGATGAACGGAGGCGGCGGTGATGCGCGACACAGACCGGAGCCAGCAGGAGCCGATGGGTGTGGAGATCATCAGCGTCGGAGACGAGCTGTTGACCGGTGAGGTGGTCAATACGAACGCGAGCTGGTTGGCAGCGGAGCTGTATGCACAGGGTGTGGATGTCCAGCACATCGCGACGATACCGGATGTGGTCGAGGTCATCGGTGAGACGGTCAGCTGGGCGCGGGCGCGCGCGGATGCGGTGCTGGTCACAGGCGGCATCGGCCCCACGCGTGATGATGTCACCATGGCGGGGGTGGCGCGAGCCTGTGAGGTGACGCTCGAGGCGCATGCGGGCGCTGAGCGGTGGCTCACCGAGGATGGGGGGTACAGTGGCACGCAGCTCGACCCCGACACGACCGCGCTGCCCGCGGGTGCTCGGTTCCTGCGTAATCCTGCGGGTGTCGCTCCGGGTGCGGTGATCGATGACGTGTACGTGTTCCCGGGCGTCCCCCGGGAGCTGAAGGCGATGTTCGCGCTCGTGCGCGCGGAGTTCACCGGGCCAGCCCGCACCACGGCGACCGTCGAGTGTGCCGAACCCGAGAGCGCACTCCTGGACCGCCTTGCGCATCTTGATGACAACTTCCCGGTCACGGTGGGGTCATATCCGGGTGACGCAGTCCGTGTGGTCATCCGCGGGGACGAGCCGGATGCGGTCGAGGCGGCAGCCGAGTGGCTCCGCGCCCACGCTGAAGTGGTCCCTCAGCGGAACAGGTAGAAGAGCCACACGAGCGTCATCGCCACCCCGATGATGAGGATGACCCCCGCCATCTCGGCGATCGGAAACGGCTCCCCCTCCACTGCCAGCGGAATCATGCCCCAAGAAGGGGCGAGGATGGCTTTACCTGCTGCGGTTCACGCCACATGATAGCGACCATCGACACGTCGGAGGAGCCCGTCGTCCTCGAGCGATGAGAGTGCAGCATCGAGGCGCTCAGGGTCCAGCTGCCCGAGGTCCCGTTCACGGAGTGCGGTCATGAGTTCCGCAGCGCGGAGGGCACCCTCGGTGGCGAGGATGTTGACGATCTGCCCGCGGAGCTGGCGCCGACTCCCCTCGAAGGTGGGTTGTCCCGGCGTCGCAGGCGTGCTGAAGTCGCCCGTCTGGTATGCGTGACACCACCGCCGCCATGGGCAGTCTGCTGCATCGCATCGAGGTGTCGGAGTGCACGCCTGTGACCCCAGCTCCATGATGGCATTGTTCCACACCCTCGCGGCCCCAGGTGGCAGGAGCTGTTCAGCGACTGCCGCATCATCACGGTCATCTGCGGGCGGGGCCACACGGTGGAGCACCCGCCGGACGTTCGTATCCAGCACCGCTGTTGTCGTGTTGTACGCGAACGCGGCGACGGCACTCGCGGTGTAGGGCCCCACCCCCGGCAGCGTCTGCAGGACCGCCGGGTCCGGAGGCACCACGCCGTCGAACTCCTCGACGATCTGCCCGGCGGCCGCATGCAGGTAGCGCGCCCGGCGGTTGTACCCCAGTGCGTGTGTCGTCCAGAATCGCACCACCGCATCGGTGCTGCTCCGCGCGAGGTCCTCGACCGCAGGCCAGCGCTGGAGGAACGCACGGAACGCGGGCTCGACCCGCTCGAGCTGCGTCTGCTGACTCATCACCTCGGAGACCAGGATCGGATACGCGTCGGTCGTCTCCCGCCAGGGGAACCGCCGGTGATGCTGCTCGTACCAGGCGATGAGGGCCGCGCGGGCGGTGGACAGGGACGCGGCGTCCTCCCAGAGTGGCTGCATCCTCACCCACACCGCAGACCGCAGCGGCGTAAAGGCCCCCGACTCATGGCCCCATTTTTGCCGGTCCACCACCATGTGCCCACATGGACGCTGCTGGGGTCAAGGAAGCGATCGAAGCTGGGATACCAGGCGCGACCGCGGAGGTGAGCACCCCGCGGAACCCGGATCACGCCGCCGAGGACCCGCACTATGCCGCGGTGGTCGTCGCGGAGGCGTTCGAGGGCCACACCTTGGTCGACCAGCACAGGATGGTGTACGACGCACTCGGTGAGGCCATGACTCGCGAGATCCATGCCATCGAGCTCAAGACGTACACCCCCGACGAGCAGCGGTCGTGAGCGCAACATCAGTGTGTTTTAGCGCCGGGTGACCGAAGCGCGCACATGAGTGAGGGCCACCGGACCGAACGCGACAGCCTCGGGGCGATGGAGGTGCCGGCGGATGCGTACTGGGGCGCGCAGACCCAACGGGCGGTGGAGAACTTCCCGATCTCGGGTGCGACCTTCGGTCGACGGTTCATCCGTGCGCTGGGGGTGGTGAAGCTGGCGGCTGTGCGGACGAACGTCGCCCTCGGACTGGTCGATGCGGAGCTCGGTGCGGCGATCGAGACGGCAGCAGAGTGCGTGATCGCCGGCGAGCTCGATGACCAGTTCGTGGTGGACATCTTCCAGACGGGGTCGGGGACCTCCTCGAACATGAACGCGAACGAGGTGATCGCAAACCGCGCGGCGGAGGAGCTGGGTGCCTCCCGTGGTGAGCGGGTGGTCCACCCGAACGATCATGTCAATTTCGGGCAATCGTCGAACGATGTGATACCCACGGCGATGCACATCGCTGTACGTGAGGCGGTTGTCCGGGATGTCATCCCAGCACTCTCACACCTACAGGAGGCCCTAGAGTCCCGTGCAGCAGAGTTCGATGACGTCGTCAAGACGGGAAGAACACATCTGCAGGATGCGACACCGATCACCCTCGGACAGGAGTTCACAGGGTATGCAACCCAGATCGGGCATGGGATTGACCGGATGGCGGCTACGGAGCCCAGACTCGCAGAGCTGGCACTCGGTGGGACGGCGGTGGGGACCGGCCTGAACACGCACCCTGAGTTCCCCAGACGGACAGCCGAGGCGATTACGGACATCACCGGCTTGGAGTTCTCGCCTGCGACCAGTCACTTCGAGGCGATGGCGGCACACGACGCGATGGCAGAGGTGCATGGGGCGATTCGGACGGTTGCGGGATCGATGCACAAGATCGCGAATGACCTCCGGTTGCTCGCCTCCGGGCCCCGCAACGGGATGGGGGAGATCGACCAGCCCGAGAACCAGCCAGGCAGTTCGATCATGCCGGGGAAAATCAATCCCGTGGTCGCTGAGGCTGTGAACCAGGTCCATGCCGCCATCATCGGCAACGATGTCACCGTCGCGACGGGCGCTGCGGGCGGTCAGCTGGAGCTGAATCTCTACAAGCCCATCATCGCACATCGGACCCTCGAGTCGTGCCGATTGCTGGGACAGAGCGCCGGGGTGTTCGCCGACCGATTCATCGTACCGCTGGCGGCGGACACCGAGCATATCGCCGCACAGGTTGAGCAGTCGATGGCGTTGGCGACCGCACTCAATCCCACGATCGGGTACGATGCGGCCGCCGCGGTCGCCAAGGAGGCGACCGAGTCAGGCAAGAGTATCAGGGAGGTGGCGATCGAGCAGGGCCATCTGACACCCGAACAGGCGGAGACCGTGTTGGACCCGCGACGGATGACCGAACGAGGGATCCTCGGCGATGATGCTTGAGGCAGGGGGCTGGTCATCGTGACGGGTGACCGGTATGAGGAGCTTGGTCTGGTCGCCGGCTTGGAGATCCACCAGCAGCTCGACACCGACACGAAGCTGTTCTGCCGCTGTCCGACGACCCTGCGAGAGCCCGCCGCATCGACCGACCGGTTCGTCCGGTATCTGCACCCTACGACGAGCGAGCTGGGCGAGGTCGACGCGGCCGCACTTGAGGAGGCACAGCGCGGCCAGCGCTTCGAGTACCTGACGTACGAGTCGACGTGTCTCGTCGAGGCCGACGAGGAGCCACCACATGAGCTGAACCCCGAGGCGTTAACCATCGCCGTCCAGCTGGCACAGATGCTGCAGATGTCGATCGTGGATGTCGCTCCCGTGATGCGAAAGCTGGTGATCGATGGGTCGAACACCTCCGGCTTCCAGCGGACCGCACTGATCGGCAAGGATGGCCAGATCAGCGTGGATGGGGTGGACGTCGGTATCGAAGACCTCCTTCTCGAGGAGGAGGCCGCACAGCGTGTCGACACCGACACGGGGGAGGTCACGTACTCACTCGACCGGCTGGGAATCCCGCTCGTGGAGATCGGGACTGCACCCGATATCACACACCCGGAGCAGGCAGAAGCAGTCGCCGCCGAGATCGGGATGATCCTGCGTTCGACCGGCGCAGTCAAGCGGGGACTTGGGAGCATCCGACAGGATGTGAACGTCTCGATCGCAGAGGGGGCACGTGTGGAGATCAAGGGCGTCCAGCAGCTGCAGGAGATCGGGGCGATCGTGCGCGCGGAGGTCGACCGCCAGGTCGGGTTGTTGGCGATTCGTGATGAGCTGGATCGGCGGGATGTCACGATCGGGACACCGGTCGACGTGGGCGCGGTGTTGAGTGCGACCGACGCGACCGTCATCCGTGAGGCGCTCGAGGCGGGTGGGACGGTGTTGGGTGTCCGCCTCGGGGGCTTCGATGGGCTCCTCGGCCGGACCCTGCAGCCAGATCGCCGCTTCGGGAGCGAGCTCGCGGACCACGCCCGGAAGGCGGGTGCGGGCGGGCTGTTCCACTCGGACGAACTGCCGGCATACGGGCTCGATACAGCCGAGATGGAGGCGGTAGTCGAGCGGCTGGGGGTGGCAGCGGATGACGGCTTCGTTCTGATCGCTGCGGAGGACGCGGTCGCGGAGGCGGCCATGGAGGCGGTCTGTGCCCGTGCTGCGGCCGCCCGCGAGGGGGTGCCCGAGGAGACACGTGCGGCGATGGAGGGGGGTGCTTCACGGTACCTCCGGCCCCTGCCGGGCGCCGCGCGGATGTACCCTGAGACCGATGTCCCACCGGTGCCGGTGGACCGGTCGGTCGCAGAGGTGCCGGAGCTGCTGCGCGACCGGATCGCCCGATATGCCAGCGACTATGGCCTCTCTGACGACCTCGCACGGGGGGTCGCCGACAGTCCATGGCGTGAGGTGTTCGATGCGGTCGTCGAAGATGGGGTCGACCCCACACTGGCCGCCTCCACCCTGACGGAGACGATGACCATGCTCCGACGGGAAGGCGTCACCGTCTCGCGTTTGCACCCGGATGCCGTCCAGGCGGTGATCGAGCGGACCGATGGTGGGAGCCTCGCGAGAGAGGCCATTGCACCGGTGCTCACCGCGCTCGCAGCAGACCCTGATCGGTCGGTGGATGCTGCGATTGAAGCGGCCGACGCGGGCGGGGTCGATGCCGCTGCGGTCGATGCCGTCGTCGAGGCTGTGGTCGAGGCGAACGCCGAGCAGGTGCAGACGGAGGGTATGGGCGCCTTCAGCGCGCTCATGGGGGAGGCGATGGCAGAGCTACGTGGCCGTGCGGATGGAGAGGCCGTCAGCGCCCGACTGCGAGCGGCCATCGCCGAGCGCCAGGTCGATTAGTCACGGACGGCGGCGATGCTCCGGCGGATGACCCCCGTGAGTGTCGCCACCTCCCCCGCGGTGAGGTGTGCCCGGCCGAAGATCCGACGGAGCATGCGACCGGTCTTGGCGCGCTTGTGCTCTTTGGGCTCGACGAGCTCGACGAGCTGCTGGAGGTAGGTGTACAGCTGTTGCGTCGCCGCGGGGTCGGCGAGTGGTGTTGGCGGTCCACGTGCGTGGGGTGCATCCGCCAGCAGTGGACGCAACGCATACGCCATCACGGTCACCGCCTGCCCGAGGTTCAGCACGGGGTAGGTGGGATCTGCGGGGATGGTGCAGACCTCATCCATCAGCGCCAGCTCGGCGTTCGTGAGACCGTCGCGCTCACGACCGAAGACCACAGCCACGTCACCCACGGTCGATGCGAGGCTATCGCACAGGGCTGTCGGTGTGGTTGCGGGGGTTCGGACGTGATCGTCCCCCCTGACGGGGAGGGTCGCAGTCGTGCCGATCGTGTGGAACCGGTCGACCACCGCATCCAGGCTGGCGGTCTCCGCTGCGGGCAACACATCCTCCCGTGCCTGCCCGGCGAACGCACGCGCCTCGCCAGCGGTTGCCGCGGTCGGTGGGTCGACCAGCACGAGCCCTGAGAGGCCGAAGTTCTTGATCGCTCTGGCTGCTGTACCGATGTTGCCGGGGGTCCGTGGCTCGATGAGCACCACCCACAGCCGCAGCTGATCACTCATCCGGCTCCAGATGGTCGGCGACGGTGCCGACCTCTCCCGTCCGGAGGTCGATGCGGCGTCGCTCGTGCGCGAGACGAACATTGAGCTCATCGGTCATCTCGGCGATCGACTTCGGCATTGGCACCGCGGCCGGATCTTCCTCCACGTACTCGAGGCCCTCATATCCAGGTGGGGCACGGTTGCCCGCGGCGATCCATCGGTGGAACGCGGACTGGAATGCCACATCGCCAGCCAGATCGGCGCCACCCTGCTCACGGTACCAGAACATGAACGAGGGCTCATGGGGATCGCAGACGAGCACCTCCGCATCCGGTTCCCCATAGACGATCGCCGCTGGACGACATCGCCCGATGTCCTCTGCCCCTATCGTGAGCTGGCAGACATCGCACGGCTCGTCGATCAGCACGTTCAAGCGGAGGAGACGCTCGCGAACATCACTCGGCATCGACGCGAGCGGCCGGAACTCACCGCTGTCGGTGAACACCGTGGACTCATCGAACCGCCACCCCCGGAGTCCGATCGAGATCTTTGTCATCGGCCGGTGGTACAGTGGTGAGCGATATACGCATTGTGCGTCCGATGAGACGGACACGTTATAGCGGGACCCTCCAACACCGGGTATGCAGACGATCAACGTCGATGGGCTGCAGGTGGGCCCAGACGCCCCACCGCGAATCATGGGGGTGCTCAATCTTTCTGCGGAGTCACCTTACGATCCATCGGTGTACACCGACCCCGCAGCAGCGGCGGCGTATGTCGAGGAGCAGCTCATCGGCGAAGGCGCAGATATTGTTGATGTCGGGCTCGAGTCGGCCAACAAACGGTTCGAGGTGCTCGATGCGGATGCGGAACTTGACCAGCTCTCGGTGGCCTTGGAGGTGATCGATCGCGTGGAGACTCCGGTGGTCTGGTCGATCGAGACCCGCTACCATGAGGTTGCAGAGGCCGCACTCGACGGTGGCTTCACCATGGTCAATGACATCTGTGGGTTCGCGGACCCGCAGATGCCCATCGTCTGCGCGGAGCGCGAGGCGGCTGTCTCGAAGATGGCCTCGCCGCCGGACCTCGAGCGCCCAGGCGCACTCGAGAGTGTGGAGGCGCTGCATGCGGCGATCGAGCGGGAGGGGCTGACCCCGAAGACCATCGTGGACCCGGCCTTCGGCGGCTGGAGCACCGGCAAGACCACCGCGGTGGACCGGGAGACCTTCCGTAGACTGGCGGAGTTCACCGCCTACGATCGACCACTGCTGGTGTCGATCAACCGCAAGAACTTCCTCCGCGAAATCGCCGGTCGTCCGACAGAAGATGCCCTCCCCGTCTCGCTGGCGGCGACCGCGCTGGCGGTCGAACGGGGCGCGAACATCATCAGAACCCACGATGTCGCCGAGACACGGGATGCAGCGCTGGTCGCGGCGAGGCTCACGTGACCCGCGGGTGCTCCGGGCGTGTCTGCCTGCTGTGGGCTCCACGTCATACGTTTGTACAAGAAAGCTTATACCGGCATCTTCGATACGCACAGATGGAAACCGAAGGGGCATACGGGTAGGGGTACTTGATGCAACTTCGGTCTACACCGTCATTTCTTAGAGGTCGATGACAGAGCGTCGCGAGCGCCTGTATCAGCATATCTGTGCCGAGTTGGGGTATCCCCGCCAGGCTGATCGGCTGGCCCGTGACTACCTCGCTCGCCGCATCCATAGGGGACCCGCCCTGCCCGATTTCCATGGGGCCAACGTAGTGATCTGTGGCGCTGGCCCGAGTCTTGCCGGTGAGCTGGGGCGGCTAGATGCCGCAGATGCGATCGTGACGGCCTCGACGGCGACAGACGTCGTCACCGCAGCGGGCCACCGCATCGACCTGATGGTGACCGACCTCGACAAGAATCCCGAGACTGCAGCCCGCTTGAGCAACAAGCAGGTGCCCGTGGCGATCCATGCCCATGGGGACAATCTCGAGCTGCTCCGCCGCTGGGTGCCACGGTGTGACGATCGATGGGTGATCCCGACGACACAGGCCTGCCCCGTCGCAGCGGTGGTGAACCCCGGTGGATTCACGGACGGTGACCGGGCTGCGTACCTCGCCGATCGCGCAGGAGCGAGCTCACTCGGGTTCATTGGCTGGGACCTCGACGATCCGACCGTCGAGGCCGATAAAGCTGTCAAGCTGCACTGGGCAGCGGTCGCACTGTTGGTATTGGGCGACGAACGTGGTGAGGAGTACGGGTGGATCGATGCGACGGCCCCGACCATCGCAGCGCGGTGGGATCAGATCCAATGATGGGGGCCAGCAGATTCAGGGTCCCGACCACCTCACTCGGCGTATGAACATCTTCTGGCACCGACGGGACCTCCGTGCGACCGACAACGTCGGGCTCACGCAGATGGCTGCAGATGGAGTCCTGCCGGTGTTCGTGTTTGATCCGGCGGTGATGGCACATGCAAGCCCACCGCGGATGGCCTACCTGCTGGAGGCGGTGGCCGCGCTGCGCGCGTGGTACCGCGAGCGGGGTGGTGAGTTGATGATTCGCAAAGGGGACCCCGCGGAGGTGCTGGTCTCAGTGGCGGAGGAGCACGGGGCGCGGTCGGTGGGGTGGAACCGGGACTACTCAGGACTGGCACGCAGCCGGGATGCGGGGGTGCGACGCGCGCTCGCGGACGCCGGGATCGAGCGGCAGAGCGTCGACGATGCAGTGTTCCATCCACCAGGGGAGATCATGACGAACCAGGGGGACCCATATGCGGTGTACACCTACTTCTGGCGAAAGTGGCAAGAGAGGGACAAGCCCGCGCCGGTGGCCGCCCCACCGCCGACGCAGCTCCGGTCAGGTGAGGGCGGCCAGCTGCCCACACTGGCAGAGTTGGGATTCGACGACCCCATCGCGGCGGTCCCCGACGCGGGGATGGGGCCTGCAGCCGCGCGGCTCGAGAGCTTCTGCCAGGAGGCGATCTACCGGTATGAACAGGACCGTGACTACCCTGCCAGGGCGGGGACATCCAGGCTGTCGGTCGATTTGAAGTATGGGACCGTGGGCATCCGCACCGTCTACGCGGCGACTCAGGAAGCCCGTGCGAGGGCGCCTGACGAGTCGGCGCGCGAGGCGGTCGATGCGTTCCAGTCGCAGCTGGCCTGGCGGGAGTTCTACACACAGGTGCTGTTCTACCACCCGCACGTGGTCAGCGAGGACTACCGGACGTATGAGCATCCCATCCCGTGGCGCGACGATCCAGACGCACTCACCGCCTGGAAGCATGGGGAGACGGGGTACCCGATCGTGGATGCTGGGATGCGTCAGCTGCGCGCGGAGGCGTACATGCACAACCGTGTCCGGATGATCGTCGCCTCCTTCCTCACGAAGGACCTGCTGCTCGACTGGCGGGAGGGCTATGACCACTTCCGACGGAACCTGGTCGACCATGACACCGCCAACGACACGGGTGGGTGGCAGTGGGCGGCTTCCACCGGTACGGATGCACAGCCGTACTTCCGGATCTTCAACCCGATGACCCAGGGGGAGCGTTACGACCCCGATGCGACGTACATCAAGCGGTACATCCCCGAGCTCGCGGATGCCACCCCCGCACAGATTCACGGGTGGCACGAGCTGGATCCGTCGCTGCGGTCGCAGGTCGCACCGGCATACCCGGCACCGATCGTCGAGCACAGTGAACGGCGCGAGGCGGCGCTTGCGATGTTCGAGGCCGCCCGTGGCGACGCATGAGTGGGGCGATATGAAGCCTTATTGGGACTTGCGACCATGAGACGGTGGTGGTAGATATGACATACGAACTCGATCCCTTACCGTACGCGTACGACGCACTGGAACCGCACATCTCCGAGCAGGTGCTGGAATGGCACCATGACACCCATCACCAGAGCTACGTGAACGGGTGGAACAGTGCAGAAGAGACGCTCGCGGAGAACCGATCTGCCGGCGACTTCGGCAGCTCGGCCGGTGCCATCCGTGCGGTGACGCACAACTCGTCAGGACACATCCTGCATGACCTGTTCTGGCAGAACATGTCACCGGATGGTGGAGATGAACCGACGGGCGAGCTCGCCGACCGCATCGAAGCCGACTTTGGCTCCTATGCGGGGTGGAAGGGTGAGTTCGAGGCCGCTGGTGCCGCCGCGAGCGGCTGGGCACTGTTGGTGTATGACAGCTTCTCACAGCAGCTGCGGAACGTGGTGGTCGACCGCCACGACGAAGGCGCGCTGTGGGGCGGTCATCCGATCCTGGCACTGGATGTCTGGGAGCACTCGTACTATCACGACTACGGTCCGGACCGCGGCTCGTTCATGTCGAACTTCTTTGAGGTCGTCGACTGGAGCGAGCCGGCAGCCCGGTACGAGCAGGCAGTCGCGCTGTTCGAGTAGACCAGACACACATCCTCCGATTTTTTGCCGACTGTGGAGCGGGGCCGCCGGAGGACACAGGCTATAACCCACCGGCACACACGCCCGGTAGACCATGCAGGCGTACCTCGACCTCATTCGAGAGGTGCTGACGGAGGGGCGATACAAGCCGAATCGGACCGGCGTTGACACGATCGCGAGCTTCTCTGCACAGTACACGGTCGACCTCTCGGCGGGGTTCCCGCTGCTGACGACGAAGGACCTCTCGGGGTTCCGATGGAACTCGCTGCTGCACGAGCTCATCTGGTACCTCTCTGGCGAGGAGCACATCCGTACCCTGCAGCAACACACCGGCATCTGGGACGCCTGGGCCGATGCGGAGGGCCGGCTGGACACCGCATACGGTCGGTTCTGGCGGCGGTACCCGCTGGCCGCGCAGACGCTCCCCGGCGAGAGCTGGGCCACAGCGGGTGACCGCTGGATCAACGATGATGGCACCTTTGACCAGATCCGCTACGTGTTGGACACCCTGCAGGAGGACCCGCACTCGCGACGGATGGTGGTCTCCGCGTGGCATCCAGCGAATGCGGCGGTGTCGACGCTTCCGCCATGTCACTACACGTTCGTCATCAGTGTCCAGGATGGTGCATTGCATCTGCATCTGACACAGCGGTCGGGGGATGTCGCACTGGGGATCCCGTTCAACATCGCCGCGTACGCACTGCTCGCGCAGGTGCTCGCACAGCGGAGTGGGTTCAGACTGGGCAGCTTCGGTCACACGATCGTCGATGCGCACATCTACTGCGGGGAGGCCGAGCGAGGGGTGTGGTACGAGGCGCACCTCGAGGAGCTGCAGCGACGGCTGGAGGCGGCGAGCGATCCTGCTGGGATCCGGGCGGTCGCAGCCTGGGTGGACCAGACCGCACCGGCGGAGCCCCGACCGGACTTCGACCACGTGCCGGGCCTGCTCGAGCAGCTCGCGCGCACCCCCCGCACGCGGCCGCAGCTGCACATCGACGACGTCCCGGTCGATGATCTGCGCGTCGAGCACATCCAGCTTGAGGGGTACGATCCAGCCGGCGCGCTCCGCTTCGCGGTGGCTGAGTGAGCGTGGAGGTCGCACTCATCGCCGCGGTCGCAGCCAACGGGGTCATCGGACGCGAGGGGGCGATGCCATGGCACCTGCCCGCGGACCTCCGGCGGTTCAAGGAGATCACCGTGGGCCATCCGGTGGTCATGGGCCGGCGGACGTTCGAGTCGATCAGCGATGCCCTCGGGGGGCCCCTGCCGGAGCGGACGAACATCATCCTCTCCAGGCGGCTGGAGGCCGCCCCGGCGGGCACACAGCTCGCAGGGTCGGTGGATGCAGCCATGCGGCTGGCGCGTGATGATGCAAGATCGCGGGGGGTGCACACGGTGTTCATCATCGGCGGCGCAGCGGTGTACGACCAGACGATCGATGCGGCAGATAGGCTGCTGCTGACCGAGCTGGAACGGTCCGTCGACGGTGACCGGCACTTCCCTGACGTCGACCCGGCAGAGTGGGTGGAGGTCGAGCGGGAGCAGCACGATGGATTCAGCTTCGTCGAGTACCGCAGACAGCGCTGAACAGCCGAGAGGTCGGTCGCGGGCAGCAGGCCGGCTCAGATGCCCCTCGTCGGTGCCACCGACACGCACTCCCGGGTCAGAAACGTAATCGTTTACATCACGAATGTCCGATTCGTATCAAGCTCCGTTGGTGTAGTCCGGCCAATCATATTGCCCTCTCACGGCAATGACCAGGGTTCAAATCCCTGACGGAGCATCTGTGTTTGTGTATCTGAGAGGCGAGGTGTGAGAGTCGACCTCGACGGGCAGATTCTGGCGTTGGCGACCGCGCGGATGGTCGCGGCGCTGGCGAACTCGTTCCTCATCGTGGTACTCCCGCTGTACCTGGGGAGCGTCTACGTACAGCTGCCGGACGTCGTGGGGACAACACTCCAGGTGGGCCCGATCGTCTTCGAGGTCACCACCGCCCTGCTGATCGGCGTGGTGCTGTCGGTGTTCGGGTTCCTCAACAGCTTCACCCAGCCCGTGACGGGTACCGTCTCCGATCGGACGGGGCGGCGCAAGGTGTTCCTGCTCGTGGGGTTGGCGCTCGTGGCGGTGGGAAGTGCGGGGTACCTTGTGTTGCGCGAGTACTGGGCGATCGTCTTCATGCGGGCACTGCAGGGGCTGGGGGCGGCGTTCTCGATCCCGGTGGCGGTGGCGCTGGTCAACGAGCTGTCGGCACCTGAGGTGCGTGGGCAGAACTTCGGGCTGTTCAACACCTTCCGGCTGGTCGGCTTCGGGATTGGCCCCCTGCTGGCGGGAGCGGTGGTCGTCGGCGGTCCCTACTCCATCGGGCCGGGTAGACTGACGGGGTTCGACGCCGCCTTCAGCGTCGCGATAGCGGGTGCGGCGATGAGCTTCGTGCTCGTGTGGATCTTGATCTCGGATCCCCCGACGCCCACCGCCTCGGTCGACCGTGGGCTCAGCATCCGTGTACGCGATCCAGACGGGGGGATCGACCCGGTGTTCGCCCTCGGGATCGCGACACTGATGATGGCGCTGTCGCTGGCGATCTACGCTCCGTTGGCGAACGAGGTGAACGCTCGGTTGGCACAGGGGACCGGATATTTCTCGGTGCAGTTCGGGGCGACGGTGCTGGCCAACGTGCTGCTGCAGGTGCCGATCGGCCGCTGGAGCGACCGGGTGGGCCGCCGGCCGTTCCTCGTGTGGGGGCTGGTGCTGCTCGTGCCCGCGACCATCGTGCAGGGATACATCCTCTCATCGGCGTGGATGACCGTCGCACGATTCATCCAGGGGATCGCCGTCGCCGCGGTGTTCGCACCGGCGTTGGCGCTCGCGGGTGACCTCGCCGGAGAGGGGGAGTCAGGGTCGACACTGTCCGTGTTGACGATGGGGTTCGGGCTGGGGATCGCCTTCGGCACGCTCCTGAGTGGCATCCTCGTCGGCTTTGGCTTCGCGGTCCCGTTTGTCATTGCCGCAGGATTCGGGGTGGTCGCGTTGGTGCTGGTCGTGCAGAGCATCGATGAGGACCCCGTCGGCACGGCCGCAGGTGCGTGAGCTGCCCGGGGCGTGCTCGCGGCGGGGCAGACCAGAAATGATTAATCCGGATGTCGACCTACGAACGAATGACCGCTCTTAGCTCAGTCTGGCAGAGCAGCCGACTGTAGATCGGCTTGTCCCCCGTTCAAATCGGGGAGAGCGGACTCGGTGGCCCACCCGGCGACAAGCAGACTCATGATGCCGTTGGCTGAACCGATGCATGAGGATGAGCGTACGCGACGAGGTGTGGACGATCTACCGTCAGACCCTCCCCGTGATGCTCATTGCGCTCCTCGGCGGCCTCATCGCAGGGCTGCTGCTTGAGGAGGTGTTGGTCGTGATCGAGCGGCTACCAGGACTCTTGGTGATGATACCGGTGTTCCTCGCCACGCGTGGCAACGTGTATGCGGCACTCGGCGGGCGGATCGCCAGCGGGCTGCATCAGGGCCTGATCGCCCCGCGCTTTCGGCGGGACCCGCGGCTCATTCAGGCGATCATCGGGTCGTTCACCACCGCCATCGCGATCGCTCTCGTGATCGCTGTGATCAGCTGGATCAGCTTGCTGCTACTGGGACGTCCTGCAGCATCGATTATCGAACTCATCGCCATCATGCTGATCGCGAGCGGGTTGGCTGCGAGCGTGCTCATCGGGGGGCTGCTGTTGATCATCTTCACGGGCTACCGACGAGGGATCGATCCCGACAACCTCGTCGGACCGGTCGTCACCACCCTGGGTGACATCTTCGGGATGGTGTCCATCGTGATTGCGGTGATCGTCGTCGAGGGGGTGCAGCTGTGACCGCAGCGATTGATGCCTCGTGGCGCGCCACCGGTATCATCCGCCGCATGTTCCCGCTCTTGATCGCCCTGTCGATCATCGTGCTCATCGCGGGCATCCGCCTCGAACAGGCGGGCCCGTTCCTCCGCAGCTATGGGGTGCTCGCGGTCATGGTTCCGACCATGGTTGGCACGGGCGGGAACCTCGGTGCGGTGCTGTCGTCGCGGCTGTCGACGCGGTTCCATCTCGGACTGTCCGTGACTGATCCGACCGACCTGGAGCTGTGGAGCAACATCATCGCCGTGAGCCTGCTGGGGGTGACCGTCTTCTCAGGGCTGGCGGTGGCCGCGTATTTGATCGACCGAACGGGAGGGGGGTTGCTCGGCTGGCGCCCCATCGTGCTCATCACCACCGTCAGCGGCGCAGCGATCATCCTCATCGCGATCTGCTTCAGCTTCCTCGCGACGTACCTCGCCTTCCGCTTCGGGGTCGACCCCGACGATGTCACCATCCCGGTGGTGACGAATCTGGTGGACGTGTTGGGGATGGTCATCTTCCTCGCGACGGCCACGGTCGTCGTCGGGTAAGTCACGCTTTTGCAGCTGTGTCGACGATGGGGGGGTATGTCAGAAATCATCGTGGTCGGCGGCGGTCCCGCTGGACTGAGTGCGGCACTGTTCACCGCGAAGAACGGGCTCGAGACCACCGTCTACGACACCGGAGAGACGTGGATGCACAAGGCACATCTGTTCAACTACCTGGGGGTGGGTTCGATCGACGGATCCGCGTTCATGCAGACGGCGCATCAGCAGGTGCGCGACTACGGTGTGGAGGTGGTGGAGACGGCCGTCGAGGACGTCGGTGTGACGGATGGGGGCATCACCGTCGAGACCGCAGATGGCAGCACGACCGCCGCTTACGTCGTGCTCGCGACCGGCGCAGACCGCAGCATGGCCGAGGCGCTCGGCTGCGCGATGACCGATGAGGACACCGTCGAGGTCGACCTCTCGATGGCCACGAGCGTCGAT
>Ga0209937_1000236_pt1 | contig 18939 bp, 20 predicted proteins | sample SalPon1_B_H2O_MG_FD_185699 | JGI IMG/M metagenome (GOLD analysis project Ga0209937, IMG submission 185699) | Salt pond water microbial communities from South San Francisco under conditions of wetland restoration - Salt Pond MetaG R1_B_H2O_MG... | ecosystem: Environmental > Aquatic > Non-marine... | reverse complement strand
GAGCGTGTTATAGTATCGTTTGAGCAGGTATTAGATAGGCCTATAAGTGAGGACATAAGCTTATCTAAATTTGCAGAATATGAAAGACAAGTTAATAATATTATAAAGAAAAATAAAAAGTAATGGTTGAAAAAATACGTTTACCAAAAAAACAAAAACAAGAAGTTAATAGACATTTAGAAGAATTAAAGTGTAAATTGTCTAAAGAAAATCATATTAACGTTAATTTTAGAAAGTTAATATTTAAAGACTAAGAAGCAATGAGCGAATTTATTGAAGTTTTATCCGATCAGGCGTTAAAAGACATTGACCAGCTTATTAATAAAATTGATAAAGCTACAAAAGCACAAAAAGACTTTAATAACGAAGCTAAGCAATACGTTACCCCTAGCGGTGCAAGTGCAACAACTCAAAAAGCTAGACGTGAAACGCAAAAGCTAAACGAAGCACAAAAGGAATCAGTTAGGTTAAGTCGTGCTTTATCACGACAAAAAGCTAAATTAGAACAAGCACAAGGTAAGGTTAATCGTGAATTAATAAAATTAAGATACGAAACGCAACAAACTAATCGCTTAGAAAAACAACGTGCTATAATTTCAAGTCGTTTATCTACTGAGTACCAAAAGCAGCAAGCAAAAATAAATATATTAGCCGAAAGGTACAGAGAATTAGCAACACGCCAAGAATTAGGTATAAAATTAAGCCAGCGTGAAGAAAAAGAGTTAAGAGATGTAACTGCACAGATTAACAGAAAGCAAACGGCACTTAAACGTGTTGATGCTAATATGAAAGTCTACAATAGAAATGTAGGTAATTATAGAAGTGCTTGGGGTAGTATGGGTGGCTTAGTTCGCAACGCAATAGCTGCCTTCGGTGCTTTTGCTGCCATAGATATAGCAAGACAAGTATTTAACCAAACTAAAGAAATAAACGCATTAAACAAAGCGTTACAACAAGTTACAGATACGCAGCAAGATTTTAACCAAGCCACAGACTTTTTAGTAAGATTAGCCGATAGGACTGGGTCTGGAATCAACGAGTTACAGCGTGCTTATGTTAAGTTTTTTGCAGCCTCTAAAACAACGAATTTAAGTTTAGAAGATACACAAGAATTATTTGAAAATGTATCAACTGCCGCCGCCGTTTTAGGTCAAAGCACAGAAGATACTGAAGGTGCTTTAAGAGCCTTAGAGCAAATGCTATCTAAAGGCAAAGTACAAGCTGAAGAAATCAGAGGCCAATTAGGTGAAAGACTACCCGGCGCTTTTCAAATATTAGCAAAAGCAATGGGATTAAGTACCGCTGAATTATCTAAGCAATTAGAATTAGGTAATGTTTATGCAGATGAAGTGTTGCCTAAATTTGCTAAAGAATTAGCAAAAACTTACAGCTTAGACAATGTTAAAAAAGTTGAAACATTGGCGGCAGCACAAGGCCGTTTAGGTAATGAGTGGAATTTATTTATAAGAGATTTAGAAGGTGGTCAAGGTGCTTTAAGTGGTGTTTTAACCTTTTTTATTGAAAGTTTATCTACTCTAGTTGGTGCTTTCAGAGATTTTACAAACAGCATATCTAATGCATTTTCTAATTTAAAACCTTTATTTGAAACAATAAACAACTTATTTGTAAGCATTTTTGGAGAGGGTAGTGCAAACAAGTTATCGGCATTTTTAAAGGTTTTAAGCAGAATGTTTTTAACCGAAGCACCTAGGTCTTTTGCAAAGGCTTTAAAATTAGTAGGGGCTACTTTAAATGGTGTTTTAACTTCAGCAATGGAAGTGGGTATTGCTTTTAAGGAGTTATCCCTATCTTTTGCTCGATTTTTTGCACAAATAGCATCTTTTGACATTACTAATCCATTTGAAAGTATTAAAAATATAGATTTAACAGCGTTAAGAAATTCTTTTTTAAACATAGGAGTTAGTTCTGCACAAGGTTTTAAGACAGGATTTAATCAAGTTTGGAATTTTGAAGCTGCCATAACTAATGATGAATCAGGAAACGCAAATAAAAAAGTAGAAGAACAAGGTAAAAAACTGGGTCGTAAATTAGCACAATCAATAGCTAAAGGCTTACAAGAAAATGATCCTAATGTTATATTATCAGATGCTTCTAGCTTATTGTCAACCGTACCTGTTAGCGAAATGGAGGATTATGCCAATGCTACTGATCAAGCTAGGAAAAACACAGAAAAGTTATTAGATGCCTTACAAAAAGTAGCTGAAAAACAATTATTGATGTCGGAGTTGCAAGGCTTAGGCGATATGTTTGGTATTGATGTAGGTAAGATTGATGGCTTTTTTAATGAATATGAAGATAAGGCAACGGCAGCGGCATTAACAGCAACCGAAGTTTTTAGCGGTGTTGGTCAAACTATATTTGCCGCAGAGCAACAAAGGTTAGAAAACCAAATAGCCTTAAATAATGACTATTATAACAACTTAATACAGCAAGCACAAGGCAACGAACAGCAGCAAGCCTTATTAAGACAAGAACAAGCTAGAAAAGAACGCCAATTAAGACGTGAACAAGCACAAAACGAAAAGAAAAGTGCCTTATTTGAGATTGCTTTAAGTACTGCGGCGGCAGTTGTTAAGGCGTTACCAAACGTTCCTTTATCCATTGCGGTTGGTGCTATTGGCGCAGCAAAAGCCGCTTTAGTAGCAAGCCAACCAATCCCACAATACAAAACAGGGCGTCAAGGCGGTAAAGAAGAATTTGCAATATTAGGGGATGGTTATAAAAACGAGCCTATTGTAGATAAAGACGGAAACTTAAAAGGTATGTCCCCTAATAGGCCAACATTAATGCACTTAGACCAAGGCGATAGCGTTTTACCTGATGTAAATAGGTTAAACGATGATGTTATAAACAAAACAATGCTTTATAACATACAAGCTAGTGCTAACCAAATGGCTAGTCAAAAAGACCAAAACAAAGGCTTAGAGAAACTTTTAGCGGCACAAGGGTATAATATAGAGAAAAGCATAATAAAGTCGCTTAAAAAGGCTAAATTTGTAAACAACAATAATACTAAGGTTGATTTAGGACATCAATTCAAAGTGAATAAATACAAAGGTAAATAATGAATTTCCCAGAGGTAAAATACTACTTAATAAACCCAAAAAAAGGGCGTTACGAGTTAATTTTTGAGCCATTGAATTGGAATGAGGATGACAAGAAGTTGGTAAGAAATCAAGACAACTGGGGCGTGTTTACTGAATTATCTAGTGATTTGAAATTTGTAAAAGATGCTAAAAACTATATAACTGAAGTTTACGAAAGCCAAGGTACTGAAGCTGAATTAATATTAGAACGTTATGTGGCTAAAGAAACTAACAAGGGTTATGAGTTAGATTATAAAGGTTTTTTAGACTTAAAAACTTACTCGTTAGATGATGAAAAGGTAAGCATACAATTTTTAACAGGCGGCTTACAGACAATTATTGAAAGCCAATTCGATGAAGCCTATGAATTAGAACGAGGTACTGATATAAATGGCAATCAAATAACAGCCTTAGATTATGATACTATTTATTGGGAGGGTAGACGTATATTTTTAGAAAGTTTAGCCGAAAGTCCTGACGAAAGTAGTGATTTTATAATATTTAATGTACAAGGTAATAATCAAATAGCTGGTTATCCTGTTAACTTAAACCTTACTTACCAAAGTGAAGGTTTAGAGATTAATAGCGTATTTCAACAAGAAAAAATAAACTTAACGCCTTATGAAGAAATTTATATTGTCCAAGGTGTAGTTAAACCAAATGCAGGTGGGTTATTTAAAATAAATACAAGCGAAGAAGCTGAAACCTTTAATGTTAAGGTTGATTATGATTATTTTTTTAATTACCCATTTACACAAACTAATCCAGAGCGTTACGCTTTAAATTTAGGGTTAGTTATTTATGAAAATATAAACGATCAATTTGAATTTGTAGAAATAGTACAAATTGAAACAAGTTCATTATGGTATATTTTACTACAAGAATCACAACCAGCGAGGTTGCAAGGCGAAACACCTTTACAAGAAATAACTTTAGAACCTAATCAGGGAGTTGCGTTAACGCCTTATTTAGATTATGTTTCAGCAACACCCCCGGGTGTGGGTTCAGAAATGCAATTAGCAATCTTACCTAATTACAATTTTTCTGTAAAATTAGAGCAAAACAGCGAATTTGCACCTACTGAATTTGACGGCATACGTTTATACGATGCTTACAATAGAATGCTTGAAATATACACAGGTAAAAGAGATAAAATAATAAGCGATTATTTTAAAAACGGTCAATTTAAAGACGTTTTATTGTCAAGTGGTAGACATATAAGAAATTTACCAGATGCAAGGCTTAGCGTTGAGTTAAAAGACTTATACGAAACAAATAACTATTTTAATTTAGGGTGGTCGGTTGAGAAAATTAACCAAACAGAATACTTTGTAGTTGAGCCTAAACGATACTTTTTTCAGAATACAGTTGCTATTGATTTGGGTGAAGTATCAAACCTTAAAATTAGTTGTAAATCGGACTTATTATTTAAGTCTATGCAATTTGGTAATAAAAAGGCTGGTGACTATGAAGAAGTACAAGGTTTACAAGAATACAACGCCTTAACAACTTATGTTAGCCACTTAAAAACAAGTGACACTAAATATGAGGTTGCGGCCGATATTAGAGCAGATTTGGTTGGTGCTGAATTGGCAAGGCGTAAAAATTATAAAGTTGCACCAAACACAGATACAAGGTATGATAATGAAAACTTTTTATTTAATTGTAAGCCTTATGAAACTGATAAATTTACACCTAAAGTTTGGCAAGACGTTTTAGATGCCGAGCCTATTGTTTATGATCCGCCAACGGCTGGCAATTTATTATTAACACCCTTTAGGTCTATGCAAAGGCATAGCGATTTATTTAACGCTGGTATGAAGGTTTATCAGGATAAGTTTACACGCTATTCAACTGGTAGTGGGGAGGTTAATGTTATTACTAAATTACCAAATGAGCCAGCTTATGCAGAGAATGGCGAAATAGTTAACAGCGAGTTAGAAACACCAATCTTTGAAGCAGTAGAATACCAATTTAACAAACCTATAAACTTAGAAATAAATAAAATGCTTAGAGGTAAACAAAATATTAACGGTAGAAAAATCCCTAACGTTAATTTTTTAGTTAAATTTGCATACAAAGGCGAAAAATATACAGGTTATATTTTAGAAGTAAGTTATAATGGAAGCGGAGAATGGACACTAATAAAAAACTTTAATTAATGAGTGCAATATCAATATCGGCTGCTGTACCGCAATTAGGCAATAATGTAGCAACGCCTTGTGGACAATATTTATTGCGTATAGTCATTAATTGGGACACAAGTATTTCGCCAGAAGAACAATTTTTTACGGCTAGTGTATATGACGGTTATGCTTCTTCACAACAATTTTTAGTATCGTTTCAAGATATATTTGAGGTTAATGGCGATGAAATAACTTATGTAAAAGACGTTGTAGTTAACCGGTGGAGTAGTCAAGCGTTAACTCAAGTTAGAGTTTACAATTCAGCCGAAACGCAATCAGATTTTTTATTTTTTACGCCTTTAGGACAATGGGAAATCAACAACGTTTTAGCAGTAACTGATATAAATGGTCAAGGTACAGTAAGTGTAACAACACAAACCAATAACAACACCGTACCTTTACAATTAGAGTTAAGTATAAATGATGTAGACTATTTTGGTACAAATACGTTATCAGGGTTAACCGCTGGCGATTATACATTATATGTTCGTGATGCTTATGGTTGTAAGCAAACCGAAACTTTTACAATTAACGCAACACCAAATTTTCAAGTTTATAATGACTTTAAATTTGTTTCACCTTTAAATCCTATTATTTTTGCTGAGGTAAATAACAACTTACCAAGTTATTTAAACACTTTAAGTTATAGTCAAAACACTTCAATCAATTACCGTAAGAATTATTACAGGTTTTTAGATACCGAAACAGGTCAATATCAATTTAGATCAAACTTTGATGTTAACAAGGCCTTTTTATTAAATTGTGGCGAAATAGTTAATGAGATACCTGTTAACCAAATTAGTGATAATTTAAACCAACAAGACATAAGAGATGCACAACTGTTTTTTGATAATGGCAACTTATATGCTTATTTTAACGGTACAGGTAACATTTATGATACAGACGGCAATGTAATAGGTCAAAACACTTTAAACGGCGATTTGTTATTAGACCAAGTACAAGGCGAGTTAATAGTTTTAGAAACTTATGGAGTTGTTGAAATACTTGATTTGGTAGATTTTGACGGTATAGGTACAGCAATGAAGCTTAATTACACAACGCCTATACAAGAAACAACACTTAAATTAACCACTTATTACGATTTAGACAACTTTGAGGTTTACGAGTTTAGTGTAAATTACGACTTAGTTGAAGGCGATTATCAATTAGTTATAATCAACACAAAAGAAGCTGATTACGATGAAAACAACCCTTTAGATTCGGCTACATTTATAAGTGAAGCGTTTGAGGTTAATCAAGAAGTAAGCGATTTTCATAAATTAGTGTGGAAAAACAGCGAAAACAATCAAATTAGCTGGGATACAGGTATTGAATGTTTTACACGTTTGCCTTATAGGTTTGAGCCTACATTTGAGCCTATTGATGAAAACGAAATTTATACTACCGACACAACTAAATTTATGCTTGAAAGTGAGGTTTATGAAAGTTATGTATTTAACTTTGAGCCTTTACCTTTAAATATGGCTAGGCAGCTATTATACATAAGTAGTTCAGATTACTTAAAAGTCGATGATGTTTTTTATGTAAAAGAAGAAACCCCAGAAATGGAAGCGGCCATAGGTAGTAATTTATATGTTGTTAAATTAAAATTAACAGTAGCAAGCAATTACAATAGTAACGAACGTGAAGGAATGACAACAAGCAGAGGTACAGTAGACACAGAAGGATTCTTAAAATTAAATTAATGGCAAGTATAGAACAAAGATTACAAGCAGTTGAAGCAGCAATAGATAACTCAAGAATAACGCCTGAATTAGGTGAGTTGGTTAATGTTTTAGGTAACGAATTAATTACTGTATGGAATCCGGCTACTGCTAGTCAAAACAGATATCCTTTAAGTGAGGTTTTTGGTTCTGGTAGTGTTGACCCTACAAATGACATTTTACCCTTATTTGAACAAGTTGATAACATTGATTTTCAGCAAAACATAGAAACGCAAATAGCAACCTATATTAATAATTCTGACCAATTTACAAAGACAGGCAGTCAAATTAAATGGTACTTTATAACAAGGCTAGAAACAAATGTAAATCAACCTAGTGGCTTTAACACTATAAGAGAATTTTATTTATTTACAAGGCCAAAAGGAAATTATGGGAGTGGATCAGGTAATACAGTAGTTGCTACCGATTTATTTTTGCAATTTAAGTTAAAAGATAATGAAGGTACAACTCAAACTATTAGCTTAAACGCAACAAGTCCTTATGACATTGAAACGCTTGTTAACAATTCAACACCAGTTTTATTAAGTCAAAGTGCAACTATTATTTTTGATATTAATGTAAGTGGCCAGGCAGATAATGATTACTATTTATATATTGGTGAATCAGGGATAACGGTAGGAAGTGGCGAAAGTCAAACAACTTCGACAGATTTTGTATTTTTAAATAATGCAAGCCCAGACCCAATTGACACTAGTAGTTTTATTACGTTTGATGAAGCAATTAATGAAATAAATAATGCCATTGGGAATATAACTTATGATACTTCACTAAGTGATAGTTCTAATAATGCCGTTCAAAATTTAGTTGTAACCAATAAGTTTAACTCCGAAAATATGGAGTTAATAAATGCAAGTGGATTAGACTTAACAGATCAAACGGTTTTGCAAGGCTTAAATAATAAGGCCATATTAGTTGATACCGCAGCAGCCTCTAAAACAATAGAGTTTACAGATACGTTATCAGATGACTTTAATATTTTGATTTATGCAAATACAAGTGCTGCAGTAAACACTTTAACCTTATTGGCTGGTGGTGATGTATCTAATATGACAATAAGAAATGTTGGTACTGATGAAATAAACATAGCGGGGCCAAACAAAGATAGCTTATTTGATTGTTATCCTATTTTTATACAAAAGGCAAACTTTACGAATGAATTTACAGGGTTTGGCGTTGTTGATCAAGGAACAATAAGCCAAGATGAAAACGAGCCTTTTTTAAGGTCAACATTTGAAGCTAGTCAAACTTTAACAGACGGTCAATTTACTATTTTAGATTATGATACAGCTTCAAATACAGATGCAGCCTTTACATTAAACGCAAATGGTCAAATAACAATTAATGAATCAGGTATTTATACCATTTCGGCTGGAGTTGTTTTAAGAGCAGGTTTAACGTCGGCCGCAGAAACAACTGCTTTAGGTATATTTGTAAATGATGAAATTATAGATTTAGACTTAAATAGAAATCTTTTGGCAAGTCAAGAAGATAGGCCACATAGTTTATGTACTCAAATATCACTTAATCAAAATGACGTAGTAGATGCAAGGGCATTTATTGAAAGCACAGGTGGTGGCGTTTTAGACTTTCTAGCGTTGTTTTTGCCGCAATTCTTTGGATTAAGTGCAAATCAAATAAATCATATTTCAATTAAAAAAGGCGTTAAATAATGAAAGGGTTTTTAAGATTAGGTAAAAATGATTTTGACGGTGATTTTACAGGATTACCGCCAGTGATACCTAGCGGGGAAAAAGACGTTTTAATTATAGGTACAGAAGTCTTAGTATTAGGAACGAATAGTAATGTATTAACAATAGAATAAAATGGCATTAGAAAAAGCGACGGCAGAAGTAAGCAACCAACAAGCTTTAACGCCAACGGATGTAGATACGATTAAGCAAACTTTAGGTGTTGACGGAGATTTAGCAGCCTTAGACCAAGTGAATACAGCTGAAATAACAAATAACGCTGTAACTAACATTAAGTTAGCTAATATGAACGATAACACATTTAAAGGGCGTTTAACAGGTAATGGACAGCCACAAGATATACCTTTAGCAGATGCACCAATAAGCACAGCAACTCAAACTGCTTTAGACGGTAAATTAGACCAACGAACAAACACAACCGTAACAATTACAAGTGGCTCATACACGTTGCAAGCAAGTGATGTAGATAAATTTTTAATTATTCCAGCAAACTTAATAGTTACAACCACAATAATAGTACCTAATGGATTAGCTTCGAATTTAGAGTTTCAAGGCGTACAATCAGGTACAGGCGATGTTGAATTTGTTGCTGAAAGTGGTGGCACGCTAAACGTAAATGCAGCCTTTCAAGCCTTTACAGAGGGTGAACACGCTTTTTGGGGTATTAGAACATTTGGAAGTGATGTAGCGAGATTATTAGGAACACTAAAACTTTCAGAATAATGTTAACAAGTATAATAGCAGCGAGTAGGTTAAGGGCTAAAAAAGGAGTTAACACTTTTATAGGTGGTTTGGCTGACTTAGCTCCTACTGCTAATGACATGGCTAATATATTAGGTATAAATGTAAATTTAATTAAAAACTACCAAACTAATAACAATGATGTTGCTTTTTTAATTGAGCAAGATTATACTATTCAAAATAATGCTTTTAGCGGTATATTAAACCCACAAGCGCAAGCCGCTATAACTTATTATGTAGATTTAGAAGGTTATGCAACAGTGGGACAAAGTTGTTTTGGTCAATTTCAGTCTTCAAATCCTGTAAAAGTATTATTTTACTTACCTAAAACATTAGCTATAAGTAGTAGTAGCAATCATTTTAGTAGTACAGAAAATGCTATTATAGCGATTAAAGGAAGTGTACCAATAGGCTTCAGTCCTTTAAATAATAATGTATTTGCAAGTAGCGAAAACCTAGAATTATATACTAATTTAGTTAATGAAACAAATAATAACGGTAATCCTGATGAAGATATACCTGATGTAATTAGTGGCGGTGGTACAGTAACATATGTAACAAGCACAACATCACCAAATGCCGTAACAGATTTATCAGCCACAACAATAGGTGGTACTTATGTAGAGTTAGGCTTTACGCAACCTACCCACGTTAACACTTTAAAATATGCTTTAGTTTTTGTAGATGGTTTTTTTCAAGATGTATATGATATTAATAATGTTTTTGCAGTTAATTTAGAAGAATTAACAAGCTATAATATTAAAATAATTATAGCAGATGAGTATTTCAACATTTCAGGATATTCCAACACAATTAACGTAACAACAACTGCTAAACCTGCATTATTCCAAAATGCAGTTGCATATTACAAGCTAGATGAAACAAGCGGTCAAGCTATTGACGTAGTTAATGGATTTAACGGTACTTTAGTTGGAGGTGTTACGCAAGGTGTTCAAGGTAAGATAGGTAATGCTTATAGTTTTGATGGGAATGGTTATATAGATTGTGGAGCGATAGATTACGATGAGATACAAATTTCATGTTGGTTTAAAACTTCTGATAATAGTGGAAATAGAATATTTTTATTTGGACAAGGAAGTCAAGCACCAGGAGAAGTTTTAAGATTTAGTTTGTTAAATGGTGTAATAGATTCAGCTGTTTTTGGTGGAATTGTTGAATTTGGAAGTAATGCTTTTAACGATGGGCAATGGCACTTGTTAAGTGTTTCGCTTCCTTCTAAAACATCTAATACATCACAATTTGAGTTAAGGGTTGATAATGTATTACAACCTATTACATCAGATCCAAACATTAATATGAATATAGATACAACGCAACCTTTTATAATTGGTGCTCTTAACATAACTACATCTGGATTTAAAGGGCAAATAGATGAATTTCTAATAAACAATCAAAGATTTACAATAGCAGAAAACAGCGATTTATATAACAACGGAAACGGAATTACATATTAATATTATGAAACTAAGAACAAAAGTAAACATCACGCCAGAGCAATGGCAAGAACAAGCAAGTCGGTTTTCAAAGATAACTGACCAAGTTAACAAGTTAACATTCCCTAAAACAGATGTAACTAATTTACACGCTGAAATTGAAATGAATGTAGTACAACCGCTAAGCAAAGGCTTTAAAGCTAGAGTGATATATAAGCAATACTTTAACGTGCCAATAGGCGAAACAACAACAACCAGAAGCCACGTTGTAGTCGATTATTACGAGATTATCCCTAGAGATATGGCAAATGTAATGATTAGCCAATTTACAGATGCAGTCCCTAGTGAGTTAACCGCTTACTTAGATATTCAAGACTGGATAATTGAACAAGCCTTTATTCAGCAAGTCGTGACTAAAAATACGTTTGGAGGTTTAACTGCTAGTGATTATGAATTGATAAAATAGAGATATGGGATTTATATTAAGTATTATAGCTTACATTTTATTCGCTGTATTAGTGTTTCCTAACTTTATTGCGGTAATGCTCAAAAACAAAAAGCGAAGCAGTTATATAAGCCGAGTAAACGCCTTTTGGAAGCAAAACGCCATAGAATTAGATAAGTTCGGTAACTACCATTACGCAACCTTGTTTAATGCAACATTACGCAAAGAAAATGGCACACTACATGGTAACAAAGATGAAACAATAAGTAGTGTATTAGGTAAAAACCAAAGAGATAAACAATTAACAATAACAGGATGGATAGTAGTTATTATCCTTTTTATAATAGATGTGCAATATTGGTTTAAAGGCGGACATTGTCTAAACTCAATAAAAAACTAACCCTATGAATTTTATAACAGATAATTGGCAAGCGATAACAGGCGTATTAGGAAGTGTAATAGCTTTTTTTGGCGGTCGTAAAATGAAACACACCCAGCATAAGAATAGCGAAGCGACAGCTTTGCAAAATATGCAAAAGACTTATGACAAATGGACTTCTGACACTAACAAGCGTATACAAGGCTTACAAGATGAGTTAACTACGATTAAAAATGAAAACATTGAGCAACGCAAAGAAATGCGGAGTTTGCAGCGTGATAATCGAAGCTTACACAATCAAATCACAGCCTTAACCGTTGAGAACAACGAGCTTAAAAAAATTGTTTCTGAATTACAAATAGAAAACGAAAAACTAAGGGCAAAATGAAATTAACTGAGAATTTTTACCTATCCGAATTTGAAAGTAAAGATGGTGCAGAGATGCCACAAGAGGTGTTAATTAACATCACTAAGTTAGCTTGTAACTTACAACGCCTTAGAGATACTTTAAATCGACCTATTAGAATTAATAGTGGTTATCGTAGTCCAAGTCATAATGAAGCCATAGGAGTTAAAAATAGCCAACATACAAAAGGTAAGGCTGCCGATATAGTTGTAGAGGGTTTAAGTCCTAAACGTGTTAAGCGTGCTATTGAAAGTTTGATATTGGAGGGCGAAATGTTACAAGGTGGCATAGGCTTATACGATACCTTTGTGCATTACGACATACGCAAGGAACGAGCACGTTGGTAATTTTTCGTATATTAGTAGCCTAAAGCAAAACATTATGAAAAAACAAAAGTGGCTTTACCAATCTGAAGCAAAAGAATTAGGCTTAAAAGTAAAACAAAACGAAAAAAACAGAAACCAAGCTAGGTATAAACTTAATTCTAACCAATGGAATTTAATTTTAGAAAAAAGAAATACCGGTATTATAGATGCTCATAAAGAGCATGGCGTTGATTATACTAATTCTAAATTTGTTTGGTTAAAAAACAAAAATTCATCTATTCCTGTTCAAAATCCTTTTTACGTTGAAAAATCACAAAAGGAAAAATTTGAAGCATTTTTACAAGGCTTAAAAGATAAGGTTGAACCTGTTAAGCCTGTAAAATTAAAAGAAACAGGAAACACTAATCTTTGCAATCAATACACTTTAACAGACTATCATTTAGGAATGATGGCTTGGCATGAAGAAACAGGTGACGACTGGGATTTAAGTATTGCAGAAGAAATATTAATTAAGTTTTTTGAAGCAGGAATAAAAAGCAGTCCTAAAGCTAATGAGTGTATATTTGCACAAATAGGAGATTTTTTACATTGGGATGGTTTTGAAGCATTAACGCCAGCCAACAGGCATATTTTAGATGCAGATACTAGATTTCCTAAACTTGTAAGAACAGCTATAAGAGTGATAAGGCAAATAATTAATATGTTACTTGAAAAGTATAAAAAAGTAACTGTTATTATGGCTGAAGGTAATCATGACCCAGCTAGTAGTGTATGGCTAAGAGAAATGTTAGCAGCGTTTTATGAAAATGAAACTAGAGTTGTAATAGACACTAACCCTGATCCTTATTATTGTGTAACGTTTGGTAAAAATTGTTTATTTTATCACCATGGACATAAACGCAATATTAAAAATATTGAAAGCGTTTTTGTCGGAAAATTCAAAAAAGAGTTTGGCAAGTCTGATTTTGTTTACGGTCATTTAGGGCATTTACACCACCAACAAAAAGAAAATAATTTAATGTTATTAGAGCAACATAGAACATTAGCTAGTAAGGATGCTTATGCCAGTCGTGGTGGTTATTTGTCTGGTCGTGATTCCAAAGTAATTACATACCATAAGGATTACGGAGAAGTGGGCAGACAAACCATAAGTATAGAAATGTTAAGATAATGAAACTTTTGCACTACATATTAATCGTATTACTATTATTTAGCTGCAAGGCTAAAGAAACGACAATAGAGCGTACGAAACAAAGCGACACGCTAATAACAAAGTCGTTTAATTACAAGTCTAAACCAATCACAACTAACTATGACATAGAATTGGAGTGTGATAGCTTAGGAAACATACGTCAGGTTGATTTTAAGGAAACATCAGGACAAAACAAGGCTAGCATATCAATTAAAGAAAACAAGTTGTTAGCGAGCCTTAAAACAGGTGTAAGTGAAATTAAAGTAGATACTATCTATAAGACTGAATTTAAAGACGTTTATCGTGACAAAGAAATTATAAGATATAAAACACCACTTTGGATGTGGCTTACAATTATTTGCTTATCTTTGATCATCCTATTACTTCTACGGTTTAGGTAATTTTTTTCATTTTGTTTTGGCCTCCTAATTAATTTTAGGGGGTTTTTTTTATAAATAATTTTGTGTAATTAAAAAACATTTGTATATTTGCTTCAGTAATCAAAAGAAAAACATTATGAAAGTAGGAACTAGAGTAAAAATAAATAAGAAAAAAGGAATTATAATAAAAACAGAAAGCAATTATGGCTTAATTAAGTTTGATTCTGGTTCTAAATATGTTTTCAACTTAAACAATATTAAAGATTCGCAAATAATCTAAAACAAATAAAATGACACATCAAACATCTTTACAATCATTAAGAGAAAATTTTAAACTATCCTTAGTTTATAGAGAAATAGACGTGGCACACGCTACAAAAAACAAAAACTATCTTAATAAGATTAGCCACGAAATGTCAACTATTATAGAATTAGTTGAAGATGGCAGTATTAATTATTTTGAATTTAGAGATTATTTAATAAACATAGTATAATGAATAATTACATCAAACAGAAAGACAAGCAGCATTTTATGGACTACTGCAAAGACAAAACATCAGACCAAATTTGTAAGCATTTCGGAATTAATATAACAACCTTTAGGTCAAGGGTAAGACGTTGGAATGTTAAGTACAAAAAAAGAGCAGTTAGTAGTCAATTTAATAACCCTAGAGTTATAAACAATTTAAGACAATTAGCAAAACATAAAAACAAGGCACAGCTTTGTATGCATTATTCGTGTCCTATGTATGTTATGGAACGTGTTTTAAAGCATTATAAAATAAGCACAGCCGATCATATCTATGTAGACCTTTATAGTGCAAGCAATGCCTATTGCAAAACATTAGGTTACAAGTCGGCTTATGACTACATTGACAAAAACGGTGCTTTAGCCTTTAGACAAAAGATTAAACCTAAATTAAAATGAAAATAATGCCTTTTTTAAGTAAAGCCAATATGTTTTGTCTGTATGACTTTAACAATGAGTTTGAGCTTGTATTTCAAACACACGTTAATGCTTTAGGTATTAAGAAAATAATACAACACGATTATTTGACAATTGACCAAAAGAAATTTATTTCAGACTTACACAACGTACCTTTTAAAAATTTTATATACATAATAAATTAAACACTATGGAAACAAGCAAAGAATTATTTATGCAGTTAAGAAATCAGGATAGTTTTAACTTCCCTGCTAATTACACTAAAAACGAAGCTAAGGCCACAGGCATTAAATTAGCTAAGCAAATTTTAGATGATGGCGATATTACCCCAGAAGATGCTACAACACGTTTAGCACGCTTAACAGAGGTTTTAAATCATACATTTAAGTCGCTTAAAGATAACTTATCAATTGACAAAGAAGTAAGCGTAAATGGCGTTAAAATGAGCCACGTTAATGGCGGTGCTATTTATGACTTTGCCAAAGATGCAACTTGGTCACATTATCAGGATAAGATTGAAAAACTTAAAGCTGAACAGAAACTTAGAGAAAAAAAGTTAATACAAGCTACTAAAAGTGATGACGTTGTTTTAGATGATGGCGAACAAGTTAGCGGTATTCCTGTTAAAAGTTATCGTAAAAGTTATATTAAAATACAATTTTAATTTGTATATTTGTTTAAAATAGATGGGTTATGCGGTTGCCCATTCTCAATCGCAGGTATAAAACTATTATATTATGAGTAACAGAAAGAAAGAAGTACAATCTTCAAGTTCAAATCCAGCAGAGAAATTCCTAAGCTGGTCAAGTCAAAACCAATCTTTAGTACATTACGACAAAGACAAAGGCGAAAACGTGTTAATTAAGCCACCTTTCTCATTCCTTTACTTAGCCGATCGTACAACGGTCAAAGGTTATGATGCAGAGGATAACACAGGTATCTATTCTAATGAAGTAAAAGCAATTAAAGACGAGTTGAATGTTCGTAACTTCAAAGGCAAGACTATTGCCAAAGGCGAATGGAATGACATTAGCCAAAAAATAGACAAAGCAGGCGGTAAGTTTGCCAAGTCTATTTATTGTATGACTAAAAAAGGCACGCTTATAAACCTTTGTTTATATGGTGGTGCTTTAGGCGAATGGTTTGAGTTTACTAAAAAGTCAAAGCGTAGACTGCCAGATGAGTGGGTAACCATTACAGGCGTAGAAGAACGTAAAAAAGGTGCAACTACTTACTTTGTGCCTGTTTTTAGCTACAACAAGTCATTGAACGATGACCAAGCAGAATTAGCGGACAAGGCTTATGAGATATTTGAAGAGTTTGAGAAGGGAGAAAATCCACGCAAAGCGGAAGCTGTTAAAGATATAGAAGTCGAAGCAGAAGAAGTCGACAAAGATGATTTACCATTTTAAAAATTGAACCCGTTTTTTTGGTAATGCCCTAGTATTAATTTACTAGGGTTTTTTTTGTTTAAATATATTCCACATTTCCACATTGACACGTTCCCTTATTACCCTAATGAAATAAAAAAATAGAAAAAGTTTTTTTGGATAGAAAAATCAGGTTACAATGTGGGAATGTGGGTTTATTTCTTGTATCTCAATAATAGCAAGGCTTCCCACGACCCACATTTGTTTTACAATGTGGGTAATGTGGAATAAATTATATTTTTTATATAAATATGCTTTATTTTAAATAATATTTATATATTTGTAAAATACAAGGAGTGGAAACCTTTCAAGAAAACATTAATAAGATCCCTTTCTGATTTAGCCCTTTCCACTCCGCTAATGAAGAAAGGGATTTTTATTTAAAATAAGTTTATGGATATTAAGATTAGCGCTTTTAAGCACGTTAAAGAACCTAACAACCCTTACACTAAAGATGTATTAAAATGTTTAGAAAGAATTAGAATAGGTAAGTCTAAGGAATTAATAAACAAGTATAGAGAAACAGGTGAACAAAAATATAAAACAGATTTACCGGGGTTTTGTTTTAGTGGTGTATTTTCTACAAGGTCAAAAATAGGTTTAAAAAAACACTCTGGTTTATTAGTATTAGATTTTGATAATTTTGAAACTAAACAAGATGCTTTAGATTATAAAGATAGTATTTGTGATTTACCTTATGTATTTGCTTGTTTTATTTCTCCTTCAGCATTAGGGTTAAAAGCATTAGTTAAGATACCACCTTCAGAACAAGACCACGTTAAGTATTATAATGCAATTTTTAATCATTTAAACACAAAGTATTTAGATAAGAGTGGAAAAGATGTTAGTCGTTTTTGCTTTGAAAGTTATGACCCTGATATTTATATAAATACAAATTGTGAAACTTGGTTAGATAAAGAAGAAGAAGAAGAAGAAAACATAGGTATTTCAGTTGAAAATGTTGTAGTACCGTTGACTTCTGAACACGAAATAATAAACAGACTTCAAACTTGGTTTGATAAAAAATATGGTGCAAATAAAGGTAGTAGAAACTCAAACCTTTTTAAATATGCTATGGCCTTACACGATTTTGGTATTTCTAAATCTGTATCTGAAAGCCATTTAAAACAATATGCTCAGCAGGATTTTAACGAAACTGAAATACAAAACATAATAAATTCAGCATACAGAAGAAGTCCAGAAAATTTTGGTAGTAAGTTTTTTGAAGATCATAAAATGAGAACCAAGATTGAGAAACAAGTTAGGGATGGGAAAAACAATAAACAAATACAAAAAAAGCTAAACACTAAAATTGATGATTTAGATGAAATTGTAGATAATATAAAAGAAGATTTAGAGGTTAATGAGTTTTGGTATTACGATGACAAAAATAAAATAAAGTTATCACCACACAAATATAAATTCTATTTAGAGCAAAACAATTTTTTAAAGTACTTTCCGACAGACTCTGGAACATTTACATTTATAAAAAAAGAACAGAACCTTATTGAAGAAACAAACGAAAAAAGGATAAAGGATTATGTTTTAGATGATTTAATGAGTAGGGAAGAAATAGGTTATAAGCCTTATGATTTTATGGCTGGCAACCCTGGTTACTTTAATATTAATTATTTGTCAATGTTAAAGTCTGCCGATATAAAATTAAAAGAAGATACTAAAGATGCTTGTTATTTATATTATCGTAATTGTGCTGTTAAGGTTACAAAAGATAGTGTACAAGAAATTGATTATTTAGACCTTGATGGCTATGTATGGAAAAATCAAATAATTGACAGAGATTTTACACCTATTGACCACCATCAAAGTGAATTTAGAAAATTTGTATGGTTAGTGTCTGGACAAGATAAAGAGCGTTATAAGTCGTTTAGAAGCGTTATAGGCTACTTACTACATTCGTTTAAGACTTCATCTAAAAATAAGGCCATTATCTTTAATGACGAAACCATAAGTGAAAACCCTAATGGGGGTAGCGGTAAAGGTTTATTTTGGAATGCCTTAGGTAAAATGAAAAAAGTATCTATGATTGACGGTAAGACATTTACATTTGAGAAATCGTTTCCTTATCAAACAGTATCTAGTGATTGTCAAATTTTAGTTTTTGATGATGTAAAAAAGAACTTTAGTTTTGAAAGTTTATTTTCAGTTATTACCGAAGGAATTACTTTAGAATATAAAGGTCAAGATGCCATAAAAATACCAGTTGAACATTCGCCTAAAATTTTAATAACTACAAATTACACCGTTGGTGGAGTTGGTGGATCACACGAACGAAGAAAATTTGAAGTTGAAATGAGTAGTTATTTTGGTGTACACCATACTCCAGAAGATGAATTTAATCATATGCTTTTTGATGATTGGGATGATGAAGAATGGAAGGCCTTTGATAGTTATATGATTAATTGTGTACAAAACTATTTAAAAACAGGTTTAGTTAAGCACGAGTTTCAAAATCTTGATGTTCGTAAATTTATT
>Ga0209937_1000234_pt1 | contig 19048 bp, 3 predicted proteins | sample SalPon1_B_H2O_MG_FD_185699 | JGI IMG/M metagenome (GOLD analysis project Ga0209937, IMG submission 185699) | Salt pond water microbial communities from South San Francisco under conditions of wetland restoration - Salt Pond MetaG R1_B_H2O_MG... | ecosystem: Environmental > Aquatic > Non-marine... | reverse complement strand
CGCCGGAATAACCGCCAGCACCGCCACCGCCTTCGTTATCGCCGGTGCTGTTCTCTCCGCCACCGCCGCCGAAGCCGCCGCTGTTAGTACCGCTATTGCCGCCTACGCCCCCGTTTAATGCTGCCTGGCCTCCTGATCCTCGGGATCCATCACCTCCGTCAGTTACAAATCCGCCACCGCCGCCAGCAGAGTCGCCACTGCCGCCGTCGCCGTCTGACCCTCCGTTAGAAACTGTAGTTCTAGAACCGGCGCCAGAAGTGCCCGACTGTGCATCTACCCCGTCTTCGTCGCTGCTGAATGTGTCGGCTCCGCCGCCGCCGCCGCCGGCAACAACAAGCGGAGCATTATTAGATTCTCTCCACACAAAACTTCCGCCGCCGCCGCCTCCGCCTTCGCCTGAGGCTGCAGGCGATTGTCCTACAATTATGTTTATTGCTTCCTCTGCTACAAGAGGAACGGTGGCTTTTATCGTTGCTCCTCGCCCCGGAACACCAGCTGTTCCGCCGCCGCCTTCGGCACCTTTAACTTCTATTTCATACTCGCCGTCCGCAGGGACAACAAATTGTTGTATTCCTTCAGTAACATTAAAAAATTGAGGGTCATTAAGCCAGGAATTATTTGTAGTATCGTAAACTGTTAATACATCACTGCTAGAAGGCCCGGCTTCGTTTTCGGCATTACCAGGAGTAAATTCAAAAGTTTCAAATTCAAATAAAGCAGTTCCGCCCGAACCTAATCCTAGAGTAAATGATTTACTAGAAGAGTTGGGGGTCGGAGAATCCTGATCAGTGACAACAACGCTAAAACTAGCCGGCTCTATCTGCCTAGTAGGAGTTCCGGTAATTACACCAGTCCCGCTGTCAATTTGCAAAGACGGTTCTGAAGGAGGAGGAACTAAAACAATATCTCCATATAACCTAGCATCAACTTCTGATATGTAATAGTATACACCTTCACTAAAACCTGTAGTATCCCATATCACTGTTTCTGAGGTTGATCCATTATTCTGTACACCTGGTACAGCATCGCCTGTACCTGTTGTTTCTTCTGTCTTAATCCAAAAAGGTTGTGCCGGACGCGAGCCACCTGCTACATCTTCAGTATTACTATTTGGAAATTCTCTTCCGGCTCCGTATATAATTCTTACCGCGCCGCTACCGCCGTCGCCTCCGTTGTCGCGATCATCTGCGGATCCACCGCCACCGCCAAACTGGCCGCCGTTGCCGCCTCGAGTACTTTGTCTATCTTCCCCGTCCTGACCTGCTATTCCACTACCGAATATTCCGGTGCCACCGCCGCCACCACCGTTTCTTGAAGATTGAGAAATACCTCCAGATGCTACCGGCGCTCCGGGCACTCCGTATCCTGCAGCACCTCCTCCACCGTTGCCGCCACCGGAACCTGCTGCACCGCCTTGGCCACCTGTTCCTTCTCCTTGTAGTCCGGCTTGGGTAGTTTCGCTTGCAGCGCCTTGGCCGCCAGCAAACGATATTACACTATTAGCTGCTCCTCCAGCAGTGCCACCTGAGGGTCGATTCGACACTCTAGCTGTCGTAGCTAAAACATCTCCCCCGTTTGCAAACAAGAGGTCCGTTGGTCCTCTTGAAAGTTGGCTTCGGCCGCCTTCCGTAGGAAGCGTTGAGGAAGTTTGCAGGCCTCCTATTCCTGGAGAGCCGACAGTGACTGTAAGAGATTCGCCCGGAGTTACTGGTATATTGTTTGCGTATGCAAGGCCTCCGCCTGCACCAGATGACCCTGATCCGTTAACCGGTGCATACATTCCACCGGCGCCGCCGCCGATGACTACAGCGCTAATCTCATTAATGCCAGAAGGAACTATAAAATTGAATGTCCCCGGAGATGTAAATTCTTCTTGGCCTGACAGAACTTCTTCTGCATCTATGTTAAATTCTAGGATTGTTCCAATCTCTATTTCTAAGTTTGGATTAGATCCTTCAATATCTCCAGTAAAATCATACGAGTCGACGCCTGCAGTAACATCGTATATAAATGTCTCTCCGGCAGTAGAATTGCTTGGAAGGCCGGGAACAGTAATATAAGTCAGAGTTCCTACTCCACCGCTTGCGCTAACTGGTGTAAACTCTGCTGGTTCTTCTAACGGTAAAAATACTTCTTCTTCAAGGAGTGTTGTCAATAAAGGCCCAGCTGATATTTGAAAACTTATATCTACAGATTCTGTCTGCTGTGGAATAGACTGATCGGCCACTGTGATTGTATGAACTTGTGCCTGAGTAGGACTTCTTGGTAGTCCAAAAATTTCGCCGGTAGTAGTATCAAAATCTATTCCGCCTGCATCAACTAATTGTATTATTCCGCTCATACCAGCTTCTACCTCAGAGATATAATAATAGAGTCCTGGCGAGAATCCTGTTGTATTCCAACTGACTGTGCCTTCTACTGCTCCGTTATTAGTAACTCCCTGAGTAATTGTAGATCCTGTTCCGGTAACAGGTTCTGTTTTTAAGTAGAAAGGATTATCTACGGTAGGTTTTCCGCCGCTATCGCCTACGTTTTCTGTGTTTGTATTTGGGTAGGAGCGGCCGTCGCCCCAAATAATTCTCACGGCGCCTTGGCCGCCTGCTTGTCCTGGAGCTGATGTGTCATCTTCTGTTGCTCCTCCGCCACCGCCGTATACTCCTGCAGTAGTAGAAGTAGGATCTTCTGGAGCAGAACTTCCTCCTACCGTTGATGAACTTCCTGTTGTACCGCTAGGACCTTCGCCTAATATTCCAACACCGCCACCGCCAGCAACAGCGGTCGGCGGCTGACTGTTTACAGCTTGACCTCCGGCACCGCCACCGCCTTGGCCGTCTTGCTCTGCTCCGTTTGTTCCGTCACCTTTGCCGCCATTACCTGAATAGCCGCCGGCACCGCCGCCGCCGGCGCCTGCACCATTATTTTGAGCTGCGCCGCCAATTCCTCCACTTCCGCCTCCATAAGAGCCATTTAGCAGCGAACCTCCGGCACCGCCGTCGCCAAATCCACCAGATGTAACATTACTTAGGCCGCCGCCACCGCCGAGCGCGTCTAGAAGTGTACTATTGTCAGAAGATCTTACAATACTACTTGCTCCGCCGGCGCCTGCATTTGCAGATGTTGATCCAGCAATGCCGCCTGCGCCAACTGTAACTTCTAAAGTTTCGCCGGGCGTAACTTCTAATATTTCTATCCAAGAAAGGCCGGCGCCGCCTCCGCCGGCAGATCCCGGACCAGATGATCCATTGTTGCCACCGCCGCCGCCACCGCCGCCGACTACTACCGCACTTATTTGAGTTACTCCGGTAGGAACTACAAAATTAAAAGTTCCTGGCGATGTAAATTCTTGCTGTCCTACAACAACACTGTCTGCTTGAGATATGTTAAATTGTAGCTCTGATCCAACTGGCGCAGTGAGCGTTGGATTGATACCAGAACTGTAGCCACTAAATTGATATTCTGTACTTCCTACTACCTGTACATCCCAAGTTCTAGTTTCGTCAGTCACACCAGAGGGCAGAGCAGGACTGATTGAATAAGTTAGTGTTCCTATACCCCCGCTTGCTACAACCGGCTGGATTCTAAAATCTTGATTAGTTTGCACTTCTACCGTCGGAAATCTAACGTTTATGTTAATATCCTCGTTTTCTACTGTTATGTTGAACGAATTATTTGCACTATTTCCTAGAGAATCTGTAAGAGTTACTGTGTGTGTTTGAGATGATACAATAGAAGTTGAACCAGATATAGAACCATCCTCAGTATTAAATTCAAGTCCTACTGCTAATTGTGGAGAAATTGAAAATGTTATATTTCTAAAACCTCCTGATCCTGTAATCGGAGTTAGATTATCTATAACAGTGTTAATCTGGGTTAGTATCTGTGGCAGAACCTGCTGAGCTACGATAGGATTCTCAATTACTATAGGATTAAATTGTCTATTGTCTATACTTTGATAATAAGAAGCTATGTATTCGGAAGAAAGAGACTTAGTGTAAACCTTAACTAATCGTAATCTAAGATCTCCAAAAACACCTGTTGATCCATTTCTTATATAAACTAAATTCTCACCAGGTACATCTATATCAAAATTAGCCTGTGTGCCTTTTAGATCACCGTTTAAATAACATTCTGCAATTCCTGCATTTCGTTGAAAAATAACAGAATTCCACTCATTTAAATTTAGATTCCAGCCTGTGATATTTCCTTGTGTTGAAAATCCTAATCCGGTAAAAAATATTTCTCCGGTTGATGCTGCTATCTTTAAAGCAAAAGTAGATTCGTTTCCAATTGTAAACAAATTTATATCGTTATTGAAATTTGTAGGATATATCCAAAACTCAATAGAAAAATCAGCTGTGCCAAATTCGAACGAATTATCTGATTCTATATCATCTATTTGTAAAAATTGACTTTGATTTTCAGCAAAATTTAAAAAACCACTGCTATCATAGGATACATTTCCTATAATTTGTGCATCGTTCTGCTTTAGACTGATATCCTTCCATACTCCTTGTCCGATATCAAGTTGTTCAATTCTAAAAATATCAAGATATAGCTCTAATTGTTCTAGATCGATTCCAAAACCGGTTTCAAATGTCATTAAATATATCTCTCTCTAAAAACATTGTAGTTATTTATTACTTCAGATTGTGTTAGCGCACGATTGTAAAACATTATGTTACCTACTTCTCCTGGGCAAACTCCATTGCCACTAGGATTTGCTGAAAAATTTGTGCCGCCATATATTCTAAATCCATTAGCAGTGTAATTTGTATATCTTAAACCAGTTCCCGGCTGTGTAGGACTAGCGCCGCCGGAATCGGTCATAGGTCCTGATCTTACAAGCACATTGTTTTTATAACAGGCCGCTTCTCCTGTTGTCTGATCGTAGGTATAGGTTATAAATTGCCACCCGTCTGGGTCCACTGTTAAAGGGGCAAAAGAACCGTTTAGGTTTCTCCTGTTATTTCCGTCTGTTGTATCGGTGGTGAAATTAAGAACATAACTTTGTTCAAGAACTATTCTTAAAGGATCAGCAGCACTAGGAAGCATTGCTCGCCAATTATTGTTGCCTCCTACATTCAAAGGTATATTTTTAAGATTAAACCATATTTGGAATGTTATACTTCCGGTTTCTAGCCTTCCGTCGCGGGATACTGTAATATAACTAGAGCCGCTTCCGTCCGCTTTTGCGTTACTTTCTAAACTAGGAAGTGCAGTAGTATCTCCTATGCTCATCTGATTTACATTCCAAAGACTAGTGCCTCCGATAGAATTTCTAATGCTTTGGTTAGACACTGCAGTAGCAATTGCTTCTACATATAATCTTTTAAATGTACCTGAACACGGGTTACCAAATACTGCGTTAGTAGCAGGAATACTTACTGTGTTTTCCTCGCCTATTAGATACGACTCTACTATAGACACACTGTTTTCTGCGTGACAGGCAGATTGAATAAAAGATCCGCATTCTCCTGACGGTGTACCATAACTGGCGAATTCTACAGATGTAAATGTGTATCCTGGAGGAGCAGTTATTTCAAGGTTTTGTCCTTCCGTTGCTGTTGCACAGATTGTTTGCGTGACAAGACTTTCGCCGGCGCTTTGAGCAGGGTCAAGATAATGCACTAATCCGTTTAAAACAAGACTAGGATTGAAGTTAATACCCATTTAGTCTGTCTCTACTTCTAGTCTGTCGATATCTTTACGTTCTGCCCATACAGTATAAAAACAATCAATGTCAGAATTCGGTTTATTATCTATAGCAATAGTTATTGCCTCAGAATTTGTTGATTCCACATACAGCGCTTGATACGACCTTACTGCGGTTAAAGTAACTGTAATAGTTGCTACGTCTACTAATTCTTTCCAGTAGTCAGGTAGTTCAATTGTTGTAGAAGCAGTTAAGCGACCTCTAACATATACACCAAACTCCGGACCTTCTAAAGATCCGTGACGCAGTCTTTTTCCTGCCTTAGTTGGGTGTTCTATATCAAAACTCTTGCTTGTAGCATTTAGCGCGCCGTCAATGCCAACACCGCCGCTTACTGTTAAAGCACCTGTAGTCGTTGAAGTTGATGGCGTTGTATTTGTAATACTGATTGCTTGATCTGTAGTAGCGCCTTCAAGAGTTACCTGCTGTAGTGTAGGGTCGCCGGTGCCTTCATCGGGCGTAGCTGCAATAGTAATTGTATCAGAAGCAGAATCTGTTGTAATAGTAACATTTGATCCTGCGACAAATGTTAGTGTATCATTATTTGTATCTGCAGTTACAGTAGACTGACCGCTTACAGCAAAGTTCTTAAATATTGATTGACTGCTTCCTCTGTCTGTATTTTGCACTCTAACAGCATCATTTGTTGCATCAACATCTAAGTCAATGCCTGTGCCGCTTACTAAAGTCAACGTATCTGCAATTTGATCGGCTACTGCATCTCCTGTTTGACTCCAACTGTACCCAGAGTCTGAATCTGTAACAGATATTGTGCTAAAGTCAGTAGTTGAAAAACCAGACACAGATCCTGTTCCAACAGTTGCCCCAGTAACGTGACCATATGTATCAAATGTCAAACTAATATCTTGAATAAATGTATTGCCGCTATTATCGCTAGAGACACTGTTCACACTTGATGTATCCCCGTGTGCAATTCTGATTGCATCATTTGTTGCGTCTATGTCTACATCTATCCCGGTTCCGCTTACGACAGTTAAAGTGTCACTTGTAGTATCTGCTACAGCACTTCCTGTCTCTGACCAAGTATATCCGCTATCATTATCCGTAATAGTAAATGTACCAAAGTCATTTGCTTGACTTGTTAGTGCATTTGCAGTTTCTACACTGGCAGCAGTAACGTGTCCAAATCCGTCAAATTCAAAACTAATGTCTTGAATAAATGTACTACCACTATTATCGCTTGATAAATTACTAACACTTGATGTATCGCTGTGTGCAATTCTAATTGCATCACTAGTTGCATCGACATCAACATCAATTGCGCCGCCGCTTACAACTGTTAGAGTATCACTTACTGCATCTGCTACAACATCCCCAGTTTCCGCCCAAGTATATCCAGTATCTGTATCTGTAACGGTAAATGTACCAAAGTCATTTGCTTGACTTGTTAGTGCATTTGCAGTTTCTACACTGGCAGCAGTAACGTGTCCAAATCCGTCAAATTCGAAACTAATGTCTTGAATAAATGTACTTCCGCTATTATCACTTGATAGATTTGATACACTAGATGTATCTGCGTGATCAATTGTAATAGTTGCATCGCCACTTTGATTAGTAGTAAACGATCCGCCTGTTACTAAGCCACTACCTGCATCAATTGTTATCGCTGCGTCACCTATTTCAGAAGTATATGCAAGTGTACCTGTTGTTGCGCCAGCAACTACCCAACGATCTGCGCTTTCGTCCCAAAACAACTGTGCATTTGTTTGAGTTCCGCGTTCTACTTCTATACCACTATCTTCTGTAGGAGCACTACCTGTGTAATTACTGTTAAGCGTAATAATATTATCAGCAAGATTAATAGTTTCAGTATTAACAGTTGTTGTTGTACCGCTTACAGTTAAGCTACCATCTATTACCAAATTACCATCAATATCAGTGTTGCCGCCAATGTTTACAGCACCGTTAATTCCTACACCACCATCTACAGTCAAAGCACCTGTGTCGTTTGTAGTTGAAGCAGTAGTGTCTGTAATGCTTATAGAGCCAGTTATTGTATCGCCTGTGAGATTAACAAAACGAGTGTCCAAATCTGTGCTTGCAATATTGGTAATATGTCCAAACCCGTCTAGTGATATGTCTTGTATTACATTTCCGTTTGAATTGCTAACGCTTGCTTGCGAACTTGTATTACTGTGTTCGATTAGTATAGCATCGGTGCCTGCGCTTACAGAAACGTCGACTCCGGCGCCGTCTACAATTGTTAATATATCACTATTTTCTTCTGCGATAGCACTGCCAGTAGATGACCAAGTGTTACCAGAATCTGTGTCTGTTACTGTAATAGTCTTAAAGATATTTTGACTGCTTCCTCTATCTGTATTCGAAATGGTAGTTCCAACTATGCTTAAACCAGTACCTATAGTAGCCCATTCAGCAGACCCTGCCGAATCGTCCCAGAATATTAATCTATCTGCATCTGGATCTGACAGATTTTCTAGTCCTAAATGGTTTAAACTTAGAGTAAGTGTTCCGCCTTCTGATCCTGTGGCGCCACCTGTTAATCCTGTACCAGTTTCTACACTGGCAACGTAATCGCCAGTTGTGTCTGTTCCTAGTGCTACTGAATCAGCAGCAATTGAAGCACTAATACTAACATTGCCTAGATTAGTCATTGTAGCACTACCAGTTACATCACCAGTTAATGTAATAGTAGGATCGCTTACGTCAAAGTTTAATTTACCGTTAGCATCGCTATATGTAACACTGATTCCGCTTTCAGTATTACCGTCAACCATTGCTCCTACAACGTCTTCTACTTCTGCAGTAAAATTAGTTATAGTGCCTACACCGTGACTGTGACTGTCGTCTGCGATAGCGAGTGTTAGAGTTGCGTTGCCTAAATCGGTAAATGTAGCAGTGCCACTTGCATCGCCGTTAATTGTTAATTGAGGATCAGGCTTGTTGGTTACATTAGTCCAGTCTAGGTAATATGAGCCTTCTTCGCCATCAAGCAAATCTGCGTTTAGATTGTCAACGAGAGTAGTTGAAGCGATTTCTAAAGGCGCTATTCCGTCTGCAACTGGAAGATCGAGTTTGCCATTTGTTTTAAATGTAGCCCTGCGTGTTGAGTTTTGTACAATCTGTAGATTGCCTGCGCCGTCGGTTGTTAAATCGTCTGGAGACTCGTATATTCTCCAAATATTTCCGCCTTCCCATTCAATGCCTTCGCCTGGACCTGGATCTGCAATTCTAATGTTATTAACGCCGATGATATTGTTATTGTTTAAGTCTAATACATCGCCCGTTGTGCTGTCTAGTTTGATAACACCTGATACATTTAAATTTTCGCTTATGCCTACACCGCCTGTAACAACCAGTGTACCTGTTGTAGAACTGGTAGATGTTACTCCTTCATCCATAAGCACACTGGCAGTACCTTTATTCGTATTAGAAGTTCCTCTCAGTGTAATAGATCCGTCTGCCAGCGTACTACCATTTACAACAGCAACAGTAGGAGTAATCAGAGTAGGTGTGTTTGCAAATACTAGAGAGCCAGACCCAGTTTCGTCTGAAATAACATCTGCAAGTTGGCTGCTAGTAGTTGAAGCAAATTGGCTTAGATTTCCTGTTGTAGCAAGTGTGCCAGTTGTAGGTAATGTAACACTGGTGTTTCCGGTTGTAGTCAAACCGAGGGCGTGTGCCCCAGTGTGAGTAAAATCACCCCCCAGTGTAATTGTTTTTGTACCGTTGTCTACACCAGTGCCACCGTAGGTTGGCGAAATTGTAGTCCCTTCCCAAACGCCTGTTCCGATAGTTCCTACTGTGGTTAGGCTAGAAGAAGTTACGCTGCTACCTAGAGCAGTGCCGCTTAAAACTTCGGTGCCGTTAACCTTATAAACTTTTCCGTTTACTAGGTTAAAATCTTCACTAGATGTCCAAGCACTTGTAGCACTAGTCCAAGTAATAGTTTTGTCAGTTGCACCTTTAAGTGTAATACCACCGCCGCTTGCAGTAGTATCAGTCGGAGTTGCTACACTACCTAGTTCAATGTTTTTATCATCTACACTGATAGTTGTAGAATTAACTGTTGTAGTTGTTCCGTTTACTGTTAGATTACCTGCGATAGTTAAGTCGTCGTCAATCTCAACTGTTCCGCCTGCACTATCAAGTATCAAATTGCCTGTGCCTGTATCAATTTCATTAGCAGTTGATATACCTACTTGTACACCGTCTAGGGTGGCTCCTGCAAATGTCGGGGAAGATGTTGTTGCAATATCTTGAGGAAGGCTCAGTGTTACGCTTGCGGTTTCTGAACCGCTGCCATTTACTGTAATCTGGTTTGCGGTTCCTCCAATAGTTGCTACATAGTTTCCTGTAGTGTCGTTACCCAGTGCTACACTATTAGCAGCAATAGTAGTTGCTATGCTCACGTTTCCGACATTGTTTACAGTAACACTGCCGGTAACATCGCCTGTTAGAGCAAAATCTTGACTAATACCTGTGAAAGAAGGATTAGAAAGAGTTTTATTTGTTAGTGTTTGGGTGCTACCTAGGTCGACCATTATTTTACGGCCGGTACCAGTTCCTATTGTTAGCAAATCGTTATCACTATCCCATACTATATTGCCTTCAGCAGTTTGCGCAGGAGATGTTGTGTTAGGAAGTACAATTGCGCCGCTACCTGCATTGATAGTAGGATCTGTTAGCGTTTTATTTTCTAATGTTTCTGCGCCGTCAAGTGTTGCAAAATCTGCATTACTAAGCGCTGTATTAAATTCCGCAACAGTACCTGACAGTGTGTTATTTGTTAGATCTATGCTTTTGTTGGTTAGAGTATCTGTAGTTGCTCTTCCTACTAGTGTATCTGTTGCGCCGGGTAGTGTAAGTGTGCCACTTGCTGCTGATTGTGGTTGTACAATTGTTGTTCCACTTGTAGAACCGTGATAGATTGCATTAGCAAAGTTGATGTCACCGGTTGCATCACGTACAACAACAGTGGTAGTCGAGTTGTCTACATTTGCTTGAAAGCCGTCCAGTAAGTCCGAGTTAAAATTAGAAACAACTGTAGTAGAAGTAACAGTCAACGGAGCAGTGCCATCTGCTACATCAGAAACAATAACACTGCCGGTAATATTACCCGCAACGTCAAGTGTTCCTGCTATTGCTGTATTACCGCTCGATGCTGTTACATTAAATTTGTCAGTATTTACAGACAAATTGCCAGTAAGCGAAGTTGCGCCTCCTACAGATAAACCATAATTAACATCAACAGTTGCGTTTCTTAACAAAAGTGTACCCGAATTGTCTACACCAACTGTGATTGTTGATCCTGTGGGTGCTAGAGAAACAGAAGTTTGTCCTGCAAAAAGAGTATCAGCCGAAAGAACTTCGTTAGAATTTACTTTGTATACTTTACCGCTAGCTAAATCTATATGTTCGCTAGAAGTCCAACTTCCTGTTGTGTTTATCCAAGAAAAAGTTTTGTCGGTAGTACCTTTAAGTGTAATCCCGCCATTATTAGAAGTAGAATCCGTTGGACTAGTAGTATCTCCTAATACAACATTTATATCATCTACTGTTAATTCTGTAGAATTTATAGTAGTAGTTGTGCCTTTAACTATTAAATCGCCTTCTACAGTTAAGTCGCCCGAAACACCGTTTACTGAAAACCCCGCTCCTACACTAAATGTACCTCCTACATTTAGATTTTCTCCTACGCCCAGTCCGCCTGCAATAATTACCGCGCCAGTGTTTTCGTCTGTAGATGATGTTCCTGCTTGTATTTCTAAGCTATTTGCTGTTACATCAAGTGTATCGTTAACTAATCTCTGTCCGTTAACGCGGATACCTTCTTTTACCTTAAATGTCATTTGTTCCTCGTCCCATTTTAAACTCAGAGGAGCAAACTACACGTTCCTGTTTATATTATGCGTCTAAACTTGAATATATAGTTCGCTGCTCCAGTATTTATTGTATTTCCTGCCAGTTGTAATTTTAGGTTGTCTGGGTTACTTGATGTACGTAATAGTCTTACATAAAGTGCGCCATTACCTACAGAGCTTCCTGCTCTGTTAAGTACTATTTCGTCGTATGTTGTTTCACTGGTTGTACTTGCATACCAACTCATTATACCACTATAATAAACATCGGTATGTCCTCCGCCTACGCCAACATCGTTAGCATAAATCTGAACATAGTAACTTCCGGTTGCTAAGTCAGCACCATTAATGCCAGTATCTTGCCAATTGTCGCTTAATGTTAGGGTAACTGTTATCTCTGTTAACTGGTCTATGTTAGTGCCAGTTGAAAGTGTAACACCGTTAGTTGCAGTAAAGTCTGTTGTAATAATATTACTTGCGTTAATGTTTTCACTGACACCTAATCCACCTGTTACAACCACACTTCCTGTCGTTGTGCTTGTGCTCGAAGTGCCTGCTGTAAATGTTGTTGCATTATTAGAAGTTAGAGTAGTAAATGCACCCGAATTACTTGTAGTAGATCCTATCGGTGTATCTTGTATACTTCCTGCAGTTATAGACGAAGTAACTCCTAGAGTTCCGCCTACTGTAGCATTATTTGTTACTCCTAGACTATCGCTGCTTAGAGCAGTAAATGTACCAGCAGCAGCAGTTGAGTCGCCTATAGTAACATTATTAAGTGTACCAGTATTTGTAGGATCAATAGATAAGTCTGTAGGATCAACAGTTGTTGTGTTAACACCGTTACCTATAGTAACGTTGCCTGTTACAGTCGTTGTTACCCCCGGTGACCCAAGTGTTAGGCTTCCTGCAGGAGCAAGGATAACTGTACCGCTTCCGGTTGGACTAATTTGTATAGCAGCATTAGGACCGTTAAGTGTAACTGCATCATCTGCAGCAAGTGTTGTAAATGCACCTGTGCTTGCAGTTGTTGATCCTATAGGAGTATCCTGTATGCTGCCTGCATAAATTGCGCCTTCGACACCTAGTCCGCCTGCAACTTTTAGAGCACCTGTTGTAGTGCTTGTACTTGCTGTTGTATCATTTACACTAGCTACACCCGACACTGTTAGTGTTCCGCCTAGTGTTAAACTGGTGCTCCAGGAAGGAATAGTTCCGTTGCTTGTAAGAACACTATTTGCTGCGCCTATACCTAACTGAGTTAGGCTGTTTGTGCTGCCGCTTATGATTAAGTCACCTTGAGTATAAGTTGTTAGGCCTGTACCGCCTTTGCTTACCGGAACAGCACCTACAAGGTTGTTTGGATCTGTAAAGTAGGTGCTATCAAAACCGTCAAGTGTACCTGCGTCGATAACACCTTGTTTAATAGTGACTTGTCCGTTACCTGTTTCAGAAACAGTAAAATAAGTTTTATTGAAGGCTGCAATACCAGCGTTAGTATAGCTCGGATTACCTTTGTCGCCTTCAACAGCGTCGATATCTAAAACAAGAGAGTTATAATAAAAGTCGGTTGTGTTTTCTGTGAAGAAATCCCCTGCAACAGTAATAGGTGAACTTTCCGCCGGCCTTACATTCTGCACTGCAAATGACCAACTTGAATCACCTCTTAAGAATGTTAGATTGCTTGCACTTCCTGATTCTGCAAGTCTACTAGGAGATAAAACACCGCTTACAATGTTGCCGGCATCAAAGGTTGCCTGTGCAATTTTGCCCCAGTTTTCTTCTAGAGTTGACGATGTATTGGTAGTTGCAACGATTGTTACATTTTGAATTGCAAGACTTGCAGAGCCTGCTCCGGTTGTACCAAAATTAATTGCGCCAACGGTTGTACCACCTACAGAAGCAATAGCATCTGATCTATTACCGTGTAATGTAAAGGTATTAGTTGTTATACTTCCGATGTAGTAATAGCCATTATTATCAATACCGTCTGGAGGAGTAGTTGCACCGTAACGTATTACTTCGCCTGTTGTAAAGCCGTGATTAGTAACAAAAAATGTTCCTACGTCTACGTTCACTGCATATCTTATAAAGTTGTGTGTACCTGTCTGTGACCCTCCAAGAATAACTTTAGATCCGCTGGAAAACCCATAGTTGGTGTATAGTTCGATATTATCTGTGTCAATAACTTTTACCCAATAGGTTTGTTGATTGACTAGATTGCCTATATTAAGGTTTCCATTATTATCATATTCTACTGCATCGCCGTCTGTTAAATCGTGACTTGGAATATTAAAAACACTGTTAGAATAATCAACATCACCTCCGAGAGATTGATCTTCGGCATTGAACGAATATATTGTAGTATCGGCTTGATCAGGTATACTTACACTGGTAGAGTTAGCATCTTCAATAAACTCTGGCGATGTGCTAGTTGCAGCAAATTTTAAGAAATTACCTGTTAGATCTACAAATAGACGTGTATCTGCTCTTGAAACTTCAATACTGAATTGGTCAATTTCAGTGCCTCCAATGTCGTTGAAATCTGCGCTAAGAACATCGCCTATTAAGTATCCTGTGCCGCCTGCCGTTAGTGATACATTAGTTACAGCACCGCTCGAGACCGTGATGTTTGCTCTTGCGCCTGTCCCCGAGCCTCCTGTAAGTGCAACATTGAGATATGTTTCTTCAGCGCCGGCTGGGGTATAACCACTACCTCCGTCTAAAGTAGTTGCATCTAGATTGAATGCAACACCATATACAGGGCCGTTTGTAATAATACCTTGTGCGCCAGAATTAGCGCCTGTAACTGTACTAATGCCAGTAAAATCGTAAGTTACGCCGTATTCTAGAACTAAAAATTGACTTGACGTATCTGTTCTTAGAAAGTAGTTATCGACAATAGTAGTTTCTTCTCCTACTACTGCGGGAACACTATTTGGACCAAATGAACCGCTTGTACTTCCGGATAATTCATCTGTAGTGTTAAAAATTCCTGAAAAAGGTTTAATTAATTTTAGAATATTTTCCGTGCTTGCTTCTTTTGCAATACCGCTTGCACCTGAATTTGCTTGTGTGATTGTTTCACCAGCAACAACGGCAACATCTCCAGTTAATTCTAGTTGTATTTCTTGATAACTCTCTGAGGCATTATCGCCCGAAACTACATCAACCGGAGGAATTTGCGTAGCTAGTTCTAACCTGCTGCCAAATCCGTCTACATTATAAGTTGTAATACCGCGTGCAGGTGGTAGAAGATCTTGGTTTATCTGTCCCTGAGCATTAAGTTGAACGAGAGCACCCGGCACAGCACTAGAACTCGATTGCTTGTCTAGCACAGGTCCCAGTCTATTACCAATAAAGGTTCTTATAGCTCTTTGTGTTGAGATTCTTCCATTTGAAGCGCCACCTGGCTCGTTATCTCCTAAACCTGTGTCCGTTGAAAATGCTGTAATCTCAATATCAGAAAGACTCAGTTTTAGAACTGTAAGTTCGCCTACAGATACCTGCGTCCTAAATAGGATATTACCTGTTTTGTTTTCAGCGGTTATAAAGTCACCAACCTTAAAGTCACCTAATTCGGTTGTACCAGAAGCATATACTCGACCCGGTAGTTCTGAATACTGTTCGAAGATTTGACCTCTACCTAGTCCGCCGTTTTGAGGCAGAGCATTGTAATCTGTTCCTGCTCCAGCAAATTCCCAGGTATGAGCTGACGAGTTTACAGTACTTGGTCGGTGTAGTTTAATTCTTTTGCCTAGTGCATTGTTTGCATTCTGTAAGGTGTTATCTGTAATTGTAGATAAAAATCTAAATGTTGTTGTAAAATATGTTCCTGGTGAGACATCACTTACACTGTCAACATCGTAGCTAACACTGCTACCGTCAACTGTTTGAATCACAGAATTTTCAGTGAAAAGAATTTTTTGTGGTTGTTCATCAATAATACTAAATTCGTTAGATACTACAAGTTCTCTTGTAGTCGGACTCCAGGTATAAACGTAGGCTGTGCTTGTAAATCCTTGTGTATCACCTATAATTAAATCGCCAGGATTAAAAGTAAAGGTATCTGATGTCATTACCAGAGTCTGGTAATCATCGTGAGTTTCTAGTATATCTTGGACAAAAAACTCTTCTATGTTTGAAATGAATTTGTGTGTGTCTGACCCGGTAGCAGTAATATCTACAGGAAATGCAAGACCATCGTCGTTGAATAGTAGGAAAGCACTTGTCGAAGAAACTTGTACATAATAAGTTCCTTGGTCAACTAATCCTAGTATTGGTTCGTAGCCGTTTGCATCGTAGGTAACTTTTTCTCCATTAGCAAAGCCGTGAGAAGTAATAGAAAAAATTTCTGTTGCAGGATCTACATCTGTTGCTGCGTCAAATGTTACTTCTGTTGATGCTTGTTTGAAGTTAGGAGTGATATTTGCATCTGTGTCTTCGTCGTGCAATTGAATTATATATTGAGAAATCGGCTCGCGCTTTGTTCCTACAGTCGTAAAAGTTTGTATGCCATTGCTAGTACCTGTTGCTGCAACTATGCCTCTGTCAAATTCAAAACTTCCTGGACTAAAACCGCTAGAACGTAGAGCATAAACTCCAAAGTTTGTTGCTGAGTTTGTTATAGATAGATAACCACCAGATTGGCACCAAGATCCCGTTAGACAGAAAATTTGGAAGCAAGAAACGATTTGAGCATAACCATCGTTACTTACAAGCCATCCTGTGCCACCGAAACTGATCATAGTAAAGGCGTTTGCAACCATAGACTTACCTTGTTCAGGTATTTCGCCTACTACAGGATTTTCTGCTTCAATTGGGTTAGCCGGCAAGTTGGGTGTTTGAACTTTTGCACCGTCTACCCATACGCCGTTTGCTGCTAAGAAAGAAATAATAGAACAGTTTTGAATATAGGGAGAAAGTGTTATAGTAGGTTTTTCGTTACTTATCCCAAAGTAACCTGTTCTGTCCACGCTGGTATCAGTCGGATCGTCGAACGAAATTGCCCAATTAAAAGTATAACTAGGAACATCTTGTGCATTTAAGCCGTCGCGAAATGTAATACCAAACATATATGCGCCATTTCTGATACGGAACATATCTTTGTTTGCGTTTAACGGGCGGATAACAACTGCACGTATACCATCGCCTACAATACTAACGTTGTCCGGAATAATGATAGGGTTATCAATATAAAAATCACCGCCCGACACTACTATTGTCAAAGGAATAATTTTAAATGCTGCATCGACTACTGTTGGACTAGTTCCTGTGTCTAGTATGTCAAATACTATATTGAACAATTCTGTAACTCTTGTAGATGCTGCACTGCCGCTTGCTTGTGGCCAAAACGCCGGGTCGAGTAGGTTTTGATATTCTACTGTAGGAGGCGTATTTGCTATTATGTTAAGAGATAAATCTCTTGCAAAGGCAATTCCATCTAGTGTTTCTGCCTTTTGATTATTTTGTACTTCTGTAACACCTGCATAAGATTCGCCGGCTTCTATCGCTTTATTATTTCCTCCTAAAATTAGGTTGTATACAACTGCATCAATAATTAATCCTACGTCTCTTTCGCATTTTGCTTCGTCGTAGTCAAGCGTAGGGTAAGTTGTGTTAATATAGCCTACAGTTTCTCTCTGTATATAGAGTCTATTATCCTCCAGTAATCTTTTTGCATTGTAAGCAGCAACACCCGGATCTGTTTTTGGCTTCTGACCTACGCTTGCTGCTAATTGTGCAGCGCGTTTAATACTTTTAACAGGTAAAGTTACACCATCGTTGGCATCGTCGCCGTATTCGTCAGACACATAGATTCTGTTGCCGCCAAAAACGTCAGTTCTACTCCACTCCGAATTTCCTCTGCCGTCTATGCTTAGAAGTCCAGACTCCGGTGGCTGGTACGGTGGTAGTTTTACTACATAACTATACTCTACACTATCTGGTGCTTGAAAGGCAACATACTTGTCATTATCGGCATCGTTAAAAAACAGTGTTTCTTGAGAGTTAACAGTAATCGGACCGTCTACTGTTATGCCGCCTGCGTCAATTTGTAGTTTCTGTGTGCCGTCAACGTTTGCAGTTATTGACCCTGCACCTGTATCAGAAGTTACAACACTTGTATCCTGATCAAATATTTGTTTGGTAGTATCTACAACAGAATCGTCATCTTTCTTTAAGAAAATTTTACCATCATTGGTGTTAATTGCCAGTTCGCCGGCAGATAAATCTGCAGCCTGTGGTTTTTTATTAGGTTCTGTGCTTCTTTTATGTACAATTCTTGTTGCCATTGATAGATTTTCCTGTCAGTTAGTATATTTATTTTAGAATGTTCCACCGTCAATGACATCGGTCCAAACTGGTACTCCGCTGCCGTCTACGGTCATTAATTCGTTTGATGTTGTAGCATCTGCTGTTCCTGCGGCTTCTGTTACACCAAACGATCCTGTACCGTTGCCATAAAGTACGCCGTTTGCAGTAGCAGTAGTAATTCCAGTGCCACCTTGGGGAACACTTAGTGTAGTGAGAAATGTTACTGCACCGTCTACAGTTAGTGTGCCAGTTATATCAGTATTTCCGCCTACATTTAGATTTTCGCTTACACCAACGCCGCCTGTTACAACTACAGTACCAGTAGTACTGTCTGTGCTAGAAGTGCCTGCACTAAATGTTACACTGCTGTTTGCAGTTAATGTAGTAAATGCACCTGTTCCTCTAGTCGAAGATCCGATATGTACATTGTCTATTGTGCCTGTATCAACTGGAGTAACTTCTAAAGTTTTAGTTGAGGCAGGTGTAATCTGCACATCTCCTAATGCAGTAAATCCACTTGCTACTGTTGCAGTGTCGGCGATCAAATTTCCTCTAAATGCTGATGCTGCAACGTCACCTGCCGTGCCACTTACTACTTCTCCTGTAATTGTAGCATCTGGCACGAAGGTAAAGTAACTAGTCGAATCATCAAAACCAAAGAAGCCTGTTTTTGCTTCGATGCCATCGTTCCAAAAGAAACTTATGCCTCTGTCTTTGTTGTCGTCAGTCTGTGCAGCAGCGCCGTCTTCTTCTCCACCTAGTGTGATAATAGGATCTACTAGAGTAGTAACTGTTGAGTTGACTGTTGTAGTAGTACCGTTTACTGTTAAATCACCAGCAACAGTTAGATTATCATCAATCTCAACTGTTCCGCCTGCACTGTCAAGCACTAGGTTGCCTGCAGCAGTATCAATCTCATTTGCAGAGTTTACACCAACTTGTATCTGATTTAGTGTTGCTGATCCGAAAGTCGGGCTTGATGTTGTTGCAATATCTTGCGGTAAGCTCAAAGAAACTTCTGCGGTTTCTGTGCCGCTTCCTGTAACAGTGATTTGGTTTGCTGTGCCTGAAATAGTTGCTACATAATTTCCTGTAGTGTCTGTTCCTAGTGCAACACTGTTTTCCTGTATGGTTGCTGTAAGTGTGCCGTTTCCTAAATCAGTTAATGTAACTTCGC